>ENA-OQDF01001089-OQDF01001089.1-human-gut-metagenome-genome-assembly--contig:-NODE-1089-length-11227-cov-1.462162_pt1 | contig 11227 bp, 13 predicted proteins | sample MGYA00242769_ERZ504597 | MGnify/ENA primary metagenome ERZ504597 (study PRJEB26092, sample SAMD00036305) | human gut metagenome | host: Homo sapiens | study: EMG produced TPA metagenomics assembly of...
TTTGGACAACAATATATAAATTTAATCCGTGAAGAAATGCTACCTTTTCAGTGGTCAGTATTAAATGATGAAGCTGATATTAAAATTGAAAAAGAAAGAGATGCAGATCATATACCAGCAGAGAAAAGTCATGCTATTGAAAATTTTAAGATTGCAGCTGGAATAAGCAAAGGAAAACATTATGGAATGGTTTTTCAAGATAGTGATGTTTATAAATGGCTAGAAGCGGTAGCATATGCACTACATCAACATCAAGATAATGCTTTACAAAAAATTGCAGACGGAGTAATAGATTTATTAGCAAAAGCACAACAAAGTGATGGATATTTAAACACATATTTTACTATAGAGGCACCAGAACGTAGATATAAACGTTTGTATCAAAGCCATGAACTTTATTGTGCAGGACATTTTATTGAAGCAGCAGTTGGATATTATAGTGTTACAAAAAATCAAAAAATATTAGATATTGCTTGTAACTGGCAGATCATATTGATGATGTTTTTGGTAGTGAAGATGGAAAAATTCATGGATATGATGGACATGAAGAAATAGAATTAGCATTACTTCGTTTATTTGAGCTTACAAAAAATGATAAATATAAGAAATTAGCAAATTTTTTCTTATATGAACGTGGAAAAAATCCAAATTTCTTTAAAGAACAACAAAAGACAGATCCTTCAACTAAACCTGTAATTGAAGGTATGGAAAGTTTTAAACCGGAATATTATCAAAATCATAAGCCTATTTTGGAACAAGAAACAGCTGAAGGACATGCTGTACGTGTTATGTATATGTGTACAGGTATGGCTATGTTAGCTCGTTTAAATAATGATGAAAAGATGTTTGAAGCTTGTAAACGTTTATGGAAGAATATTGTTACTAAACGTATGTATATAACAGGTGGTATAGGTTCTACTGTTATAGGAGAAGCATTTACTGCAGATTATGATTTGCCAAATGATACAATGTATTGTGAAACATGTGCCTCTATAGGATTGATCTTTTTTGCAAATAATATGTTGAAATTAGATGTAGATAGTCAATATGCAGATATAATGGAAAAAGCTCTATATAATACAGTTATAGATGGTATGGCTCTTGATGGAAAACATTTCTTTTATGTAAATCCATTGGAAGTTGTTCCGCAATTAAGTCATAAAGATCCAGGTAAATCACATGTAAAAACTGTTCGTCCAGCGTGGTTTGGTTGTGCATGCTGTCCACCTAATTTAGCTAGATTATTGAGTTCTTTAGACGAATATATGTATACAGTAAAAGATGATGTTATTTATAGCAATTTATATGTAAGTAATAAATCTGATTTTAAAATTAATAATCAAGTGATAAGTATTGAAGAAATTACAGATTATCCATGGGATGGAAAATTACTTTTAAAGTAAATAGTGAGGCAACATTTAAATTAGGTTTACGTATTCCTAGTTTGGGCAAATAGATATTTATTAAGTTAAATTGGTAAGGAATTTACACCAAAATAGAAAAGGATATAGCTATTATAGATAGAACTTGGGAAAAAGGAGATATAGTTATTTTTGATATACAAATAGAAGCTAATTTTGTTTGTGCAAATCCTTTAGTTCGTGAAGATTATGGCAAAGTTGCTATACAACGAGGTCCTATTATTTATTGTGCAGAAGGTGTGGACAATGGAGATAATTTGCATTTAATAACTATAGATACAAATAAGAAAATAAATGAGTATAAAGATAGTGATAGTTTAGGGGATATTGTAAAATTAGAATTAGAAGCTGAAAAATTAATTTTAGATAAACAGTGGAATAATATTTTATATAGAAATATCATGGAAAAACAAGAAAATGTAGAGATTATTAAGTTGAAACTAATACCATATTTTTGTGCGTTTAATCGCGGTGAAAATGAAATGGCTATTTGGTTAAAAACTAAATAATAAATAAAGCTCCTTAAAAGTCAGTGGACAGCTTTTAAGGAGCTTTATTTTTATTTATATTATGCTAAAGTATCACCTTTAAAATTATTTTGGTAAGAAGATTTTATTTCTCCGCGAGAAATTTCACGTTCCCAGAGACCAACAACAACTGTAGCAATACAGTTACCAAATATATTGCAGAATGTACGAGCCATATCCATGATACGGTCTACACCTAAGATAATAGCGATACCTTCTGTTGGAATACCAAAAGAAGCAGCTGTACCAGCAATTACGATGATAGAAGCGCCAGGAACACCGGCTATACCTTTAGTGGAAATCATAAGTGTAAGTAACATCATGATTTGTTGAGTAAGACCAAAATCAATATCATACATTTGAGCTAAGAAAATAACAGCTAAAGAGCTATATAAAGTGGAACCATCAAGGTTGAAGGAATAACCTGTTGGCATAACGAATGTGATGACATGTTTGGTAAACCTAATTTTTCTAAACATTTCATGGCAAGAGGTAAAGCAGCTTCACTACTTGCAGTGGAATAACCTAATAATAATGGTTCACGTAAAACTTTGAAGATATGCCAGAAATTTAATTTAGTGATGATAGAAGCAATAATTGCAAGGATAATTAAGAAGACGATTATTGCAAAATAAAGTGAAAATACTAATTTTCCAAGAGGAATAAGCATTTCTAAACCGAAAGTACCAACAGTATAAGAAATCATGGCAAAAATACCAATTGGTGCAAAAAGCATAACATAATGTGTAACTTTGAACATTGCTTCTGCTACACCGCGACAACATTCAACAACAATTTTTCCTTTTTCGCCGATATGAGCAAGAGCTACACCGAAGAAACAGCTAAAGAAGATGATTTGTAACATATCGCTTTTAGCGCAAGCTTCAACAATGTTAGCAGGAATGATATTTAATAAGTGCATAGAAATACTGAAAGATTCTGCAGTAGCGGCAGCATTAGCTCCAGCAGAAGCTCCAATGGAAGGAAGAGAAACGCCAACACCAGGTTGAAGTACATTTACGACTACAAGACCAACAACTAAAGCTAAACTACTAGCAACTTCGAACCAAATGATGGCTTTACCACCTAAACGACCAAGTTTTTTGAAATCACCAGTACCAGCAATACCAATTATTAAAGTACTAAAAATAAGAGGTACAACGATCATTTTAATCATGCGAATGAACGCATCGCCTAATGGTTTTAATTGTGACCCGATATCAGGTAAAAAATAACCAAAGATAGCACCTAATACTAGCCCTAAAAATATTTGAGCTGTTAGATTAATGCGCAACTTTTTCATTAAAAAGACTCCTTTTTGAAATTTATTTTTTTGCATAAAAACTGATTATATATTGTTATTTTATGCAGTTAACATATTAACAATATATTTAAAAACATATTTATCATTATAGTAGTAATGTTATGTTAAGTCAATGTAAAATCTAGATAAAACATTGTATACATTGTTTTAAGAGTAAAATTAGTTTGAATATTTATGAATTAATAATTTGTATAAAAACTCTATGGATAAATTTTAAATATATGTTAAAATAAAAATATATTTAAATGAATAGGAATGAGATTAATGTTAACTTTAAAACAGGTATAAAAGGACAAGCACAAGTTAAAGTGGTTGAAGAAAATACAGCGAAAATAATGAAAAGTGGAGCCTTGCCAGTTTTTGCAACTCCAGCGATGGTGGCGCTAATGGAAGAGGCTTCTTGCATGGCTTTAAAAGATTATTTGGAAGAAGGAGAAAGGTACTGTAGGTATAAAAATTAGATATAATCACATATCGCACCAACTGCTTTAGATGATGTTGTAACAGCTATAGCTACTTTAGATAAAATAGAAGGTAGAAAAATTAACTTTTATAGTTGAAGCAAAAGATACGCATAAAGTTATTGGTAAAGGAATACATGAAAGATTTATTATAAATAATGAAAAATTCATGAATAAATTACAAAAAAATTAATAATTAATAAAAAGCTTTCTATTTATAGTTTGTACTAAATAGAAAGCTTTTTTGTTTGATTTATTTGCTATTTTCGGCTAATTCTTCTAAATATGCCCAACGTTCCATTAAATAATCTAATTTTTCTAAAAGAGCAGTTTCTTCTTTAGTTAGTTCATTTAATTTGCCATAATCAGAAGCATTTTGACTCATTTGAAGTTGTACTACTTTTAGTTTTCCTTCTGTTTCAGCAATTATGGCTTCAATTTCAGCATATTCTTTTTGTTCTTTAAAAGAAAGTTTTTTTACTGGCTCAGTTTTAATTGTGGTATTTTTAGATGTTTTTTCTGTATCGGAAATGGCGTTTTTTGTTTCAGTATTTTTTCCTTTTTCTAATGTAGCCAATTCTTTTTCTTCAATACCTTTGTAATAAGAATAGCCACCAGGATATTGACGAAGAGAGCCATCTTGCTGATAAACAAAGACTTATCTGCTAAGCGGTCAATGAAAAAGCGGTCATGGGATACAAATATAATAGCACCATTAAAATTATCAATGAATTCTTCTAAAATAGACATGGTTTGTAAATCTAAATCATTAGTAGGTTCGTCTAGTAATAAAACATTAGGAGAACTCATTAAAACTCGCAATAGGAATAAACGACGTTTTTCACCACCAGATAATTTACTGATAGGAGTCCATTGTAATGTACCTGGGAATAAAAATCTTTCCATTAATTGAGATGCACTTAGTTGTGTACCATCAGCTAATGTTATGTGATGAGCAACTTCTTTGATATATTCAATAGGGCGAAGTCTTTCGTCCATATCAATATTTTTTTGAGCAAAATATCCAATTTTTACAGTTTGACCAATATTTACATTTCCTGTTGTTGGTGGCAAAATGCCAGCTATTATATTTAATAAGGTAGTTTTACCAGAACCATTAGGTCCTAAAATACCTATGCGGTCATTTCGTAAGACTGTATAAGTGAAATCTTTAATGATTGTTTTATTATCTACAGTATAATTTACGTTTTCTAATTCAATTACAGTGCGACCTAGACGAGAGCCTGCAAGTCCCATTTCAATTTTGCTATTATCAATATTTACTTTTTGATTTTTACTTCTTCAAATCGTTGTATTCTTGCTCTTTGTTTAGTAGAACGAGCTTGAGCACCACGACGTATCCATTTTAATTCATTGCGTAAAAAGTTTTGACGTTTTGTTCTGAAGCTTCTTCGCGTTCTTCTCTAGCAGTTTTTAATTCTAAAAATTGAGTGTAGTTACCTGTATAAACATAAGATTTGCCTTTATCCAACTCTAAAATTTTAGTAGCAACAGAATCAAGGAAATATCTATCATGTGTTACCATGATTAAAGCACATTTCAATTTTTGAAGGTATTCTTCAAGCCATGCGATAGTTTCACTATCTAAATGGTTAGTAGGTTCATCAAGTAATAATAAATCACATGGTTGAATTAATGCTGTAGCTAAAGCTAATCGTTTTTGTTGTCCTCCAGATAAAGTTTTTATTTGGGCAGAAAAATCCATAATACCTAATTTAGTTAGAATGGTTTTAGCATCACTTTCTAATTGCCAGCCATTTAATTCATCAATTTTGCTAGTTAATTTAATGATTTTTTCTTGTAATTTATGATCATGAGGATTTTTTTGACTTTGAGCTAGAGTGATTTCGTAGTCATAAAGCGCTTGCATAATAGGTTGATTACCCTGAAATACTTCCATTAGAATTGTATTTTCAGGATTGAAGATTTTATCTTGTGATAGATATTCGATTTTTATATTTTTGCCAGCGATGATATTACCACTATCTTGAGGGATAAGACCTGCAATAACTTTATAAAAGTAGATTTACCCGTTCCATTGACACCAACAATACCTATTTTATCACCTGAAGATAGGCTGAAGTTTACATTTTCAAATAAGACTTTTTCTCCATAAGTTTTACATAAATTTTCTATTGTTAAAATCATAATAAAAACACACTCACTTAAATGTTTTATTGTTTGTATATTATATCATAATTATTTTAGCTAAATAAAATTTTTTAATTAAGTAAAAAAGAAACAACATAGATACAATTTTTAGAAACATAAAACATTGATTTTATTTTTTATAAATATTATAATATTAGGCAAGAAAAGCGAAAACGTTTACAGATTTATTTGTATTGAATTTTGCAAAAAATCTTAGCATTTTTAATTTAGTTATTAATGCAAGAAATTTTTTAATTCAAGGAGGATAAAAGATGATTTTATTTAACCAAGAAACAAAGACATTTCATTTAAAAACTTCTAAACAAGTTATTTGATGAAGTCTTAGAAACAGGGCATTTACTCCATCTTTATTGGGGGCGTCCTTTAAAATCTGAAAATCTTGATTATACTGTACGTAGAAAAGATTGGTTTAGCTTTGTTGCTAATACAGATAATATAGATGCTTTCCATTTAGAGTCTAAAGAACAAGAATATCCGGGATATGGTTCTACAGACTTACGCAGTCCTGCTATTGAACTTGAATTTGCTGATGGTACAAGTGCTACAGATTTTAGATATGTAGATTATAAAATTGTTGATGGCAAACCTGCATTAGAAGGTTTACCTGCAACATATGTGGAAGCAGATAAAGAAGCTCAAACTTAATTATTACATTTAACTGATAAAGTAAAAAATGTTGATGTAGAATTATCCTTTACTGTTTTTGAAGAATATAATGCTATCGCTCGTAGCGTTAAAGTAATAAATAAAAGTGCTGATGATGTAAAAATTCAACGTGTATTGAGTGCAAACGTTGATTTTAAAGATAGTAAATTTGAAATGATTCAGCTTTCTGGTTCTTGGGCTAGAGAACGTCATATCATTCGTACACCACTTCGCATCGGTGGACAATGTGTAGAAAGTCGTCGTGGTGCAAGTAGCCATGCGCAAAATCCATTTATGGCTCTTGTTCGTAAAGATGCTACTGAAACAAATGGCGATGTTTATGCTATGAGTTTAGTATATAGTGGTAACTTCTTAGCTAATACAGAAGTTGATATGTATAGCAAAGCTAGAATGCAAATTGGTATCAATCCATTTGATTTCACATGGTTATTAAAAGCTGGAGAAGAATTCCAAGCACCTGAAGCTGTACTTGTTTACTCTAACGAAGGTTTAACAGGCATGAGTCATACTTATCAGAATTTATATGGTAAACGCTTAATGCGTGGTGTATGGCGTGATAAAGCTCGTCCTGTTCTTATTAATAACTGGGAAGCAACATATTTGATTTCAATGAAACTAAAATCAAAGAAATTGCTAAACAAGCTAGTGAATTCGGCATTGAATTATTCGTTTTAGATGACGGTTGGTTCGGTGAAAGAAATAATGATGACCGCTCTTTAGGTGATTGGTTCGTAAATGAAAATAAAATCCGTGGTGGTTTGAAAAAACTTGTTGATGAAATCAACGGTATGGGCATGAAATTTGGTTTATGGTTTGAACCAGAAATGGTATGTCCTATCAGTAAATTATATGAAGCACATCCTGATTGGTGCTTGCATATAGAAGGTCGTACACGTTCTACAGCACGTCGTCAGTTGATTTTAGACCTTCTCGTAAAGAAGTTTGCGATTATATTATTAAATCTGTGTCTGATGTACTTGCTAGTGCAAATATCGAATATGTAAAATGGGATATGAATCGTAATATGACAGAAATTGGTTCTGCTGTATTACCAGCAGAACGTCAACGCGAAGTAGCTCATCGTTATATGCTTGGTTTATATCATGTAATGGATGAAATTACCAGTCGTTTCCCTAATGTTTTATTTGAATCTTGCTCTGGTGGTGGCGGTCGTTTTGACCCAGGTATTTTATACTACATGCCACAGACTTGGACAAGTGATGATACTGATGCTATTGAACGTTTGAAAATTCAATATGGTACATCTATGGTTTATCCTAATGTTGCTATGGGTTGCCATGTTTCAGCAGTACCAAATCATCAGGTAGCTAGAATTACACCATTTGCTACTCGTGGTATTTCTGCAATGTGTGGTAATTTTGGTTATGAACTCGATTTAACAAAATTAACTGATGAAGAAAAAGCTCAAACTAAAGCTCAAGTAGCATTTTATAAAGAAGTTAGAGAACTTATCCAATTTGGTGATTTCTATAGAATTCAAAGTCCATTTGAAAATAATGAAACAGCATGGAGCTTTGTAGCTAAAGATAAATCAGAAGCAGTTGTAAGCTTCTTTAGAACTTTAGCAGTGCCAAATGATAATTTAGCAACTATTTGTGCTGTAGGTTTAGATGCTGATGCTATTTATGAAGATATGCGTACTGGTAAACTTATGGTGGAGATGAATTAATGTATGTAGGCATTAATGTTCCAGATAAAGTTGTTGGTGGCATAGCTGAAGAAGGCAAAGAATTATTTGCAGGCATGCCAAGCCCTGTGATTGAAGGCGATTATGCTGCATTTATATGGCACTTCAAAAAAGTTAATAAATAATAAAATAAATTATATAAATGAATTTACTAGAGATTGAGATTTTATCAATCTCTAGTAAATAAAAGATAAATGATTGAATATTTTTAATATTATTTTTATAGGCAAAAACTTTATTTTAAATAAATTTTATATTTTAGGAGAGAATTTATTATGTTTAACAAATCTACATTAACTATTACAACATCTGCTTTGGTTTTAATGAGTACGGGAGTAGCAGGAGCTGCTAGCAACCCATTTAGTGATGTTCCTCAAGATAGCTGGGCTTATGATGCAGTGGCAACACTTGCTGCTGATGGCGTAATTGATGGTTTCCCAGATGGAACATACCAGGGCAATAAAACAATGACACGTTATGAAATGGCTCAGATTGTAGCTCGTGCTATGGCAAAAGAAGATTTACAAAAAGCAGATAAAGCTATTGTAGATAAGTTAGCTGCTGAATTTGCAGAAGAACTAGATAATTTAGGTGTTAGAGTAGCAGACCTTGAAAAGAAAAGTGATAATGTAAAATTCACAGGAACAGCTCGTTTACGTTATGATGATGGCGATATCAATGCTACTAATCCAAAAGCTGATTGGGATAAAGATAGTGCAAGCCATGCTCATATTGAATACTGGATTAAAGGAAAAGTAAACGATAATTGGACAGGTGTAAGCCAGATTGAAACAGAATATAATATGAAATCTGATAGCATCACTGCATATGGAGGAAAAGATATTCAAGTAAATAAAATATATGCAGAAGGTAATTTCGGCGATAGCATGTTAAAGTAGGTCGTTATGGAGAATTTTCTTCATACGGAAGAATTATCGATACTGAAATTTCTGGTGCAGAATATACATTTGAAGCTGGCGATTTATCTGGAGCATTAACTTATGGTAGATTGAAAGACAGTAGAACATTAGCTGGAACTAAATTCGAAAATAAATCAGGTGGAGAATATGGAGCATATCTTGGAACAGAGTATTCCTCTGCTAGATTGAAATATAATCTTAGCCCAGTAACAGCAATTGGTGCAACATATGGTAGATTAAATGAAGTAACAGTAGCAGAAAAAGGCAATAATTTCCAAGATAGTGTAAATATTTGGGAAGCAGGATTTAATACAAAACTTGCAGACAATTTAACATTAATGGCAGCATATAGTAAATCTGATTTAGATGGAGTAACAGATAGTGTTGGCAGTGAAGTAGTAAATGATGGATGGTTTAGTGAACTTCGCTATAAACAACACAATCCAAGTGATGTAGGTTCCTTTGCAATCTTCACAAACTATAGAAATGTAGGTGCATTCTCAACAATAGATGCAACAGTAGACTATACTGAAAACGTAAGAGGATGGACACTTGGCTTTGACTATGTACCAATGGAAAATACAACAATAGAAGTATTCTACACAACAGGTACACAAGTAAATGCAACAAGTACAGAAGGTAGACAAGATGTAGATATCTTCCGTGCACAAATGGAATTTTATTTCTAATCATATAATTTATAAATCTAATATTTAAACAAAAAGGCTTATTACTTACAAATTGTTTAGTAATAAGCCTTTTTGTTTTGACAATTAAAATCATGATATTAGATTTTAAATTTAATAGATAGTGTCTTTAGTCATTTTTAGTTAATAGAAATTAATTCATATTGAGGATTACCCATTTTTAAATCGCGCATAGCGGTCAATTGATGTAATCCATGACGAGATTCAATACGTTCTACTAAATCTTGATTGTTTGGTTGAGCATATACTAAATCAATAGAGGCTTGGTCTATAGCAAGTAAGTCAGTTGAGGCTAATATGCCAATATCTGGGATTGTGGGTTCAGCAGCAGATAATCCAGCGCAATCACAATCAACAGACATTCTGCGTAAAACATTAATAAAAACGATATGTTTACCAAAATAATCAATAACAGCTTTTGCTGATTCTGCCATATTTTCCATTAGACGTTCTTTACTTGGCCATTGTCCCCAGTCAGCAGGTTGATTATCAACTGAAACGCCATGAACCATTGATTTACCAATTCTACCATCAGCACAACCGATAGCGATATTTTTCATGGAACCACCATATCCACCCATAGCATGACCTTTGAAATGGGTTAATACAATCATAGAATCATAATTAACGATATTTTTTCCCATTGAAATTTCTTGAAAATGTTTGCCATTGCGTACAGGGAGCATAACAGTACCATTTTCATCCATGATATCTACAGGGCAAAAATCCCAACCATTAATTTTTAAGGTTTCTCGATGACTTTCGGTAGTATATCTATCACCTTTATATAAGGTATTTGTTTCAACTATATTGCTATTGGGAACATGTTGTTGAAAACGCGAACCATATCTCTAGGTAAAATATTTGGACCATTTTTTTCGCCTGTATGAAGTTTTATAGCAGTTTTTCCATAAATACCTTCATTGATTAAGTTATATAATTTTAGCAGACTATCTGTATTAATTTGAGAAGAAAAATATACTTTGGCTTTAGAGCAATATAATTGTCATTATTGATTTTGGTACTAGCTATTACTGGCGATTGAGCAAAAGAATGAGAAATATTATCCGTTTAATCAAACGTTGTAATACACTTCGGCCAACCTGTTGGTCGACGTTCCTTAGCTCATAAATTCTCCGTTTCTGAAAATAAAATCCGTGAAGTTTTAAACGTCTTACATGAAGAAAATCGCATTCAAATAGGTTTTGGTAAATACAGTTTAAAAGCTATCTAAAATCATTACTATAAAATTATTTTCTTGACCTAAAGTAAACTCCAAGATGTATGATTAAAATAATAA
>ENA-OQDF01001090-OQDF01001090.1-human-gut-metagenome-genome-assembly--contig:-NODE-1090-length-11220-cov-1.897323_pt1 | contig 11220 bp, 12 predicted proteins | sample MGYA00242769_ERZ504597 | MGnify/ENA primary metagenome ERZ504597 (study PRJEB26092, sample SAMD00036305) | human gut metagenome | host: Homo sapiens | study: EMG produced TPA metagenomics assembly of...
GATTTATTCACCCTTTAGTCTGCGCTTGGCTTCTGTTCGGAATCGTTTTAGGGTTTACTTGGATCGAATGGCGCAAAAAAATACTTCTTGTGGGTGGATTGTGTCCTTTTCTCGGTAGCCGGAGCCGGAGGTGTCATCCTCTTCTTTCTTAGCTTCATATCCGTCCATCCCTGCACGTGGCCGAACTGGTCTTTGGTATGGTTACAGCCGCTCGATTTGATCGCTGTTATTTTGTTTTGCGTAAAAAAGCTGAAGAAGGCTGCATATTACTATCATTTTATTAACTTTGCGGCGCTTACGCTGATGTTACTGGGATGGTATTTCATTCCGCAACATCTAAACAGTGCCTTTATTCCGCTTGTAGCCTCGATTTGGGTTCGTTCGGGTTGGGGTGTTTACAGAAAGATATGGAGAATCGGATGAGAAAAATTATAACGTCACTTATCGCTATCCTCGTGGTAACAAACCTTGAGGCGCAGCAACGTACCCCCAATTGGTGGTATGTATTACTGTGGATCAGCTAAGGGGCGACTATATAGAATACTTTTATAATACATTTGGCGAACGTGGCTTCAAGCGTTTGATGAACGAGGGGTTGGTGTACAACAATATCCGCTTCGAGTTCTCGGACATAGACCAAGCCAGCGCGTTCGCGACTCTTTTTACCGGAAGCAACCCTTGCTTCAGCGGTATCGCCGGAGATAAGACGTTTGATTTCGAGAAAGAGAAAGAGGTCTCGATCTTAAATGATCCCGAATATCTGGGTAATTACACGAAAGAGAATTATTCGCCCAAGAATTTATTCAGTTCCACGATCGGCGACGAGTTGAAAATCGCCTCTCAAGGAAGAAGCGACGTATATTCCATCGCCCCGGATGCCGAGAGCGCCATCCTTTCCGCCGGACATGCGGCCAACGGAGCTTTCTGGATGGATAACACCAACGGGAAATGGGCTACCACGACGTACTACAAGGGAATCCCTTGGTACGTAGACCGCTATAATAACGGCCCGGAATCCTTGGCGTCACGCTTAGAAACCATGGTATGGACTCCTACCCTTCCGATGGAGAAATACGATGCCTTTCCTTACGTATTAGACGATCTGCCTTTCCGCTATACGTTCAGCGAGAAGTTCGCGAACTGCTATCCGAACCTGAAGACCTCGCCGTTCATCAATAAGGAGATCAATCGCTTGGCCCTCCAGTTCCTAGAGTACGGAGGGTTTGGTACACGCAGTTGCCCGGATATGTTGTCTATCACGTACTACGCGGGCAATTACCGGGGTACGATGAGCAAGGAATACACCCGGGAGATTCAAGATACGTATTATCAACTCGATCAAGATATCGAGAAGCTACTGGATACGATCGACAAGAAAGTGGGCTTGGCCAATACATTGGTAGTCTTCACCGGTTCCGGTTATTATAAAAGCGAGGAGTCTTATCCGGACGGCCTGATGGTGAACGGTGGCGAGTTCCACCCGAAACGTTGTCTGGCCCTGCTTAATATGTACTTGATGGCCATTTACGGCCAACATACCAGTTGGGTACAAGGATACTACAACAACCAGATCTACTTGAACCGCAAGGCGATAGAAGACGCCAAGCTGGATTTGACGACTTTACAGAACAAGGCCGCCGAATTCATACAGGAATTTAGTGGCGTACAACTCGTCACCACGGGCAGGAGCTTGCTTACGGGCGACTGGAACGAGGGAACCGCCAAATTCCGTCAAGGTACGCACCATTTGAGACGGGGCGATCTGATCATCGAGTTGCAACCCGGTTGGAAAGTAAACCTCGACAATCCGAAAGAAAAAGTCAAGATTATACGCAATAATGCTGTTATCACCCCGCTGGTATTTATGGGCAACGGGTTGAAACCCCAACATATCTACCGCGAAGTCAAGGCCACTGAGGTAGCCCCCACGGTAACCCATGTGCTAAGAATCAGGCCACCAAACGCTACTCAAAGCTTGCCGCTCTGGGAGCTGACAACCAAATAATAGAGAATTGATTATTAAAGTTGATAATTATCAAGGGTTGTGTGGCTCTTCTTTCTATTTATTATTATCTAATTATTCAAACAACAAAGTAATAACAGACGATAGTTGCTCAACTATCCATTAACATAAGAATCATGGGATTTAATGAGTTTATGACGAAGCTGTTCGGCAATAAGTCGCAGCGTGACCTTAAAGAAATCACACCTTACGTAGATAAGGTAAAGGCCGTATATCCGTCAATCAAGGCACTCTCGAACGACGAGTTGCGTGCGAAAACAGATGAGATCAAACAACGTATCCAGGACTACGTAGCCGAGGAGAAAGCGCAAGTGGAAGAGCTTCGCAAAGGCATCGAGGATAAGGAACTGGAAGAACGTGAGGCGATCTGGGCCGAGGTAGATAAAATCGAGAAAGCCATCACGGACAAGATGGAAGTGGTACTGGAGCAATCCTTGCCCGAGGTATTCGCCATCATGAAAGATACGGCCCGCCGTTTCGCCGAGAATGAGGAAGTGGTAGTTACCGCTAACCAATTCGACCGGGATCTGGCCGCTCGTTTCGACTTTGTCCGCATCGAGGACGATAAGGCGATTTACGCCAATCACTGGAAAGCCGGTGGAAACGAGATCACATGGGATATGATCCATTACGACGTTCAGCTATTTGGTGGCGTCGTTCTTCATAAAGGTAAGATCGCCGAGATGGCGACCGGTGAAGGTAAGACCTTGGTGGCTACCCTTCCGGTATTTTTGAACGCCTTGACACGTAACGGTGTACACGTGGTAACCGTGAATGATTACTTGTCAAAACGTGACTCCGAGTGGATGGGACCGCTTTATATGTTCCACGGACTTTCCGTAGACTGTATCGATAAGCACCAGCCGAACTCCGAGGCTCGCCGTAAGGCTTACGAGGCGGATATTACGTTCGGTACGAACAACGAGTTCGGTTTCGACTACTTGCGTGACAATATGGCGATCAGCCCGAAAGACTTGGTACAACGCAAGCATAACTACTCCATCGTCGATGAGGTGGACTCCGTATTGATCGATGACGCTCGTACGCCGCTGATCATCTCCGGACCGATCCCTCGTGGCGAGGAACAATTATTCGAGCAATTCCGCCCGAACGTGGAGGTTGTCGTGAACGCGCAGAAAGACCTTTGCTCCAAATTATTGATCGAGGCCAAGAAGAAAATGGCTAGCGATGACCAGAAGGTCGTTGAGGAAGGCTCTATCCTTCTGTACCGCTCCTTCAAGGGATATCCCCGCAACAAGGCGTTGATCAAGTTCTTAAGCGAGCAAGGCGTAAAAGCTCAAATGTTGAAGACGGAAGAATATTTCATGTCCGAGAATATGCGCCATATGCACGAGGCGACCGATGAGTTGTATTTCGTGATCGACGAGAAGAACAACAGTATCGAATTGACGGATAAAGGTATCGACCTATTGACCGGTAAGACGGACGACCCGACCTTCTTCGTACTTCCCGATATCACTTCCCAATTATCCCAATTGGAGAATATGACAGGAACCGAGGAAGAGAAACAGGCCCAAAAGGACGAGATATTGGCGAACTATTCCGTCAAGAGCGAGCGTGTACATACCATCAACCAATTATTGAAAGCTTACACCTTATTCGAGAAGGATGATGAGTACGTGGTTATGGACAACAAGGTCATGATCGTTGACGAGCAGACGGGTCGTATCATGGACGGACGTCGTTATTCCGATGGCCTGCACCAAGCGATCGAGCTAAGGAACGTGTAAAGGTAGAGGCCGCTACACAAACATTCGCCACGATCACCTTGCAGAACTACTTCCGTATGTACCATAAGCTGTCCGGTATGACCGGTACGGCGGAGACGGAAGCAGGCGAGTTCTGGGATATCTACAAATTGGACGTAGTAGTGATCCCGACCAACCGACCGATCGCCCGTAACGATATGAACGATCGTATCTACAAGACAAAACGTGAGAAATATAACGCTGTTATCGAGGAAATCGTTCAGCTGACGGAAGCAGGCCGTCCGGTATTGGTGGGAACAACATCCGTAGAGATCTCCGAGCTATTGAGCCGTATGCTTACGATGCGTAAGATCCAGCACAATGTATTGAACGCTAAGTTGCACCAGAAAGAGGCCGAGATCGTGGCTTGGCGGGTCAAAAGAGTACGGTTACGATCGCTACCAACATGGCCGGTCGTGGTACCGATATCAAGCTGTCCAAGGACGTGAAAGACGCAGGCGGTTTGGCTATCATCGGTACGGAACGCCATGAGAGCCGTCGTGTAGACCGTCAGTTACGTGGTCGTGCCGGACGTCAGGGAGACCCGGGTTCTTCCGTATTCTTCGTTTCACTGGAAGACGACTTGATGCGTTTATTCGCTTCCGAGAAGATCGCCGGCTTGATGGATAAGCTTGGTTTCAAGGAAGGCGAGGTTCTGGAGCACAATATGTTGAGCAAGTCCGTAGAACGTGCCCAGAAGAAGGTAGAGGAAAACAACTTCGGTATCCGTAAACGTCTGTTGGAATACGACGACGTGATGAACTCGCAACGTAACGTAATCTACACCCGCCGTCGCCACGCCTTGATGGGAGAGCGTATCGGTCTGGACGTATTGAACACGATTTACGATACTTCTACAGCTATCGCCGATCAACACGCCGAGGACTTCGAGGGCTTCAAGTTGGAATTGTTCAAGACATTCGCCATGGAAAGCCCGTTCACGGAAGACGAATTCAAGAGCATGAAACCGGAGCAACTCGTAGAGAAATTGTTCGAGGAGGCATTGAAGACTTATAAACGTCGTATGGAACGCATGACGCAAGTCGCTCACCCGGTCATCAAGCAAGTGTACGAGAATCAAGGAGCGATGTACGAGAATATCATGATCCCTATCACGGACGGCAAGCGCATGTATAATGTATCTTGCAACCTGAAAGAGGCTTACGACACGGAATGTAAGGCAATCGTTAAATCCTTCCAGAAATCAATCGTATTGCATATGATCGACGAGGGATGGAAAGAGCATCTACGTGAGATGGATGAGCTGCGCCACTCCGTACAAAACGCTAGCTACGAGAACAAGGATCCTTTGTTGATCTACAAACTTGAATCTTACAACCTGTTCAAGACAATGGTAGACAACATGAACCGTAAGACAGCCGCCATCTTGATGCGTGGACAGATCCCGGTACGTGAGGAGCCGACCGAGGAGCAACGCCAAGCCATGCAAGCCCGTCAAGCGGCCGTAGCCCAGCAAGCCGCCCAAGCGATCGCCGAGGAAAGAGCCCGTCAACGTATCGCCGTACAAGAGGCCGCCCCGGAGAAGCACGAGGATATGAGCCGTTACCGCACGGAGAAAACAGACTTGAGCGGAAACAACACCCAAGCCGAGGCACCTCAACCGAAGCAAGCTCCGGTCCGTGCCGAGAAACGAGTAGGACGCAATGATCCATGTCCTTGCGGAAGTGGCAAGAAATACAAGAACTGCCACGGACAAGGTTTATAAGGAACAAGAAATAAGATAAAAAGAGGGACAGAATACCAATCTGTTCCTCTTTTTTGTATATTGCAGGCATATAAACCCATTAAATGCTACCATTATGATTATTGGAATTCCAAAAGAAATCAAGAACAACGAGAACAGGGTAGCTCTTACTCCCGCCGGAGCCAAAGAGTTGGTGAAAAGAGGTCATACCGTGTATGTGCAACACACGGCTGGTATAAACAGTGGTTTCGCCGATGACGCCTATGTGGCGGCAGGGGCCCGGATACTCCCGGCCATTGAGGATGTATATGGAATTGCCGAAATGATCGTAAAAGTAAAAGAGCCGATCGCCAGCGAATATCCCTTGGTACGCAAAGGACAGCTTGTCTTCACCTACTTCCATTTCGCATCCGACGAGGCTCTCACCCTTGCCATGATAAAGAGCGGCTCCATCTGTCTGGCTTACGAGACCGTGGAGAACCCAGATCATACGTTACCCCTTTGATTCCTATGAGTGAGGTGGCCGGACGCATGTCCGTACAGGAAGGCGCTCGTTTCCTTGAGAAACCGCAAGGTGGCAAAGGCGTATTGCTAGGTGGCGTGCCAGGCGTGAAACCGGGTAAGGTATTAGTTTTAGGCGGTGGTGTGGTAGGCCACAACGCCGCCTTGATGGCCGCCGGGCTAGGCGCCGATGTCACGATTGCCGACATCTCGCTTCCCCGCTTGCGCTATCTGTCCGAGACGATGCCGAAAAACGTGAAGACATTGTTCTCTTCCACGCATACGATCGAACAGGAATTACCCACAACCGATTTAGTGATCGGCGCCGTATTAATCCCCGGAGCCAAGGCCCCGCACTTGATCACCCGGGATATGTTGAAGTTATTAAAACCGGGCAGCGTATTGGTAGACGTAGCCATCGATCAAGGCGGTTGCTTCGAGACCTCCCATCCGACTACGCACGCCAATCCGGTTTATGAGATAGACGATATCCTCCATTACTGCGTAGCCAACATTCCGGGAGCGGTCCCGCAGACTTCCACGTTAGCCTTGACCAACGCTACCCTGCCGTACGTGATCAAGCTTGCCGACAGAGGTTGGGAAAAAGCCTGCGAAGAAGATCCGGGCCTAGAACTGGGATTAAACATCGTGGAAGGAAAGATTGTCTACCCCGCCGTGGCTGAGGCTTTTCCTTCACTCAAAGCATAAGTTTCAAAGAATCTTTCATCAGTAGGGATTGCCGTAAGCAATCCCTTTTTTATGTTTCTATTTTTATTGTTTTCTAAAAAACGTAAAATATCTTGCTTCTTTTCCCGCACGCCTTAACTTAGAGCACAAAATCAATCAAATTTAATAATTACCATGAAGAAAATTGTTTTATTAGTGGCTTTATGCCTATGTGTCGGAAACCTATTCGCACAAGACGCTGACAAATTAAGAGATGAAGGTGACGCTGCTTTGAAAGCAAAAGATTACGCTACCGTCGTAACAAAATACGGCGAATACTTGAAACAAAACAATTACCAAGACACGGCCCGTATCTTCAATTGCGGATACGCCGCTAATCAAGCGAAGAACTACGCCGAGGCCGCCAAGTATTTCGACATGGCCGTTAAGATGAACTACAACGTAGACGACTCTTATGTAGCGAGGCCATGGCTTACCGTAACTTAAACAAGACAGAAGAATTCCTGACTACGGTAAAAGAGGGATTAAAAGTGATTCCCGATGGAAACAAGAATAAGACCAATCTGGAAAAGTTGCTTTACGGTTACTGCATCAAACAAGGACAAGCCGCCCAAAAGAAGGGAGATCTGGCCGGTGCCGAGAAAATGTACAAAGAAGTCCTAGCCGTATCGAACAAGGATTACCAGAGCAACGCTTACTACAGCCTTGGCGCCATGCTGTATGGCAACGGAGCGAAGATATTACAGGCCGCTACCCCGATCGCTACTTCCGAGCCGGATAAATACAACGCCGAGAAAGCGAAAGCCGACAAAGATTTCAAGCAAGCGAAAGAATATTTGACAAAGGCAGTCGAACTCGACCCGAAAGACGAGAACTCCAAGAAGATCCTCGCTTCTATCAACGACATCCTGAAATAAGAAAGAGGACTTTATTCATACAAAAAAACCTCCCGGATCACATAGAAAAGTGATCCGGGAGATTTTTTTGTATCTAGCTGTAGAGACATACGCTACTTGAAGAAGAAGCGGAAGATGTCATTTCCATTCGCATAGATCAATAAAGCGAACAGGATAAACATACCTGCCATTTGGGCATACTCTAGGAATTTATCGCTCGGTTTGCGACGGGCCACTACCTCATAGATCAAGAACATCACGTGTCCGCCATCCAAGGCGGAATCGGCAAGATATTCATGAACGCCAAAATGATAGATAGGAAAGCCGTACGTTCCCAGAAAATCCGCCAATCCCAGACAGACGGGAACAATCCGCCGATCGTACCGAAACCGCCCAAACTGGAGGCACCTTCCTTCGTAAACACAATATTTCATGTCGTTCACATATCCTTCAAGTATTAATACCTAATTTAATACCGGCGGGGAACGACTCGAAGAAACCGTATTTGCGGGTCACGGTCTGATAGAGATCCGTAGGCAACATCACCGCTACGCCAATTTTCCCGGCCGAGTCCGTCCTCATGGTCAAGGACTCCAACTGGCCGTTCCGGTAGAAATCTACTGTCACCTCTTCACCCTTATTCTCTGACAATAACCCAGAGGCATCATAAAACGTCGGGGTAGCCACACCGTTAATAGCCACCACGCTATCCTTCGGCTGCATGCCGGCAAGAGCCGCCGGGGCATTCTTGTCGGGAAGCTCACGAACAACCATCGGGATACGCAAAGGATCGGCGAAGCCTTTTCCGTCACGCATGCAACGTTGCATCATATCCTCCGGTATGGAGATCACGGTCTCCCGCCCGTCACGGAGCACCGTCACGGTCTTTGCCTCCACCACCTTGCGGAAACTGTCGCTACCGAAACGCTCCAACTCCTCATTGTCCGCTCTCAGCAAGATATCACCGTCCTGAAAACCGACGTTCTGGAACGTCTCGCTATAATTCATACCCATCTTCATGTTCTTCAAGGGCAAGTACGTATCGCCCCACGTAAACAAGATCATGGAATAAATAAACAAAGCCAGCAAGAAGTTGAACACCACGCCCGCTACCATAATCATCAAACGCTGTCCGGCCGGCTTGGAGCGGAACTCGTAAGGCTTGGGCGGCTGGGCCATCGCCTCCTTGTCCATACTCTCGTCGATCATACCGGAGATCTTACAATATCCTCCCAACGGAAGCCAGCCTACACCGTATTCCGTGTCACTGTTTTTCGGCTTGTACTTGAATAGCGAGAACCACGGATCGAAGAAGAGGTAGAACTTCTCTACCCGCACCTTGAAAATCCGGGCAAAGATAAAATGCCCGAACTCGTGGACAATCACCAGTATCGATAAGCTCAAGATGAGCTGTAACGCCTTAATCAAAAAAGTTTCCATCTACTATTGTTTGTTCTGTTTTAAATTATTTCAAAATAACTCGGCCGCCAACCGCCTAGCCTCGGTGTCGGTAGCCACGTAATCCTCATACGAGGGATTGACGATAAACGAGGCTTTCCGCATAGTCCGCTCGATCACGTCGCTCATTTGCAAGAAGCCGATACGATCTTGCAGGAAGGCAGCCACCACCACCTCATTGGCGGCATTCAAGATACAGGCATATTCCCTCCTTGGCGGCCGCTCGAAAGCGAAAGCCAAGTTGCGGAAACGTTCCATATCCGGCTCCTCGAACGTCAAAGTCGAATATTGGTTAAAATCCAGACGGGGCGCCATGCTCCTCATACGTGTCGGAAACGAGAAAGCGTAGGCGATCGGCAATTTCATGTCGGGAATTCCAGCTGGGCGATCACGGCGCCATCCTCAAACTGCACCATCGAGTGGATCACCGACTGTGGGTGCACCACCACCTGTACCTGATCCGGCGTGACATCGAACAACCATTTCGCCTCGATCATCTCGAAGCCTTGTTCATCATCGAGGCCGAGTCTATCGTGATCTTCGCCCCCATCGTCCAGTTCGGATGCCTCAAGGCCTGCGCCTTCGTCACGGTAGCCAGCTCCTCCAGCGTCTTCCGCCGGAACGGACCGCCGGAAGCCGTCAGCAAGATCTTCTCGATCGGATTATCGTACGCACCTGTTAAACATTGAAAAATGGCCGAATGTTCCGAGTCCACCGGCAAGATAGGCACCTTATGCTCGGCGGCCAGCTTCATGATCAGCTCGCCGGCCACGACCAAAGTTTCCTTATTCGCCAAGCGATCGCCTTTCCCGCCTTGATCGCCGAGATCGTCGGTCGCAAGCCGGAATAACCCACCATCGCCGTCAGCACCATATCGATCGGCTCCGACTGCACCATCTGGGCGATAGCGTCGGCACCCGCCCATACCTTGATCGGCAAGTCCTCCAAGGCCTCTTTCAGCTCGGGATATTTCCGCTCGTTGGCGATCACCACCACCTCCGGCATATATTTCCGGGCCTGATTGATCAATAAGTCCACTTGGTTATTCGCGGTCAAGGCATACACCTCGAAAAGATCGGAATGCTCGCTCACTACCTCCAAGGCTTGGTTCCGATGGAACCGGTCGAGCCTAATATCGCTAACTGTCTTTTTTCATGGAATATCAAAAAGCTATATATTCTTCCGGATTCACAGGATTGCCCTTATACCACAACTCGAAATGCAGGTGCGGCCCGGTAGACAACTCTCCCGTATTCCCGACCAAAGCGATCGCCTCACCGGCTACCACATGGTCTCCCACCTCTTTTAGCAACAATTCGTTGTGCTTATAAACCGAGATGAATCCGTTCTTATGTTGTAATTGAATTACGTTTCCGTGGTTCGGATCGAAACCGGTATAGATCACCGTACCATCAACGTAGCCAAGACACTCTCCTTCGGGCCGCGGCCAGATCCACGCCATAATGATGGACATCCGTCTCATAATGAGAGGTGACCACGCCATTCACGGGCTTATAGAAAAAGACCCCCTCGGTCGGGACCTTGCCCGGGTCGGTCAATACCGATAAATTATATTTCTCCTCTTCCTCGTAATCTTTCACGAAGCGAGTCTCTTCCTTGCTACGAGGAATCTCATAGTTAATATCGTTGCTAGCCAAAGAATCTATCTGGCGGATCGAGTCCAAGGGCATCGTACCGGAAATGATTCCGGCCACGTTATCCAGATAAAGGGACTGGATCTCGATCATACGCTCCAACGAATCCGCCCGCAAGGCATTCTGCATAATCTCCTTGCGAACCTCCACGTCGAGATAACCCGGCAAGTAGTTGCGAATCGGTGTCTTGATGATGATAAAAGCGGTAACGGCGATCAAGAAAAAGGCGAACACCGCCAAAGTGACAAACGCCGATAACTGCGAAAGCCGGAAAGACCACACCTCCTCCAACGTCCCCTCATTGATGAAGGAAAGTTTATATTTAAACCGGATCCGGTGCCAAAACGATTTCGTATTCTTCTTTTTCAACCCCTAATCTTCAATTATAAATTCTCAATTATAAATCAATCAGTCCCTCCGGCAAAGACACAGTGAGGCTACGGGCCTCATGGTCGGCCTCGGTGATCAACTCCTCCACGCTGGGATCAACAGCTCCTCGCCTTTATGATCGACACGCAGAAGGACG
>ENA-OQDF01001091-OQDF01001091.1-human-gut-metagenome-genome-assembly--contig:-NODE-1091-length-11218-cov-2.876567_pt1 | contig 11218 bp, 15 predicted proteins | sample MGYA00242769_ERZ504597 | MGnify/ENA primary metagenome ERZ504597 (study PRJEB26092, sample SAMD00036305) | human gut metagenome | host: Homo sapiens | study: EMG produced TPA metagenomics assembly of...
CAAAAATTAAATAAAGCAAAATAAAGAGGAGATTTATCATTATGAAGAAAAAAGTTTTAGCAATCGTTACAGCAGCACTTATTGGAACAACCGCATTCGCAGCAACAGCAAGTGCAGCAAGCGGAACCATTGATGTTATATCCCGTGAAGATGGATCCGGAACAAGAGGAGCTTTCATTGAACTGTTTGGAATCGAAGAGAAACAGGGAGACGAAAAAGTAGATATGACAACAGAAGATGCAAGCATCACAAACAGCACATCTGTTATGATGACAACAGTAGCTGGTGATGAGAATGCAATCGGATACATCTCACTTGGTTCTCTGAATGATACAGTAAAAGCAGTTAAGATCGATGGTGCCGAGGCATCAGCAGAAAATGTAGCAAACGATACATACAAAGTATCCCGTCCATTCAACATCATTACAACTGACAAACTCAGCGATGCAGCACAAGATTTTGAAAACTACATCATGAGTGCAGATGGACAGCAGATTGTTGAAGACAATGGATACATTAAAGTAGCAGATGATGCAAAAGCTTACGAGCAGAGCGATGCGGAAGGTAAAGTTGTAGTAGCTGGTTCTTCTTCTGTAACACCGGTTATGGAAAAACTGAAAGAAGCATATGAGAAAGCAAATGGCGGTAAGATCACTGTAGAAGTACAGCAGAGCGATTCCACAACAGGTATCACATCTGCAGCAGAAGGTATCTGTGATATCGGTATGGCATCCCGTGAACTGAAAGATGAAGAAACGAAAGAAAACCTTACAGCTACTAAGATTGCAAGAGATGGTATTGCAGTAGTAGTAAACAATGACAATGACATTGATGAACTGACAAGTGACCAGGTAAAAGCAATCTTCACAGGTGAAACAACAGATTGGGAAGACCTTGCGAAATAAGTAAGACCGATAGATATAGACTTAAGCAGGAAGCCCGGATTTCCGGGCTTCGTGTATGTCTGGTATTGTATATCAAAAGAAACACCAGTGGTGTTATCTGATGATGAGTATAAGAGAGGAAGAGTCCTGTATGAATAGATTTAAAGAACAGGCCATGAAAATTGTTTTTATGGTGGCTGCCTGTGCTTCAGTCTTGGCAGTATTTCTGATATGTTTGTTCCTTTTTGCCAATGGAATCCCGGCAATTGCCAAAATTGGACCGCTGAAATTTCTTCTTGGAACGGTATGGAAACCGTCTAATGACAAATTTGGAATTTTTCCAATGATCATTGCCAGTATTTATGTAACAGGTGGAGCGATTCTGGTTGGAGTTCCGATCGCCTTATTTACTTCAGTATTTATGGCTCGCTATTGTCCGAAAAAAATCTATCGTCCACTGAAATCCGGAATTGAGCTGATGGCAGGTGTCCCTTCTATCGTATATGGATTTTTCGGACTGGTACTTATGGTTCCACTGATCAGAAACACATTTGGTGGAACCGGAACCAGCTGGCTGGCGGCATCCCTCCTTCTGGGGATCATGATCCTGCCGACGATCATCGGACCTACAGAATCTGCACTTCGCAGTGTATCGGAAAGTTATTATGAAGGTTCGCTTGCACTGGGAGCAACAAAAGAAAGAAGTATTTTTGTGGTTATGCTTCCGGCAGCAAAATCCGGAATTCTGGCAGCAGTCGTTCTTGGTATTGGACGTGCGATCGGTGAAACCATGGCGGTGATCATGGTAGCCGGGAACCAGGCAAGAATGCCAGCCGGACTGCTCAAAGGTCTTCGTACCATGACTGCGAATATCGTAACTGAGATGGGATATGCAACAGGTCTTCACAGAGAAGCACTGATTGCAACAGGAGTTGTACTTTTCGTATTCATCCTGATCATCAACCTGAGTCTTTCTTTACTGAACAGGAGGTCAGAGAATGCAAACTAACGCAGCAGTAGCAGAACCGATGGTGGAAAAAATGAAAAAAAGAAATGAAACATCAGCAGCAGATCGAATTCGGTCTTATCTGCGTCATCCAGGATCAGGTGTACTTGCACTTCTTACGATTGGTGCAGCAGTTGTTACGTTTGCAGTCCTGATTTTCCTGGTGGCTTATATTCTGGTGAAAGGTATTCCATATCTGACACCAAGCTTATTCAGCCTGGAATATACATCAGAGAATGTTTCTCTGATGCCATCACTGATCAACACTTTTATTATGACAGCTTTGTCGCTGGTAATTGCAGCACCACTTGGGATCTTTGCTGCGATCTACCTTGTAGAATATGCAAAAAAAGGAAATAAACTGGTACAGGTGATTCGTATTACAGCAGAAACACTTTCTGGCATTCCTTCAATCGTATATGGCCTGTTTGGTATGCTGTTCTTTGTAACAGCACTTCATTGGGGAATGTCTCTTCTGGCAGGTGCATGTACACTTGTTATCATGTTCTTCCTTTGATCATGAGAACCGCTGAAGAAGCATTAAAGGCAGTTCCGGATTCTTACAGAGAAGCAAGTTTCGGACTTGGGGCTGGTAAGCTGCGTACAATCTTTACTATCGTACTTCCATCAGCAGTTCCTGGAATCCTGGCAGGAATCATCCTTGCAATCGGACGTATCATTGGAGAAACGGCAGCACTTCTCTATACATCAGGAACAGTTGCTCAGGTCCCGAATCTGATGGGATCCGGCCGTACACTGGCTCTTCATATGTATGTACTTTCCAGTGAAGGTCTTCATATGAATCAGGCATCTGCTACCGCAGTTGTAATTCTTTTATTTGTATTAATTATCAACGGTTTGTCCGGTATGGTGGCAAAACGTATCGCGAAAGGATAACAGAACATGAGTGATAATATCAAACTTTCAATTGAAGATATGAATCTTTTTTACGGAAATTTTCATGCACTGCATGACATCAATATGCATATTCCAGAAAAAGAGATTACCGCTTTTATCGGACCAAGTGGATGTGGAAAATCTACACTTCTGAAGTCTCTGAACCGTATGAATGACCTTGTAGAAGGCTGTAAGATCACCGGTAAAGTAGAACTTGACGGAGAAGATATTTATGGAGATATGGACGTAAACGTCTTCGAAAAAGGGTCGGAATGGTATTCCAGAAGCCGAATCCGTTCCCGATGAGTATTTACGATAACGTTGCGTATGGACCGAGAACACATGGTATCCGTTCCAAGGCAAAACTCGATGAGATCGTAGAAAAATCTCTCCGTGATGCTGCCATCTGGGATGAAGTAAAAGACCGATTAAAGAAAAGTGCACTTGGTATGTCTGGCGGACAGCAGCAGAGGCTCTGTATTGCAAGAGCTCTCGCAGTAGAGCCGGAAGTTCTCCTGATGGATGAGCCGACCTCCGCACTTGATCCGATCTCAACCTCCAAGATTGAAGAGCTTGCAATGGAATTAAAAGGAAAATATACGATTGTGATCGTTACGCATAATATGCAGCAGGCGACTCGAATTTCTGATAAAACAGCGTTCTTCCTTCTGGGAGAAGTTGTAGAATTCAGCGATACAGATACTCTGTTTTCCATGCCAAAAGACAAGAGAACAGAGGACTATATTACAGGGAGGTTTGGTTGATTATGGCAACGCATTTCGAACGGCAGCTTGAAGAACTTCATGTACAGATCATTACAATGGGAAGCCTCTGTGAAAAGGTTATTTCACTTTCGAACAGAGCTATCCGCGGTGATAAATGTATCCAGGAAATCTTTGATACTGATAAGGAAATCGACACAAAAGAGCGCGAGATCGAGAACCTCTGTATGCGTATTCTGTTGCATCAGCAGCCGGTTGCAAGAGATCTGAGAGAGGTTTCTGCAGCACTGAAAATGATTTCAGATATGGAAAGAATTGGAGATCAGGCATCGGATATTGCGGATCTTTCCAAGTTCATTGAGGAAAATCATGTGCAGATTCCGGAACTGATCGGCAAGATGGCGGAGATGACAGTCGGCATGGTGACAGAAAGCGTAGATGCTTTTGTCAAGAGAGATCTGGACCTTTGTCGCAAAGTTATTGATGACGATGATCAGGTAGATGATGCATTTAATCAGATCAAAGAGGAGCTGGCAGAGCTTATGTATCAGAATCTGGATGCAAAAACAGGCCTTGATCTTCTTATGACTGCGAAATATATGGAACGAATCGGAGATCACGCAGTGAATATTGCAGAATGGGTTGAGTATGCAATTACTGGTGTTCACAGAAATAATGAACATCAATTAGGAGGTCATTGATGTGACAAAAAAGATTTTTAAATCAAACATACTGGTAGCTGCGGCTGTACTGATTTTTGGGATTGCATGTGTTATGGCAATCCTTTATCAGCATTTTGGAAAACAGATCAATACTGAGTTGAAAAAAGAAGCAACTTATCTGGTATATGGTGTAGAGGAGAATGGTATAGATTATCTGAAACAGATCAAAGAAAAAGATGACCGTATCACCTATATTGCGGAAGACGGAACGGTTCTCTATGATAATCAGGCCGATGCCGCAACCATGGAAAATCATGGTGACCGTAAGGAGATTCAGGAAGCACTGAAGACGGGCAGCGGCCATGCGGAACGTACTTCCATAACCCTGTCGCAGAAAGCTTTGTACTATGCATTGCGACTGTCGGATAATAGTGTACTCAGGGTATCCAGTACACAGTATTCTGTCTGGGTACTTCTTATGGAACTGGTACCACCACTTATAGGCATTGCTGTTGTGATGCTGATTCTGACAGCAATTATGTCTGTGCATATGGCAAATAAGATCGTGGAGCCGATCAATAATGTAGATCTGGAGCATCCGGAAGAAAATCAGATTTATGAAGAAGTAGGACCGCTTCTCAGCAAGATTTACAAACAGAACCGACAGATCAAGAGTCAGCTGGAAGCAGCCCGACGGAATCAGGAAGAGTTTGGCATTATTACAGAAAACATGCAGGAAGGTCTTCTTGTTATTGACAGTTACACAATGATTCTTTCGGGCAATTCCAGCGCATGGAAGCTGTTTCAGTTAAAAGATCCAAAGATTGGTGACAGTGTGTACTCTCTGAACAGGAATGAAGATTTCCGTCTTTTGATCGAACAGGTACTGAAGGGACAACATGGAAGTGTTCTGCTTCATATGGGAAGTGAAGCCATTCAGATGATCGCAAACCCGGTAAACAGGGAACACAGAGTTGTGGGTGCGGTCATCCTTCTGATGAATGAAACAGAGAAGGTTGAGCGGGAACAGTTACGCAGAGAATTTTCTGCAAATGTATCTCATGAGCTGAAAACACCTCTGACTTCTATTTCTGGATTTGCAGAGATCATCCAGGACGGACTTGTCAAAGAAGAGGACATCAAGAAGTTTGCGGGCAGAATTTATAACGAAGCACAGCGTCTGATCACGCTGGTAGAAGATACGATCAAGGTTTCGCAGCTGGATGAGGGTGAAAATCCATATGAATGGGAGAAGTTGGATGCGTATACAATAGTGAAGGATGTCTGTGGCCGTCTGAGAGAAGTTGCAGAGAAGAAGAATGTACATCTCTATATAGATGGTGGCAAAACGATGCTTACGACGGTGCATCCAATTTTGGATGAGGTGATCTATAATCTATGCGACAATGGTATCAAGTATAATAAAGAGGATGGAACGGTAAGTATTCATCTTCGTGATCTGGGAGAAAATGTGGAGATTCGTGTCAAAGACAATGGAATCGGTATTCCGGGTGAAGACCAGAGCAGGGTATTTGAAAGATTTTACCGTGTGGATAAGAGCCATTCCAAGGCAATTGGCGGAACAGGACTGGGTCTTTCTATCGTCAAACACGGTGTGACCTTCCTTGGCGGTACACTGAAGATGGTTAGTGAGATTGGCAAAGGAACCGAGATCACGATGACATTTCCGAAAGAACGAAAGGCAGTTTGAAAGAGCAAAAAAGATGCTGACATGCAATGCACGCCAGCATCTTTTTGTCGTTAATAACAATAGGCGCCCTCATAGCTGTTGCAGGATTCTTTCTTATGGGAAAGATCCTTGCAGGAACTGCAGTGATCACAGAATTCCTGCTCATAACAGGTGGCGCAGACACAATTCCCACAGTGGCTGCGGTCATAGGCCGGAGTACAGGTGTAGGGAAGAGTATCTTTTTTCGCTTTTTCTTCCATATACGATTCACCTCTCCTGAAGTTACCGTTCGTTTCGTTCACAGTAACTTACTGATACATTTCTGATACTGATATTATATCGCTGTACCTCTGGAGATTCAAGAAAATAATGATAAAAATTATCAAATTTTCAGAAGAATTTGAATACTTTATTTCGCTTCCCAGCGGCCGGAAGCACCGCATGGAAGTACCAGCCATTGGAAGTTACCGGGAGTCCGATTTCCTGGGAATCGACATGTCCGTCAAATTCTTTCAGCTCTGTAGCCAGCATATAAGTCAGCACAGCCGGAGCAAGTCCTGTAGTATAGGAGTTGATCAGGAAAAACAGCGGATTTGGACTTAAAAGCTTCACACACAGCTTGATGAGCGGATGAATTGCTTCTTCAATCTTCCAGATCTCACCTTTTGGTCCACGTCCGTACGATGGTGGATCCATGATGATCGCATCGTAGTGATTTCCACGGCGGATCTCACGTTCTACAAATTTCACACAATCATCTACCAGCCAGCGGATCGGTGCTTCAGAAAGTCCGGATGCAGCTGCATTTTCTTTGGCCCAGGTAACCATACCCTTGGAAGCGTCTACGTGTGTAACCTGTGCACCGGCAGCGGCAGCAGCCAGAGTTGCACCGCCTGTGTAAGCAAAAAGATTCAGGACTTTGATCGGGCGTCCGGCTTTACGAATTTTATCACCGAACCAGTCCCAGTTGACAGCCTGCTCCGGGAAAAGACCAGTGTGTTTGAAACTGAATGGTTTCAGATGAAAAGTAAGATCCTTGTAATGAAGATCCCACTGCTGTGGGAGATCAAAGAATTCCCATTCACCGCCGCCCTTTTTGCTTCTGTGGTAGTGAGCATTCATGTTTTTCCATCCACGGCTTATCTTTGGGGTGTCCCAGATCACCTGTGGGTCCGGGCGTACCAGCGTGTATTTTCCCCAGCGTTCAAGTTTTTCACCGCAGGAAGTGTCAATTACTTCGTATTCTTTCCAGTCATTTGCAATCCACATATATGATAACCTTTCTTTGATAACCTGATTTGTATATTCTGCTTATTTAGTATAGGTGAAAGCTCGAAATTGTGCAAGTTTTTTATATTGCTAGGGACTTGACAATCAGTATTTTACCATACTAAAATATACAGGATAATGATTTAGCATAAAAGCTATATCAGAAAATCCATTATAAGATGAATGAATTTTGCCGGACAGTATTCTGGAAGCGGCACGAGGAGGACGAACAATGCAGAAATACAGTGAGATGAGCAAAGAACAGCTTCAGGCTGTCAAGAAAGAGCTGGATCAGCAGTATGCAGAAATCAAGGCACAGGGACTTGCCCTTGATATGTCACGTGGTAAACCGTCAGTTGATCAGCTGAATATTTCCATGGATATGATGGATGTTCTGTCAAGCAGCACAGACCTGAGATGTGAGACAGGCGTTGACTGTCGTAACTATGGTGTAATGGATGGTATTCCGGAAGCCAAACGTCTTCTCGGAGAAATTTCTGAGGTTGATCCGGAACACATTATTATTTATGGAAACTCCAGCCTGAATGTTATGTTTGATACTGTATCACGTTCCATGACCCACGGTGTTATGGGAAACACTCCATGGTGCAAGCTGGATAAAGTAAAATTCCTCTGTCCGGTTCCAGGATATGATCGTCACTTTAAGATCACAGAGTTCTTCGGAATCGAAATGATCAATGTCCCAATGTCACCGGAAGGACCGGATATGGATATGGTAGAAAAACTGGTAAGTGAAGATCCGGCAATCAAAGGTATCTGGTGTGTACCGAAATATTCTAACCCACAGGGATACACATATTCTGAAGAGACCGTTAAGCGTTTTGCAAATCTGAAACCGGCAGCACCGGATTTCCGTATTTACTGGGATAATGCTTACAGTGTACATCATCTTTATGATGACGAAAAAGATCAGGATTTCCTTCTTGAAATTTTGGATGAATGCGCAAAAGCCGGAAATCCGGATATGGTTTATAAATTTACATCTACATCCAAGATCAGCTTCCCGGGTTCTGGTATCGCAGCTCTGGCAGCATCTAAGGCAAACCTGGATGATATCCGCAAATACATTACCGTACAGACAATCGGACATGATAAACTGAATCAGCTTCGTCATGTAAAATTCTTCAAGGATCTTGAAGGTGTTCATGCACATATGAGAAAACATGCAGCAATCCTTCGTCCAAAGTTTGAAATGGTAGAGGCTACCCTTGAGAAGGAACTTGGCGGACTTGGAATCGGAGAATGGACAACACCAAAGGGTGGATATTTTATTTCCTTCGAATCCCTGGACGGATGTGCAAAAAAGATCGTAGCAATGGCAAAAGAAGCCGGCGTTGTTATGACTGGAGCAGGAGCTACCTATCCATATGGAAAGGATCCGAAAGACAGCAATATCCGTATTGCACCATCTTTCCCACCGATTGAAGAGCTTGAAAAAGCGGCACAGGTATTTGTCGTTTGCGTTAAACTTGCCAGTGTAGAGAAATTACTGGCTGAATAAAATTTCATATTTCCGAATGTTAAGGAGGCGCCATGGCGGAAAATAACAAGAGTATGGACAAAGGAAGAAAACTACTGATCGGTTTTATTATTGTACTGCTCCTGCTTACCGCAGGCGCCTACTTTTTGGAGTTTATTATTTTACCGAGCATTTTCTTCCCGGCTCACAGGTGAATGGTTTTAACTGTTCTTATATGACAGAGAAGGAAGCAGAGAACCTGCTGGAACAGAAGACAGGGGTATATGCACTGGCAGTACAGACCAGAGGAAACGGACAGGAAGCAATCACAGCGGATGAAATTCAATTGAAATATACATCTGACGGCAGTGTAAATAAATTGCTTCACAAACAGAATCGTTTTAGCTGGTTTTTAGCATTCAGCCAGCAAATGACTTATGAGCTGCCTTCTTCTGTGTCTTATGATGAAAGCCTGTTTGAACAGAAAACTGCCAGTTTGAAATGTATGCAGGACAATGTAGAGCCGGTGGATGCGTATATAAAGGAAATCGATGATGGATTTGAAGTTGTTCCGGAAATTGAAGGAACAAAAATAGACCGTGATAAACTGATGGAGGACATCAAAAATGCTGTTACTACCGGCAGGACAGTTGCAAATCTGGAAGAAGACGGATGTTACATAAATCCGACCGTGTATACAGATGATCTGACAAAAGACTGCCAGCAGATGAATGAACTTACGGATGTTGTGGTTACGTATGATTTCAGCGACCGCAAGGAAACAGTAGATCGGTCTGTGATCAAAAACTGGCTGACAAAGGACGAAAATGATGATCTGGTGCTGGATAAGGCGGTTATTGCAGATTATATTTCGGAGCTTGCGAAGAAGTATGACACTGTAGGCACAGAACGAACTTTTTCTACTTATGACAATCAGGAAATTACGGTATCCGGTGGAAATTATGGCTGGGTGATCGACCAGGAAAAAGAAACAGATGCATTATATCAGGATATCATGGACAAAAAGACAGAAGTACGGGAACTGTTTATGAACAGGAAGCGCAGAGCCGTAATACAAATGATATCGGATATTCCTATATAGAAATTGACCTTACCCGTCAAAGAATGGTATTATATCAGAATGGATCCCCGATTGTGGATACTGGTTTTGCGGCAAGCAGCAGTACGCCGACAGGTGTTTACAGACTGGGTGACAAGCAGGAGGCTGCTTCTGTAGATTTCTGGATGCCTTTTACAGACAAACTTGGCATTTATGGAGATTCCGGTCTGGTCATTACAGGAACGGATGTGTCAGATGAAACTGGGGATTCTGGCGATTTTGGAAGCTCAGAGGAGAGTGTGGATTTTGGCTCCTCAGACAGCTGGATGAGTACAGAAGGCTGTATAGTGCTGCCGGAAGAGCAGGCGCAGACAATTTATCAGAATGTAGATTCTGGATTGCCGGTAGTTATATACTGATACCAGGGAGAAAAGATCTGAAGCCATGTGAGCTTGCTCACAAGTGGATGAGTTAGAATATTATGTGAGGATGATGAGAAAATGAAAATTGTTGTATTAGCAGGTGGAACCAGCACAGAAAGGGATGTTTCAATCGTATCTGGAACAGGAATCTGCGGAGCATTGAGACAGAAAGGACATCAGGCAATTCTGGTAGATGTTTTCTGTGGTCAGGAAGAGGTAGACTGGGAAGATCCGTTCCCGGCAGAATATGATGTGGAAAAAGCAGCAGCTTATATCAGAGGATTTAATCTGCAGATGGCTGAACTGAAAAAAACAAGAAAAAATTTCTTTGGACCGAATGTCATCGATCTTTGTAAAAAAGCAGATTTTGTTTTCCTGGGACTTCATGGAGCCAACGGGGAGGACGGTAAACTGCAGGGAGCATTTGATCTGATGGGTATTCCATATACCGGAACCGGATATCTGAGCAGTGCCATGGCAATGGATAAAGGTGTGACCAAGGCAATGTTCCAGATGAGAGGTGTTCCGACTCCGGCAGGTAAGGCCATGAAGAAAAAGGACCGTGTGGAAACTCCACAGGAGCTGGGAATGGATTTTCCGGTTGTTGTCAAAACATGCTGCGGTGGCTCCAGTATAGGTGTCTATATTGTTGATAACCAGGAAGACTACACGAAAGCACTGGATGGTGCATTCACTTATGAAAACGAAGTAGTTGTAGAGGAATTTGTAGAAGGTGTTGAATACACAGTTGCTGTTGTGGACGGTAAGGCATATCCGGTCGTTCAGATCGTTCCGGTACAGGGCTTCTATGATTATGAAAATAAATACAAACCAGGTGCAGTAAAAGAAACCTGTCCGGCGCCGATTTCAGAAGAACTGACAAAACGTCTTCAGGAAGCAGCCGTGGATGGTTATCATGCACTGGAGATGGAGAGCTATGCCCGTCTGGATTTCATTGTGACAAAAGATGAAAAATCTACTGTCTGGAGGCAAATACGCTTCCGGGAATGACACCGACTAGCCTGATCCCGCAGGAAGCAGCGGTTCTGGGTATGGATTATCCGACACTGTGTGAAGAACTGATCAAAGTGTCTCAGAAAAAGTATGCTTAACAGATGAATATGTA
>ENA-OQDF01001092-OQDF01001092.1-human-gut-metagenome-genome-assembly--contig:-NODE-1092-length-11204-cov-2.255484_pt1 | contig 11204 bp, 11 predicted proteins | sample MGYA00242769_ERZ504597 | MGnify/ENA primary metagenome ERZ504597 (study PRJEB26092, sample SAMD00036305) | human gut metagenome | host: Homo sapiens | study: EMG produced TPA metagenomics assembly of...
ATAAAACAGGGGAATCACGCTCAGAGGAGAGGAGACTATGGTGGATTACAAGGACTAAAGGTTGTAGACCTTACTATTTTGCAGCAGCACCTGGATGCGCCCGTTTATTGGCGGAACTAGGTGCAACCGTCTACAAAATTGAACGCGAAATTGGTGATGACCAGCGCACTCAGGGTGTGTCCTGGGGAATGAAGTTCAAAACCGATATCGATGATGTTGCTTTTGATTGCGGTGGCTTTAATCGAAAATGGGTTTCGCTTAACCTAAAGACTGAAAAAGGCATGGAGGCAATGCTTAAGCTGCTTTCAGATGCCGATGTCTTTATTACCAGTAACCGCACTCCAGCGCTTAAGCGTATGGGGCTTGACTATGAAACACTGCATAAGAAGTTTCCTCGTCTTGTTTGGGCGCAGCTTCGTGGCTACGGAGAACGAGGGGAAATGGCCGATGAGCAGGGATACGATGCCATTACCTATTCTGCGCGCGGCGGTGTAACTATGAGCTTCCCTAATGCAGGGGAACATTTTGAGGTGGGCAATTCTCCTGTTGCGTTTGGTGATTGGAATTCCTCCAATGCTTTAGCGGTTGGTATTTTGGCTGCACTCTGGAATGCTCAGCGTACGGGGGTAGGCGATAAGGTTGTAACAAGTCTGTATCATGTTTCTAATTGGGGCATGATGAGTGCTATTTGTGCTCAGCAGCAAGGTCAGCAACATCCGAAAAATCGCGCCGAAGCGCCTTGTCCAACCAATAACAGCTATGTCACTTCCGATGGTGTGTGGTTCGTTATGTGCTTTGGAAACTACAACAAATTCCATCGTAAAGTTTTTGAAGCAATTGGCATGAATCCCAAGTATTGGAAAGATGAATCTTATACCAGCCTCGAGGCTCTTGCGCAAAATGGCAAGAACGTTGAGGTAATTTGCGGCAATGGAAGAGATTTTTAAGACCAAAACTTGGGCAGAATGGGAGCCTTTCTTAATAGAGCAGGAACTTGCCTGCGAAAAGTGCCGTACCGTGGAGGACGTATTGCAAGATAAGGAAGCCTTCGACAACGACCAGCTCCGGCGCGTGTATTACGAGGATCAGGGATATGGTGATGATCACTCCTACACCATCACTACGGCTCCTGTTCGTTTAGCAAGCATGGGCGATCCGATATTGTATCGTTCCCGTCCTGTGGGTTATGACACTCGTGAAGTTCTTGAAGAACTGGGCTATTCAGATGAAGAAATCGATACGTTTGACGCGGATGGCTCGGTTCGTTGTTATGCGGGAGCACCTATGCCAGAGAGCGTGTTGAATCCAAGCTACGGTTTGTATCCTGCAAATGCTGAAGAAGCTGTACAAATGGCGGCAGCTCGCGCAGCGGAAGAAGAAGCGGCACGAGCTGCATCGGCATAGGCGTAATAAGAGCAACTCTTCGGGCGGTAAATTCGCGTGGCTACTTGGGTTACTTGGAGCGTTTGTAACTGCAGGTACTAAAGGCTCGTTTTAGCTTATCAACTCAGATTTTAAAAATTTCGTATGGGTTTAGCATTTTGTTTACGGTTTTCAGATTGCGCTTACTGAGATATCTCAGTAAGCGCATAGTATGCCCATTCAAGATCGACCACATAAGGGTGAACAAGAGGTGGCTCTTTGGAAACGAGTGCTTCGGCAAATACCTGATAGGCCTCTTCAGAAATCGAACTTAAAAAGGTTTCGTTGTCTGCTTGAATTCGAAAGTGGAGTTCGCCGTCGATGCGTTCCGTAAATTGGACTGCGCAATAGGAATCCTCGGTGACCTTTCCTTGGTTTTGGGCATGTCCAAGTACGCTCAACTTGAGCACTTCCATCACCTTATCATCGAGGCCTTCAGAAAGAATTGCCACCTTATCTGAAAGCTGCGCGTGTGTATCTACAATGCGAAAGAGTGCGTCGCTGAGGGTTTCTTCTTCGTTTTTAAGCGTGTTGAATGTAAGGATTGCCTGCTCGGACATCTCGGCATCGCCACAAACGTTGTAATCATGCACTTTTGTATCGGGTCTAAATAAAGACAAGGATGATTCAAAACGGTGCGGTATCCACAATTTGGGCAGGTGAAATCAGTTAGGGATCCCTTAGCGAGAGACTGTGCTTCCTGAGGATTCTCTAAAGAATTTAATATGGTCCAAATAGTGAATTCCGTTTCCTGCCCACACTGAGGACAGGAAACGGGGTAGTTTTCTGATTCCGAAGGATTCCATTGAGAATTATGTTCACAAGAAGTAGTGTTTTCGGGCGTCAATTCTAGCGTCCTTTCCATTGAGGTTCGCGTTTTTCGGCAAATGCTTTAGGACCTTCGAGAGAGTCCTCGGTGGCATTAACGAGTTCTTGATAGTAGTCCATAATGCTCCAGCCCGCACCAGGGAATTCGTCATCGCAGGCAGCAGCTTCTTTCATGGCTGCTTTGGAATATTCGATGGCAAGGGGAGCGCTTTTTACGATGCCTTCGGCAAGTTTGAATGCGGTATCAAGGAGGGCATCTTCGTCTACCACGCGACTAATAAGGCCCCACTCGTATGCTTTCTGGGCATCGATGTTGTCGCCGACCAAAATAAGTTCTGCGGCGTATTTTTGGGGGATTTGTTGCATAAGGCGAAGAATAGCGCCATCGCCTGTCGATGCGCGACCATGACGAGCTTCGGGTAGGCCGAAGACGGAATGATTGCTGGCGATTGCGATATCGCATGCCAACACAAGGCCTAAACCTCCACCGACGCAAACTCCGTTACTGCCGCAATGAGTGGTTTCTTGAAACGATGTTTTGACATGCCGAGAAGCCCCCAGTTCTCCTTACCTTTTGGTAAGTGATAGGTACCCGCAGCAAGTTCTTTCAAATCTGCGCCTGCGCAAAAACATGTGCCTGCGTTGGTGATAATGCAGCAACGTTGATTCGGATCATTGTCCCAACGCTCCAGCTCACTGGAGAATTCTTCCATCATCAAAGAGCTCATGGCGTTTCTGGCTTTTGGACGATTAAAGGTGATAAGTAAAACGCCCTCACGCTCTTCAGTCAAAATCGTTTCGTATGCCATAGTGTTTCCCTTTCTCCCCCTTGATTTTCCTTGAGTTTCTCTTGTGTGATGTTTTGCCATCTGCTTTGTAGAACCCAAGTGGTGTTCTTATTGTAGAACGAAAAAGCGACTCCTGGTCGGAGTCGCTTTGTGTTCCTATTTGGATTTATGTTCCAGCTTGGATCTAAATTCCTGCTTGGATTTAAGCATCTGCTCGGATTTAAACTCAGAGCTCGGTAAGGTATCTGTCTTTAAGCTGCTTGAGGCTTGTCCTTTTTGCCAAAGATAGTCTTAGCGCCCTTGACGGCAAGAACAATAGCAAGGATAAAGAGGATCGCGGAAAGAACAGCCTGAACTCCAGCGCTGAATAAGTCTCCAGTGCCCGCCATAAGAACCAAACCCTTAGCGTAGAGCGTTTGAACAAGGGAAGTTAACGTTACGGCAAGCATAAATACCATAGGGATATAGAACATCTTGTTGTTCTTGCCTGCATTGCCAAGCCATGCGCAAACTGCAAGCAAAGCGAGTGCTGCGAGGAGTTGGTTAGCAGCGCCAAACAGTGGCCAGATAATGGTGTAGCCAGTCATACCAAGAACAATACCAATTTTCGGAAAAGTTGCAAAAAAGTGCCGAGTGTAGAAAAAATACTTTGAACGGCGAAGTATTTTTAATAATTCCCTGTTCATGGGGTGTTTTGGTGGGATGATTCTAAAATTTCTGGTTTTAAGGGAGTTTCGGCGAGTAATTCGAGTTGCGTGTAGGTGTTGGAAAGCCAGGAAAGAACGAGAGAAAAGGATGTTGTGAAATAGGAAGGAATAAAAAGCAAGCTCGAAACGGTGTCGAGCTTGCTGTATGTTCAGAGCAGGTATGGGTAGTAAGACGCTTAGAGCTTTACTAATATTTTGGAGCTTTGCGAAAGGAGTAAGTTCTAAAGTCTACTCCAGACCAATTCTCACTTTTGAAGTTGCTCTTTTGAGGTTACTCACCCTTTTCGGTGCGCTCCTTCAAACGACGGTCGAGTTCGTCAGCTAGCTGATGACGCTTAACCTTGCCTGATTCAGTCATAGGGATATCGTCAATAAATTCGATATGTTCGGGGCGTAAACGCTTTGCAACACCAATAGAATCAAGGTATTCCGCAATAGAATCAAGCGTTGGAACAACGTCTCCCTTTTGCACGATGAAGGTACAAATGCGCTCGCCCAAACGGTCATCAGGCAAACCGATGGTTGCGTGAGCTCCGACTCCGGGGCACCCATCAAGATTATTATCTACTTCGTTGGCAGAGATGTTGATGCCGCCGCGGATAAGGATTTCTTTCTTGCGGCCGTTGATCTTTACTCTGCCTTGTTCGTCTTGGATACATAAGTCTCCAGAGAAGAACCAACCATCATCATTGAGGTCTTTTGCTGTTGCTTCAGGATTCTTTAAATACCCGCTAAACATGTGGGGCCCGCGAGAGATTTCTTCACCCTGGACACCATAAGGTACTTCATTTCCTTTTTCGTCAACAACTTTTACTTCAATGCCTTCGCAAGCAATGCCAGACCAGTTGCCATTCCATTCAAGGCAGCTCTCAGGCGGAACTAGCAGATGGGGGCAGCTTTCGGTGGAGCCATAGCATTCACAAAGCTTGAGGCCATGCTTGTCTGCTCGATGGACCATGATGCCAGGAACAGGAGCGCCGCCGCATACATAAAGCTTTAAGGTTTCAAAGGAAAGATTATTCTTTTCTGCAACATTGAGCATGTCATAAATGAAAGGAGTAGCGCCCATCGACCAGGTAACGCCTTCCTTGTTCATTATTTCGATAGATTCCTCTGGATGGAATTCTTGCTGCAGTACCACACGGCTCCCAACAAAAGGGGAGTAATGAGGCCATGATTGAATCCTGTCGCATGATTGAGAGGAGCAGGCATAAACATGACATCCTCACGGGTCAGATGCAGGGATTTGATAAAGGTTTTTCAGAAAAGATTAAGGCGTTGTGAGAAATTAATACCGCTTTTGGGCGACCGGTAGTGCCTGAAGTGGAAAGAATAAGAACAATTTCGTCAGAATTACTTTCGGGAGCTTCCTTTAATGGCTCAAACGTTTCAAAAATCTCGTTTAAGGTAATTGTTCCGTGGGATTCCACGGTTTTGTCGTGAACGCAAAAAGCACCGTCGAGCAGGCTTGTAATTTCATCTTTGACAGAGAGGAACTGATCTTCAAAGTTGGTTTTGTGATGGAAGGTTGGGCAAATGAAAGCCTTCGACTCAACCAGGTTCATGGAGTAGACCAAGTCTTCACCGTTGAAGGTAACAGGAAGAGGATGGCAAACAGCACCAACTTTTAAGCAGGCTACGTAAAGGATGCAGAATTCTGACCAAGGTGGCATCTGGAAACTTACTACGTCTCCATTTTTTACTCCGACACTTTTGAGCCAAGAAGCAAGACGGCCGGCTTTGTCATCAATTTCGGCGTAGGTGAAGCGAACGCCCAGGTTATCACTTACATATTCGTGGTCAGGGAATTTAGATACGCGATCCGCCCAGACATCGAACAGGGTTTGTTCGGTCCAGTATCCCTTCTCGTAATACTCCTTTTTGTTCTGTTCGTTCACTTTTAGGTCGGTAATCATAAATCCTCACTTCATACGACAAGAACGCAAGGGCATACTTGTCAACTATTTGGAATTTCCCCCTCGATTATTCCCCCTCACTCTGCGAATACACACACGTGTCCCCTCTGCGTATTCGATGAAAGTATAAACGCGAATAACCCTATCAAAACGCACTTCTCCTATAGAAAGTAGGAGCTTAAACCAAAGGCGTAGCTATAGACTTTGTGGATAGAACCTATAAATTAGACATATTAATTCGGATGTTGGCATATTGACTAAGATGCGAATTCAGAACCGAGATAGCCAAGAAAAGCACTCAATATTATCCCCACAAAATTATAATAATGTGTAATTAATGTAAAAGAAAATGCAATCAGACTTTGTGATTCTTGATAGCGCAAAAGCTTTTGGGGTGCAGAGCGATTACAGAAATCGTCATACGAGGTGTAATGCAAGGGCAACTCTAGGGATCATCATGCAAGACATAACGCAAGGCGACTTTGTGACTATAAGGCTTTAGTGCAGCTGTAGGTTTTTTACGATATAGAGGCGTATTGGTAGGCATTTGCTTCTGCGGTGCCGTATTATTTTCGAGGTAATCTTACATGTGGAGAGGAATGGTATGAGCATACGTAAGCTATTGGCGCGTTCAGCAAGCTCAATGAGCACGTGGGGTCTACGCCACATTGCGAGGCGTCCCGCAGCTAACATGCCCGGAAAAATTGCGTTAAAGCTTGATCCTCAAATTATTGCCGAATCCATGGGAAAGGTGACCGAGGGTTCTATTGTGGTGGTAGGCACCAACGGTAAGACCACCATTACTAATATGATTGCTGACGCGCTTGAACGACAGGGCAAGACGGTTGCCTGCAATCGTACGGGTGCTAATCTGGCCTATGGAGTAGCAACAACCCTTCTTCAAACAAAAGGAAGCGTTGAATGGGGCGTTTTTGAGTCAGATGAACTGTGGTTGGCTCATACGTTACCCCAGGTTCAAGCAAGCTATGTTTTGCTCCTTAATCTCTTTCGTGATCAGCTTGATCGGTGCGGAGAAATCGATCGTGTACAGGATGCTATCGTGCAGGCCTTGAGCGAATCGCCCGACACTGTGTTGCTCTACAATGCCGACGATCCCTTGTGTGCCATGGTTGCGTTGCGTGTTCCCAACAAATCAGTTGCTTTTGGTGTGGTGAAGATCTTCATCAGCAGCAAAACATGGTAAGCGATGCGCAGATGTGTCAGCGCTGTTCGGCGATGTTTACCTATGAGTATCGTCAATATGGGCAGCTGGGAACGTACTCATGTCCTAACTGCGGTTTTTCGCGTCCTAATTTAGACTTTGCGGCAAAGCACGCGGTATTCGGAAACGATATTTCATTCGAAGTCGAAGAAGCTGCAACGGGTGCTCATGTTTCCCTTCGTGCTCAGCGTGCAGGCGTGTATATGATCTATAACGTGATGGCAGCATGGTTGGCTTCGCATTTTGCAGGGGTAAGTGATGAGGTTTTTCAGCAAGCAATAGATCTATTCGACCCTCAAATGGACGCTTGCAGTCACTTACCATTCAAGGTCGTCCAATTCTGCTGAATTTGGCGAAAAATCCTACGGGCTTTAACCAGAATATGAAGCTTATTACGCAGGCAGAAGGCAAGAAGTTGCGGCATTCTTCATCAACGACAACGAAGCAGATGGTCATGATATTTCTTGGATTTGGGACTGTGATTTCGAAGAGCTTGCAGAGCAAAAGACGTCATAGTATATGCAGGAGGTATTCGCAAAACGATCTGCAACTCCGCCTTCGCTATGCGGGCATAGAGGCAAAAACCATCAACAGCGTAGATGAGATGGTGGATGAAGCTCTCTCAATGCCAGCTGAGTGGAAGATGTACGCAATAGCAAATTACACTTCTCTTCCTGCGGTACGGGATTCTCTCATGGCTCGTGCAGATAAAGAGCAAGTAGCTAAAGTGGCAGAGGGAACGAACGAACCAACTCGCAAAACTCATGCGTATGTGCATCAAGAAGGGGTAGAGCAATTTACCGAGCGACCTTTGCGCATCGTTCATTTATTCCCTGATCTTTTAAACCTCTATGGTGATGGTGGAAACGTACGCGTTTGGCTCAGCGTTGCAGATGGCGCGAAATTCCTGTTGAGGTCGAGGCGGTTCATTTCGGCGAAGAGGCTCATCTTGATTCGGCGGATATTGTCATGTTAGGTGGCGGTCCTGATAGAGAACAGAAACTTGCTTCTGAAGCGCTGTTCGCGATGAAAGATGAATTGCGTACCTATATAGAAAGCATGGACCTCTTTGGCAATTTGCGGCGGATACCAATTTTGGGACGTCGTTGGCTTATGGGCGACGAAGAAGTTGAAGGCTTGTCTCTTATAGATGCAGAAACGCTTCGTGCAGGGACGGGCTTTGATCGTTTGATTGACAACATTGTTCTTTCTTCACCGTTGGCTCAAATGCCTGTTGTGGGTTACGAAAACCATGCGGGACGCACTAAGCTCGGAATGGGAATGGAGCCGTTTGGAAAAGTGGTTTCTCAGGTAGGGCACGGAAATGATGACATTTCTGGGGCTGATGGTGTGCACTATCGCAATTGTATCGGTACGTATTTGCACGGTCCGCTTCTCGGTAAGAATCCTGAAATTGCGGATTATCTTATCAAGGCAGCTTTGCAACGTCGATTAGGGCAGGATGCTTCGGTTTCGCTTGTTGCGCTCGATGATTCGATTGAACGTAACGCAAACGCATATATGGCTCAACGTTTGGGAGTCTCGTAGTTTTGAGGCTCCTCTTAACGAACCTTTGAATCACACCTAAGTTTTGTAAAAAATACGAAAAAGTTTCCAAATTCCGTGCAATATATGATTTTTGCCGAATTTGTTTGCGCTTTATACAAATAATTTGCATTATTAATCTCATGTTTGCTTCAAATAACAAACCAACAAAACGTTCCGCCCGCACTCGTGGGGGCGCAGAGCGTCCACATGCGGATCGTCGTGCTACTCGATCCGATGCTCAAATGTCGCGTAATCAAAGCGTTCATTCATTTGATCGCTCAGCGTATGGCAATAGTTCTGCACATAACTCTCGACGTAAATCGGCTGGAGCGGAAGCATATAGCGCAAGCAATTATGGTTCTTCTACGCACCGTGCAAATAACAGGTCTTCTAATTACATTCCTGCTACTCCTGCTGGTGCTAATCGCCGCTATGCCCAAAACGCTAAGAGCCGTGAATTTGTTCGTCAGCAGCATGAGCGTAAGAAAAAAGTAAGCGCAAGCGCATATTGTTTGTGTCTCTTGCGGTAGTTTGCGTTTTGCTGCTGGGAGGAATTGGCGCTGCTTGGGCATACATTAGTCAGGTTGATAATTCGTTGCGCGACGACTTGGATGCCGATCTTTTGAATTCACTTGCAGTAACGGACTCTCCGTCCGATCCGTTCTATATGCTCTTGATTGGTGCGGATAAATCACAAGATCGCGATGAGTCTGGCGAATATGGCGGTTCATACCGAACCGACTCGATGATTCTTGCACGCGTTGACCCCAAGGAAAAAGAGGTAACGCTCATTTCTATCCCGCGTGACACCCAGGTAGATATTCCGGGACATGGAACTCAGAAAATCAACGCGGCTTATGCGTTTGGTGGAGCATCTCTTGCAGTTGATACGGTTTCAGAACTAGCAGGGGTTCCTATCAGCCATTACGCCGAAATCGATTTCGATGGCTTTAAAGCGGTAGTGGATGCTTTGGGCGGCATCGAGGTAGACGTTCCTATGGAAATTAACGACGACATGGCAGGCGGCCATGTCGATGCTGGTCTGCAAACGCTCAATGGTGAACAGGCGCTTATCCTTTGTCGAAGCCGTCATAATTACGACGATATTGGTAATGGCGATGCTATTCGTGCTGCAAATCAAAGACTGGTACTTCTGCCATCATGGAAAAAGTAATGAATTCCGATGTGGCTACGATTACGAATACGGTTGGCACCTTAGCAAACTATGTAACAACTGACTATAGCGTTGCTGGCTTGGTCGGTCTTGCTCAGTCAATGATTGGCATAGATGTCGCAAACAATGTTTACACGGCAGCGGTTCCAACTATTTCAGTGTATGAGAATGACCTTTGGTGGGAAATTCTTGATGAAGACGCTTGGCAGAAAATGATGGATCGCGTCAAGCAGGGGCTTTCTCCTACGGAAGAAACTCAAGTAGATGAAGCTTCAGGCGCTACGATGTCATCTGCTGGTGGCGGCGGCTCAGGCAATTCTGATGGCGAAAGCTCGAGTTCCTCGTCGAGTAGTGCGTCACTTTCAGGTGTCCATATTTCAGTGAAAAATGGTAGCGGTATTGCTGGATGCGCTAATGAGGCAGCAGCTAAACTAACTCCCGATGGTGCCATTGTGGAAACGGGCAATGCGGACGATTTCAACTATTCGCAAACGCTCATTATCTATGAGGATTCCTCGCAAAGTGAAGAGGCACAAAAGATTGCCGATCTGCTGGGAGTGGGTCAAGTTAAGCAAAACGACGGGACTTATGCATTCTCAGGTGATTTCTTAGTAGTAGTGGGCAGTGACTGGTCTTAAAAGCTAAGTTAGAACAGCTTGCTTTAAAGTGCTCAAGGAGTTTTTCCTTGGGCGCTTTTTATTTGTGATATGGTTCGCCGCGCGATATTTTAAATGCTCGGTATAGTTGCTCGAGAAGCACTACCCGTGCCAAGTTGTGTGGCAAAGTTATGGGTCCGAAACTGATGCGTTCAGTGGCGTGCTGTTTTACTTCAGAAGTAACGCCGTCACTTCCCCCGATGATAAACACCAATTGAGAACTTCCCGAAAGGGCATAGGTGTCGATTTTTGTTGCAAGTGTTTCACTTGAGATTTCTTTTCCTTTGATGTCTAAAAGGAGGATGGGAGCATGCTCGGGAAGATGGGACAGCAAGAGCTCGGCTTCACGTTCTTTGTTTGAGTCCGGAAATTCTTTTACGGTTATTTTGCAGTAAGCTCCTAAGCGTTTGAGATATTCTGCGCAAGCTTCTTTCCAGAATGATTCTTTTAGCTTGCCAACGGCAAAATCGTTATAGACAGCACGAATACTCCTTTACAATAAGGATTAGCAAACGTAAACCGCTTGCACTTGGGCTTGAACCCATAGAACAGGGGATTTAGCCTCATGCAGAAATAAGCAAGCTACCGTCAGAGTTATTTCTCAAGGTAAGTGTTTCTGCGCAGCAATTTTCTGCATAACTGCTATTCCTGTACGGCAATCATACTGGTTCTAGTCTTGCTTGCAAACGGCGATGTAGTAAATGGGGACTGCAACGTGCATGACTTTGCTGACAAGATATTTCGAGGGGCACTCAACCACCGTCGTGTGGTCATAGTGCTTGCTGCACTTTTGTTTATAGTTTCGGTCTTATGTATTCCTAACGTAAAATTAACTACCAGTTTTCTGATTATCTTCCTGAAGTTCAGAATCTACGGTTTCTTTGCGCGTCATGGAGGAAGCTTTTAATTCTCCCACGCCTAATTCAAACATTATGGTCGAAGG
>ENA-OQDF01001093-OQDF01001093.1-human-gut-metagenome-genome-assembly--contig:-NODE-1093-length-11196-cov-1.977685_pt1 | contig 11196 bp, 13 predicted proteins | sample MGYA00242769_ERZ504597 | MGnify/ENA primary metagenome ERZ504597 (study PRJEB26092, sample SAMD00036305) | human gut metagenome | host: Homo sapiens | study: EMG produced TPA metagenomics assembly of...
TGGAGGGACAATCACACATCGTGATTCTCCGTCGCCTGAGGGGTCTTTCTATGCCTTTGACCGATACGTACTATCCAAGGGCGGCATGCTGTAACACTGACCTAGCGTTGCTCCTATGTCACAGGCAGCAGCCAGAACAGCAAGCCACCATCACTCCGCCACCATCAGTCCGTAAGATAGGCCTGCGTATCCAGCGCTGCACGGCAGCCCATGCCCGCTGCGCTGATCGCTTGACGATAAGTACGATCCACGCAATCGCCTGCAGCAAAGATGCCTGGCGCACTGGTCACCGTGCTGGCACCCTGCACCACGACATATCCATCATCGTCACGGTCCACAACACCGGCCGCAAAATCAGTGGCTGGCGTATGACCGATAGCCACGAATACGGCGTTGGTGTCCAGCGTGCTTTCTTCTCCGGTCACCACATTACGTACGGCGATGCTGCTGACACTGGCCGGTGCTACAGCCGGTCGTTTGAGCGTCAAGCCAGGAATGGCAATAGGTGCACCGGTGTTCTGTGTGGGGGAGGAGGTGCCGGTAATGGAGGTCACCACTGTGTTGGTCATCAGAGTGATGGTCGGATTGGCTTTGGCTCGGTCCACCATGATCTGCGAGGCGCGGAAGCTATCGCGTCGGTGAATCAAGGTGACTGAAGAACCGAACCGGGTCAGGAATAATGCCTCTTCAAAAGCCGAATCGCCACCGCCTACGACCACGATAGGCTTGTTCCTGAAGAAGAAGCCATCGCAGGTGGCGCAGTACGAGACGCCATGTCCGGACAGCTCCTGTTCGCCGGGCACCCCAAGCTTACGGAATGACGACCCTGTGGCGATGATGAGTGCTGATGCCTCCAACTGGGAGTCATTGGAGAGCGTTACACGATAGGTCGGCTTGACCGAATCACTCTCACACGCCTCAATGGAAGAGACATCGTCTGTGATATAGGTTGTACCGAAGCGCTTGGCCTGTTCCTTCATGCGATCCATAAGATCCGGGCCAAGAATACCTTCCGGGAATCCGGGGAAGTTCTCCACCTCAGTGGTGTTGACCAACTGTCCACCTGGCGACAACGCACCAGTGACCATAACAGGATTAAGACCTGCACGGCCAAGATAGATGGCGGCCGTGTAGCCAGCGGGACCAGAACCGATAATGATGACGTTATGTTTCACGTGAAACATTGTCACACCCCCATACGATATTCCGTGTCATTCAGCCAGACGCGAAGAAGGGGCGGCACCGTCGAATGTATGCGAACGGTACCGGCCCCTTCTTGGGGCAGTCATCGGCATAGATGCCGATTAGAAGACCTCCACCTTCTCGATGTACAGCTGGTTCTGCGGCAGGCTATCCGATGGCACCCACAGCAGCAGATCCTGCGTATTGACGGCTTTGGTGAACTTCACCTCAGTAGTGCCACCTTCAGCAAAGGTGAATTCGGCCACCTGCTCGCCCTGAGTGGGGTCCCCAGTGGTATTTGCGCGAATATAGCCCTTACCACCGGATGTGCGGATGGTGATAACCATGCGGTACGCATCCTGCGGCTGGTCAAGGTGCATGTAGTATGCGTACCCGGATTGGCCGCCAGGATTCGACAGGAAGTTGGCACTGGAAATCGTAAACGCCGTGTTGTTCTCATGGCGCGGTTGCGGAGCAGCGCTGGAATCCTTATCGCCGGACTTCTTGGCCTTGGTCTTCTTGGACGACGAATCAGCAGTCTCGGACTTCTTGGACTTGTCTGATGCCGAGTCCTTGGATTCGCTCTGAGTGGCATCACTCGATTTTGAAGAATCGTCAGTGGTGCCACCGTTCGTCGCGTTCTCGCTGCCACCAAATGGCACAGCGTCAGCATTGATATCAGGCCAGTCACCTTCACTGGAGTTGCTGGAAGCATCGGCAGGATTGTCTCCGGAGGATCGGAACGCGTGCACTGCCCAAACAGCCGCTGCCACTACCAATATCAGAGCCACAATGATGGCAACGACCTTGGTCGACAGTTTGCCGAACAGATGTTCATCGGGCAGCTTGCTGTCAACCTCGTCATCCGGCACATCCTTCGGTGTGAAGCTCGGAGGAATGGCGCTTACTTCGGCAATGCGGGCCTGCTCCTCTTCCAAGGCACGCAGCGATTCCTCACCAGGAGCCACAGCACGGCCGCTGGCGTCGAACACGGGAATACGACTGGTTGTCTCTCCCACGGTGGCATCGGGAATACCGCCGGTAACAATAGGCACTGTCAACCGAGTATTATCACCCGGACCGCCGATGGGGGCCGGATTCATTTCGCTGTACCAGTCACCGGTGCCTTCACCGGAAAGATTTTCGTGCTCCCAGGCGTCAGAAAGGTTGAAGTCAAACAGACGGCGGCATCAGACTGAGACTGGTTACCGTCAGCAGTACTGGACCCATCAGGCAGAGGAACCGGTGACATCGCGTGCGGAGCGGGGACGGCGGCCGTCTGAACCGGCAGGGAAGGGGTAATAGACAATTCCGGAAGACTGCTGCTGTTAATCAACGTGCTGGGAATAGGCACGATATCAGTCTCGTTGGCAGGCTTCAGTATCGCCTTGGTAATCGAGCAATCGCTTTCCACGCTCGGCAAAGCAATATCAGCATCGCTCAGTTCAGAGAGCGGCTTCCAATTACCCAACAAGGCGTCGAGTTCTACAAGGGCAGCCATTGGCAACGTATGATCGTCGGGCTCGCTCAAGGCCAATCCACGCTTGCAAATCACGCGGAATTCGCCAGGGGTGTCTTGCGGCAAGGCACGCAGATTGAATGTGGGTGTCGCTTGGCTTGGCGTGCGTGTCAGCAGGGTATAGAGTAATGCCGCAAGCTGGCGAATCGCATACCGTTCAGGACCGTCCGTACGCAGATCGGTAGCGGACGTATCGGCCAGCATCGTGGCACATGGTGCATCGGCAATGTGCACACCGGAGGTAGTCACTCGAACGGTGTCGGTTGTGATGACGATGCCGCTGGGAGTATCCGCAATGACCTCGCGCAGCACGTCGGCGCATTCTCCGATAATCGACCGGATGGCGCTGTAGCTGAGCGGCTTGGCGGTATCTACCATGTAGTCAGTCAGGCATTGGCCGCTATCCACCGGCATGACAATGAGAAGTACGTCGGATTCCATACGGTATTTCAGTATGGGAATCACACGATCAGGGCGAGTGGCGGCGATGCGACCAGCGAGCTTATCGATTGCGGCGAAAGCGCTGCGATCGGTAATGATGAACAGCTGGCAATCCTTTGCCAGCACACGGTCGTTGGCTTTCCATGCCTGAATGCCAGGCTCCTCACGCAACGATGATACCAAGGTGTATCGGTTGAGAATCGTGTCTCCGAGTTGCGGTTTCATAGTGCGTTCGGCTCCGTGTGATTGGTGTTCGAGATTGGTCTTAGATATTCTACGTGCGGGGCTATCCTTGACGGGCTCCGTCTCAGGATTGATTTACGTAGCGTCGACTTTTTCCGGCTGGCTGTCACAGCAACGTCCTCACTGGCCGGAGTCTTGTGTAGACGGGCCAGTATCGAGTGATAGGCGCTGATGAGTTCCGGGGTGTGTACCACCCACAACACAGCCACATATACTACGGCCAGCACAATGGTGAGCACCACGCAGATGGCCAGCGCAGACCACCAGCTCATGTGCCCGCCTACTGGTCGAATATCCGCGTCGAACAGTGCGACTACCGGTCGTTTGATCAGCCAGACCACAACTCCGGAAGCCAGCGCCGCCACAATGGCCTTGGCATATGTCCTCGTGATCTCCCGACCGCCAAGATTGCCTTCGAACTTGCGGCGCAACATCATCAACGTCAGCGGCAACGCCAGTAATCCACCGAGGGTCACCGAGCAGGCGATGCCGAGTACCCAATGCTCAGGAGGAAGTACCATCATGCCGATGATCATGAATATTGAGGTGAATCCATACTGCATCACCGCGGACAGGAAGGGGTGAAGGCCGTCCTCAAAGGCGTAGAACGTGCGCTGGATCAGCAGGAACGCCGACCCCAATGGAATGCCCATAGACAAGGCGATAAGCGCATAGGAGATCAACATAGTCTCGTCCATCGAGACGGACGGAAGCAATGCACGGATGATCGGTTCGGGGAACACGACCATGGCGGCGGCGAAGAACATGATGAGCAGGCCACATTATTCAGTGCGCTGACCAGGTCGTGCCGTGCCTCATCCAGATTCGCAGCTGCGATGGAACGGGAGATTTTGGGGAACATAGCCGTGGATACCGATACGGCGATGAGTGAATAGGGCAGGATGAACAGTGTGTACGCATTCTGATAGGTCGCGTTGCCTGCCACGCTGAACAGGCTGGCACCCGTCAGTTCGTGGGCGCGCTGCGGTGCGGATGTGGCGATACGGGTAAGGATAATGCCGCAGATCTCACTGGTGATCACCACGCCCAAAGAGCCTAACGCCACGGGACCCATAGACCTGAGTCCAAAGCCGCCAAGCCCGAAGCTGGTTTGTACTTGAACCCGATACGGGCCAGCGGCAGGAACAGTATCAGCGCTTGGAAGGCCACGCCCAAAGTCCAGGTGCCTGCGGTAAGCGCGATTTTGTCGGCGGTCCAGAATTCGAGGGGCTGTTCATTGGCCTTGCTGAACAGCAGAATAAAGCCAGTAAAACCGGCGCAACTAATAATGTTGGCACCGGTTGAGCTCCACGCATACGTGAGGAAATGGTCTTTGGCGGCCAGGATCTGACCCAATACCGTATACAGGCCGTAGAAGAACACCTGAGGCATGCACCACAGGGTGAACGAGGTGGTCAGGGCTATCATCTGGTGATCGTCGCTACCCACGTACAGGCGGGCAAGCAGAGGCTGGCCGCCGCCATCACCACGGTCATGGCCAATAGGATGCCGATGGCCAACGTAATCAGGCGATTCAGTCGTTCTTGGGCGTCTTTTTCTTTCAACGTGCGCACGATCTGGGGCACCAGCACGGCGTTGAAGATGCCGCCGGACACCAGCGTGAACACGGATTGGGGAATCATGGAACCGGCCTGATAGGCGTTGGCCGCCAATCCGGTGGTGCCGATGGCCGCAGCGAGAAGAATCGTGCGGAGCTGACCGGTCACACGGGAAGCAGCGGTTCCCGTGGCCATGATCAGGGAATTACGACCTACGCTTGAACTCATTCGTCGGGGTCCTTCTTCCGATGGAACTGCCGCCACAGGCCGATAATGCCCAGTAGCACGGCGAAGCGATGATAATGAAGCCGCTGGCATCACTGATGCGCATCACACTGGTGATCGCGGTGTCCTGCGTGTTGCCGAAGCTGTTGCCTTCCCGGTCGGTCAACGACACATGGGCCGTCGATGAGCCGGAAGTGGAAACGCGGATGGTGAAGGTCACCTGAGCGTCGCTATGCGAGGGAATATCGATGTCAGCGGTTCGCGAGGTGACGATCTGCATGGAGTCAGTCAGTGAGTTGACCTGCACGCTGACGGCGTAGGGAAGGTCATTGCTGACGGTGATTGGCATTTTCGCGGATTCGCTTGAACACGGATATTGATTCCGATGGGTTGATGCGTACGCCGTTCAGAAGATCGCTGGCCAGTGTTTTCGTGGCTTTGACCATGCTTTTCGCGTGGCTGTCGGCTGGGGGGAGCCAGACATGGACCGCAGCGCCATATCGTCATGCAGCGCCAGTAAGAGCCAATCCATTGCGTCGGATCGTTGCTATGCGAGGCGGTGTCATTGGCGTCCTGCCGGGCCAGGGCCTGCGGGTCCAACGACGAGACCTCGTCGGAATCAATCTCGTTCCTCAATATGGAGGTGGCCATGCGCATGATGTCATGCCGGCTGTCGGCCAACTGTCTCAATGCCGACCGGGTATTGGCGGTGTTGGCATCATCGGCCTTGTCGGGATTGACCGAATCGCTGACATTGTACGGATCGGCCTCGGCCATGGTCTTCAGGTCCGTCAGATTCAACCAGGACGCCTGCTCGAAGGCGCTCATCACCTGATCGATCCAGCTGGCCTCCGTGGTGCGGGAGAACGTCATAAGCAGGTATCGGGATGTATAAGGCTGTTCCATCTGGTAGAACGCGCTCTGAGCGACCAGTCGGGCCAACCGACCGGCATCGCTGGACTCGGCCTGCGCGTCCGTGCTGGTGGCTTGGCCCTTGGCCAGCGTGCCCAAGGTCGATTGCTCCTTCAGCACGGTGACATCGCCGGCAGGCGTATGCACCACGTAGGTGCCTGTGTGTACGGCTTCAGTCTGGTCGGCATCGAAAGAGGCATCGGCAATCACCGTGTCATAGCCCTGCTCGCGTGCTGCGGTCAGCGCATCCAACGTCCAACAGTTGTTGCCCTGCCATGCGTACGCGGAGGGTGTTTCGGAGTCGCCTCCGTCGGCATACCATGCGGCCGCCTGCTTGGCGTTCCACTGCTCAGTGGTGATGCCGGCCTTTTCGTAGGCCGCGGTATCGTCCAGTGCGGTATAGGCGGTGATGTCGAAGTCGGCGGGCTGCATGATGCCGGCAATGGACGGTTGCACTGCGGACTGACGCCAATACAGAGGATCCGCGATCACTTGCAGCGAGCGGTGCTTGGCGAATGTCTGCCCAAGGGATCGCGCGGTATCGGCATCCTGTTCGGATAAGGATATGGCTTGCGTATCAGTGGCTTTGGCCGCGTTGCTGGCGTCGGCGTTATCGGACTTGTCGGCCTTGTCCGTGCTGTTGGACTTGGACGATGTTGATGTCGAGGAAGTGGTGGTTTCGGCAATGCGATTGCTGATGGCCTTATTATCGACCTGCCAGCCGCTGGCGGTGTAGGGCATGGCCACGGTCAGGTTCATGGCCGGTGTTGTCGCGGTGTTGAGCCCATCCGAAGATCGGGTCAGAAAACTCGGCAAATCGGCGAGTATCTGATTGCCAACGATATACGACAGCATCAGCGGTTTCGGTCCCCAACTCCCTATGGAGGCAAGGGTCTGCTGATTGGCGTTCACCTCGATGGTGACGGTGGCAGTGCGCCGGCGGGAATCGATGGCACGTCAACGGAACCAACTCGTTGGGGGTTGGGATGGGGGCGTTGTTCTCGGCCCAATTCTGAATATCGGTGCGCGAGACAAAGGTGAACAACGCATTGGTGGTCAGGTGCAGTGTGCCGCTTGACGTGGCCGTGCTGTCCGTATTGCTGATGACCGCGGTGACACGATAGCCCGATTTGGAGGTGACGATGGGGGTGCTTTGCGTGATGGCAATGCTCTGCTTGGGCTGATTCTCGGTCTGATTGCCCGTTGCGTCCGTCGTATCGGATGAATCAGTCGTGTCCGTCGTATCGTTCGCGTAGACGGTCAATGGAGCGGCCAGCATCGCCACAACGGCGACGCCAGCCGCCAGTGCGTGTGCCAGACGTGTGCAATGTCGTAAGACTCCGGGTAGGTTCACTCGTTTGCCTGCCTGTTCTTCTTCCTGGCGTAGAGCCACGCGATTTTGCGTTCGTTGGGATAGCTCAACACGTCATCCAAATCTTCAAAACGCACCCAGATGGCGTCTTCCGCCTCATGATCCGGGTCTCCTTCCACCGTCAGTTCACCGCCGGTCTGTTTGAGCGCGAAGTGATGGACCAGCTTGTGCACGCGCTGCGTGGTACCGGTGAACCAGTAGTCGATGGTGGCGATGGAATCGATCACCTCGCCCAGGATGCCGGTCTCTTCATGCACTTCGCGCACAGCGGTCTGCTGCGGGGTCTCGCCTTTTTCGATATGCCCCTTCGGCAAGCACCATTCGAGATGGCCGGAGCGGGAATGACGGGCGATAATGGCCACGCGGTTCTGGTCATCGAAAATCAGACCGCCTGCCGAATATTCGCGTACGACCGGCAGTTCCTGGCATCCAGTGAAGCGAATGTGGTCGGACCGTCCGACGTACGGCGTTGCGGCATCATGGCCGGAGTCGGGCCGGATGGCGTCACCGGTTCTACCGGCACTGCCGGTTCCGGCGAGGCAACATCTCCGGACGGGTGCCGGCCGAAGACCGTGGCCGGCGTGGGATGCGCTGACGTTGCGGGCCTCACTGGTGCTGCAGACGGCGCTGAGACCGGCATGGTGACCGGCGTTGCGGCCGGTGCGGTACGTGCCGCAGGCGGCATCAGCACGTCGCGCGGAGTCGGTATCGCTGTGGTGTGCGCGGCGGCGGCTTGGCGACCGCAACGGCAGCATCTACGGCCGCGTGAGCGGTCGCCGCGGGATCGTTCGTGACGATGGTTACGGACGTTTGTGCCGTGGCGATAATCGGCTCGACCTCGGCAATCGTCTCGGCACCGGCCTCGCCGGCGATACCATCAGCCTGCCCCTCGATAGTGCCGCTGGTAGTGGCGATGGTGACGGTGGCATGCATGCCGAAGACGGTGGCCGGTGTGGGCATCATCGGCTTCGGTGCGGGCATGTCGCTGGCGGCGTCCGATATTTCGGATTCGGATGGTTCGGGTGTGGCGGGCGTTGCGGGTGTGCCAGGCACACCGGAATGTTGCGCAGTCGGTACTGCGTCTACTTCGTCTTGATGAACGGCCTGATTGGTGGAGTGGCTCGCGGTGCCGCCGACATCGGAAGAATCGCCCGAATCGGCGGAATGATGCGGAGTTTCGGACGTATACAGCAGGTGGTCTTGGGTATGGCTATCCGCCGAATCTGGTGTTTGCCCCAGCATGCGGGCAAGGTCGGCGGGCGTAATCATATTCTCCACCTTACTCAACCCCGTGTGCAGGTGGGGTAACGGTATGCTGGTAGGGCAGAAAAACGTCGCACGCGGGAAGGTGCCCATTGGATTTCGAAGTATGGCCTGAAGCCATCGAACTTGGTCGACTGTTCGCCGAACAGGGTTACGAGCTGGCATTGGTCGGCGGCCCGGTCAGGGATTTGCTGCTCCATAGAAAGAGCCACGATTTGGACTTCTGCTCATCCGCACGGCCTGAGCAGTTCGAGCCGATACTGCGCCGGTGGGGGCATGACGGCTTCTGGGACATGGGGCGCAAGTTCGGCACGCTGGTGCCATGCGCCGCCGCCCGGACGGCACCGAGGTCAAGGTGGAGGTCACCACCTATCGCTCTGACACGTACGATCCGGACTCGCGTAAGCCCGAGGTCAATTATGGCGACACGCTTGAGGGCGACCTGTCCCGCCGCGACTTCACCGTCAACGCGATGGCTCTGCGCGTGCCCGACCTGCAATTCGTGGACCCGTTCGGTGGTGCCAGTGATCTGTCCAAGGGCGTGTTGCGCACGCCGGTGGATCCGCGACAGTCCTTTGACGACGATCCGTTGCGTATGATGCGCGCCGTGCGATTCGTGGCCCAGCTGGCTTCCGTATCGCGCCGGACGCGGCCGAGGCGATTACCTCGATGCGCGACCGCATCGACATCGTATCCGCCGAGCGTGTGCGCGACGAACTGACCAAACTGCTGCTCTCCGACCGTCCGCGCGCCGGCCTTGAGGCGTTGGTCGAATCCGGTCTTGCGGACATCGTCTTCCCGGAAATTCCGGCCCTGCAATTGCAGATCGACGAACACCACCGCCACAAGGACGTCTTCGAGCACACGATGATTGTGCTCGAACGCGCGATCGCCCTGGAAACCGGCCCGGACGGCCCGGTGCCCGCCCCCGACCTGACGCTGCGCTTGGCCGCCGTGATGCACGATATCGGCAAGCCGAAGACCCGCCGGTTCGAGCCGGGCGGCAAGGTGAGCTTCCACCACCATGACGCGGTGGGTGCCAAAATGACCCGCAAGCGTTTGAAGGCGCTGCGTTTTGACCACCATCTGGTCGAGGACGTCTCGGAACTGGTGAATATGCACCTGCGCTTCCACGGCTATGTGGACGAGCCGTGGACCGATTCGGCCGTACGCCGGTATGTCAAGGATGCCGGGCACCTGTACGAGCGGCTGAACAGGCTCACGCGCGCGGACGCCACCACACAAAACAAGCGCAAGGCGATGATCTTCTCCCAGGCCATGGATGAGATGGAGGAGCGCGTCCGCGAACTCAAGAAGAAAGAGGACTTCGACGCGATCCGCCCGGATCTGGACGGCAACGAAATTATGGAGTTGCTGGGCTTGGAGCCCGGCCCGATGATCGGCCGCGCTACAAGCACATGCTGGAATACCGCTTGGATAACGGTCCGGTGGACCACGATGTGGCCGTCGAAGAACTCAAGCGCTGGTACGCCGAGATTCAGTAGTCCGATACTAGTCCGATACCAAAAACCGTACGCTGAATACGTGTCAGCGTACGGTTTTTCGCGAAGATGAAGCTGTATGCGCCTTACTCCGCCGTGTATGCGTCGTGTTTGGTGTCGGCGGGCAGCTTGGTCATGCTATCGGCGGCCTTGCAACCCTCGATATTGGTGATGGTCTTACCGGATTGTGGGGAGGATTTGGTGTCCTGCAGATCGTTGAACGTGGCGCCGATGACCACATCGATGAGTTGATCCTCGCGAGCCGTCATGATCATGGTGCGTCGGTGAAATTGCCGATCAGCGTATACGCCTGATTAATGGCGTTCTTGCCGAAGTAGATGGTGGTGCGTTCAACGCCGGTGCTGGAATAGTTATCGATTTTCTGCACGCTGAATCCACGATTGGCCAAAGCTTCACCCACGGCCTTGGCGAATTGGCCGTGAGAGGTGCCGTTCATCACGCGAATGCGACCGAAGCGTTGGACACGTATTGCGCTTTGCCGCTGCTGTCCTTGACCGCGCACGCGCCGCGTTGCCGTAATTCGGCTGGCGGGCCGGAGTCTCCACTTCGCCGAGGCCGAAAACGTGGAAATTGAACAGTAGGGCTATGACCAGCACTACTGCCAATACCGCGCCGCTGATGGAAAAGACGATGGTCTGGCGGCGGCGCACGTACGCCTTGCGGGCTTCACGTTCATCAACCTGATACGTCATCGGTGGACTTCTTTCATGGGTCGGGTGGCTGGTTGCTACCTTAGCGTCACTGTCTGACGCCGATATTGGGGTGTGCGGGAGATTTGGCTCGAATAATGCGATCGACCACAGCCGTATCGCGCCACCCATCGATAATGCGTTGTGCCGCTGCCTCGTCGGCGGCGAAAGCGACCACTGAGGGCGGATCGGAGACGAATGCATGGCTGGCACCGCCTGCGTGGCGGCGTCGATGGCCTGCCCGCTGCGGGGATGCAGCTGATTGCCG
>ENA-OQDF01001094-OQDF01001094.1-human-gut-metagenome-genome-assembly--contig:-NODE-1094-length-11195-cov-1.894832_pt1 | contig 11195 bp, 17 predicted proteins | sample MGYA00242769_ERZ504597 | MGnify/ENA primary metagenome ERZ504597 (study PRJEB26092, sample SAMD00036305) | human gut metagenome | host: Homo sapiens | study: EMG produced TPA metagenomics assembly of...
TTTAATGCATTTTTAAAGTAATACGTGTAGCTTCAACTAAAGCTAAACGTTGTTTAGATAATTCAACATTTTCTTTATCTATTACATAACAATCATTATAGAAACTATGGAATAATTGTGCAAGTCTTTGAATATAATTTGCAATTTTATGTGGGCTTCTAGATTTTGCACTATCCGCAATTTCATTTCTGAATTCATTAATATGTTTTAATAAAGCCATTTCTTTATCATTAATTAATAATTCAAAATGATCTGCAACTGTAATTTCATTTTCTTTTGCTTGTCTTAAAATAGAACACATTCTAGCATGCGCATATTGTGCATAATAAACTGGATTATCATTTGATTTAGATTTAGCTAATGTTAAATCAAAATCATAAGGTGTATTAGCAGCTTTAGCAGCAAAGAAGTAACGTGTAGCGTCCACACCAATATCATCAATTAAATCTTTGATTGTAATGGCATTTCCTGTACGTTTAGACATTTTAACAACTTCACCATTTTCCATCATTCTTACCATTTGTAGAATATCAATATTTAATTGATCACTATTATAACCTAAAGCTTGAATTGCAGCTTTCATACGATTGATATAACCATGATGATCTGCTCCTAATAAATCTACTAAATATTCATAACCTCTATCTAATTTATTTAAATGATAAGCAATATCAGGAGTTAAATAAGTATAACTTCCATCAGATTTAATTAAGACACGGTCTTTATCATCTCCAAATTCAGTTGATTTAAACCATAAAGCCCCATCTTGTTCATAAGTAAATCCTTTTTCTTTTAATTTTTCAATTGTAGGAACTACTTTATTTTCTTCATATAAAGAAGTTTCAGAGAACCAAACATCATGGTGAACTCTAAATTCCGCTAAAATATCTTTAATTTTTTGTAATTCAAATTTAGTTCCTTCTTTTCTAAAGAAAGCAATCATTTCATCATGATCTGCATTTAAATATTTATCGCCAACTTCTTCTTTGATTTTAACAGCGATATCTTTAATATCTTGACCATGATATCCATCTTCAGGTAATTCAAAATCTAAACCAAAAGCTTCTCTATATCTTGCATATAAAGATAAAGCTAAATTATAAATTTGATTTCCTGCATCATTAATATAATATTCTCTTGTAACATCATATCCTGCAGCTGACATAATACGACAAATACTATCTCCTACTGCTGCCCCTTTAGCATGTCCTAAATGTAAATCTCCTGTTGGATTGGCAGAAACGAATTCAACATTATATTTAATTCCTTTTCCTGCATCACTTTTTCCATAATCATCTTTTTCTGCTAATACTTCTTTAATAATAGAAGTTAAAGCATCTTTTTTCATAAACATATTGATGAATCCTGGACCAGCAATTTCAATAGAATCGATATTTGCTTCCTCTTTATCAATTGCTTCGATTAATTGTTCTGCAATCATTCTTGGATTCTTTCTAAGTAATCTTGTAAGTTGCATAGCGATATTTGTTGAATAATCACCATGACTTTTTTCTTTTGGTATTTCTATTGTGATTTGATTTATTTCATAATCTTCTACAAAATTGCATTTAACCATTGCTTTTTTTTAGTGCTTCTTTCAACGCAATTTCAATTTTATTTACAGCCATTTTTTACCTCCTTAAAAAGATATTTAATCGTTTATACGTTACCATTAAGAGTACATAAAGTCAATGTTTTTTACCTAAAGTAATGGAGCAATTACACGTAAAATTGCTTCAAACCAACCCATAAATTACCAGTTACAACTTCATCCAAGGTAATTTCATGAGACTTTTCTACTGTCGCTAAAAATCTTTCTTAATATCTTTTAATATTTTATTGTTATATAAATAAATTCCATTTTCAAAATGAAGATATAAACTACGATAATCTAAATTGATTGTCCCTACTGTTGCACATTTATCATCCACTAAAAAGTTTTTAGCGTGAATAAATCCAGGAGTATATTCATAAATACGAATACCATGTTTGATCAATGTTTGATAATATGAACGTGTAACTCTAAAAACAATTTTTTTATCTGGTATTCCTGGTGTAATGATGCGTACGTCGACTCCTCTTTTAGCAGCATTGATCAATGCTGTTTGTAAGTTATCATCTAAGATCAAATAAGGTGTTGTAATATATAAATAATCATACGCTTGATTGATCATGTTTAAATAAACATTTTCACCTACATTTTCATCATCTAAAGGAGAATCTCCATAAGGAGTTACATAGCCATCTACCTCAAATTTTTGATGAGAGCGCACATAATACTTTTTCATAATCTTCTTCTGTATTTTCTTGCTACATTCCATGATTCTAAAAACATCTTCGTAAGCGAATTAACAGCAGGACCATGAATCATTAACCCAGAATCCTTCCAATGCCCATATTTAACTCTTTGATTAATATATTCATCTGCTAAATTAAATCCACCACTAAAGCCTATTTCACCATCAATCACCACGATCTTTTTATGATCACGGTTATTCATCGCTAAAGATAAAATAGGTATAAAAGGATTAAATGCCACACTCTTTATGCCCATTTTTTCAAGTTGACGATCATAATGACGAGGCAACATCGTAAGTGATCCTACATCATCATACATAAATCTCACTTCTACACCTTCTTTAACTTTCTCTTTAAGAATATCTAAAACACTTTTCAACATTTTTCCTTCATCAACAATAAAAAATTGCATAAAAATGAATTTTTTCGCATTTCTTAAGGATTCCAATAAAGGTTCAAAAGCAGCATCACCTAATGAAAAATATTTAAGATCTTGTCCATAATAAGTAGGATATCTTTGTTGATTTAAATAATTCATTTGTCCTTTAATATAAGGATCAGCTACTTCTTCGATAATATCATTTTCAATAATACGTTGATTCTTTATTTGTTTTAAAAAAGCAAGTTGTAACCTTTGACTTGGTTTTTTATCTCCTAAAATACATAAAGAACACCACCTACAAAAGGTACAGCAGCTATTAAAACAAGCCAGGTAATCTTATAAGCACTTGCATCATCCTTATTTATAATATATAAAGCAGCAAGAACACTAATAAGCTTGAACAAATAGACAAAAAATCTAGATGATCTATGAATTGTCAAAAAAGCTACAAAAACAATAATTAATTGAATTAAAATCAATAAACCTGAAAATAATATTTTATTCGTTAATAACTTCTTAGATTGCTTCATTTTCTTCTCCATAAAAATCATATTTCATCATCACGTAAACTTCACTTAATTGTTGATGCCCATCACTTAAAATATACTTCACTTTTAAAATAACGATCATGTTCCATTGTAATAAGTTCTGTAAAGAGTTCTATCATCCCATAATCTGTATGATAATGATTTCCTATCTTTCTATGATAAGAAAGATTTAATAAAGAAGGTCCATTAGCTAATGTCATTTCTTTACCTTTTAAAATAATTTCTATCTTTTGATCATTGTTATAGAAAGTAAATTTCTCTTTATCAAATCCTTTTTCATAGATTCCATCACTTTTAAATTGAACTGTTTCATGATGATCATCATATTTAAATATACTCTTATAATTTACTTTAATATTCTTTTTCATTCTATCACCGTGCATATTATAACATAAAATGGCAAGAATAAAATCGGTGATAAAATGAGACAGTTTATAAAAAGAATTCTTTATTGTTTTATATTTTTCTTCACATTTCTTTTATTGATGTATATTATTGCCTTTTGTGTAGGAAAACCTGAACTTAATAAAGATCGTTACATAAAGCTTTATGATGATCAAAATAAGATTTTTTATCAAAGTGTCAATAATTATAGTGGGCAATATGTTTCAATTGATGATGTTAGTCCTTATTTTTTAAAAGCAATCGTTGCTATTGAAGATAAACGTTTTTATAGTCATCATGGGTTTGATTATGTCGGAATTTCCCGGGCAATAAAAACAAATGTCCTAAAAAGGAAAACTTCTCAAGGTGCTAGCACAATAACCCAACAATACGCTCGTCTTCTTTATTTAACAAATGAAAAGACTTGGTCTCGTAAAGCAAAAGAAGCTTTTTTACTTTACAATTAGAAACACATTTATCAAAAAAGGAAATTTTAGAAGGTTATATCAATAATGTCTATTTTGGACATGGAATTTATGGCATTGAAAATGCTTCCCGGTATTTCTATGGTAAAAAAGCAAAAGAATTGACTTTAAATGAAGCAAGCATGTTAGCAGGGGTTGTCAATGGTCCCCAATATTATTCACCAATTTTAAACAAAGAAAGAGCTAAACAAAGACAAACTCTTGTTTTAAAAGCTATGTATGATAATCAAATGATTACTCAAAGTATTTTAGAGGCCACTCAAAAGCAAACTCTTAATTTAGCAAGTGAACATTCACTTAATGAAATATGTCTACTTATTATTATAAGGATACTGTTTTAGAAGAACTAGAGGAATTAGGTTTTTATAATAATCAATATTTAAATAAAGGATTAAATATTTATACTTCTTTTAACAGTGAATATCAAAATACTTTAAATGATCTTATTAAAGAAAAGAAAATACAAGGTGATCTACAATGCGCTTTTACGGTCGCAAATCCTAAAACCAATCAATTACAAGCCTTGATTGGTGGTAAAGATTACGCTAATTCTCAATATAATCGTGCAATACATGCTTCTAGACAAATAGGAAGTACAATGAAACCTTTTCTCTATTATTTAGCCTTAGAAAACGGATTTAACCCCTCTACACGTTTTCTATGCGAACCAACGACCTTTAAATTAAGTAACAATACAACTTACTCTCCTGCTAATTTTCATCAAAAATATGCTTATCAAGAAATCACACTTGCTCAAGCTATTGCTGTCAGCGATAATATTTTTGCTGTAAAAACACATTTATTTTTAGGTACAGAAAATCTTAGAGATTTTCTCAAATCCTATGGAATCAACGCTAAAAACAACGCCTCTTTAGCACTTGGAACAGTTAATACAAACATTTATAATCTTTCAAATATCTACTGTAATATTGCTTCTGGTGGTAAATATCAACATCTTTATACCATTGAAAAAATCGTTGATCATCAAGGAAAAACTATTTATCAACATAAAAATCAAAGAATTCAAAATTTGAACAAAGAAAGCTGCTTAATCCTCAATCAATTATTAACAGGAACCTTTAATAAACAATTTTCAACTTATTTAAATGCAACAATGGAAAATTACCAAACAAAATACACAGTAGCATGTAAAACAGGGAGTACTGATTATGATAATTTGATTGTTGCTTATAATCCTAATATCCTCATTAATGGTTGGGTAGGCTATGATGATAATCGAAAAATAGAAAACAGTCAGGAAAAAGTGCTTGCTAAAGAATTAGCAATTGATTTTTTAAATAAAGAAATCAAAAAAGAAGTTGGTATAAATTAACATCTAAATTAAATGCTATCGCTATTAATCCTATCTCTGGAAATATTGATGAAACAGGGATTGTTTATTGGTTTAGAAAAGGGACTCCTTGATATCTTGTTCATTATCCTATAGAATGGATATGGTGATGAAAATGTTTAAAAATTCTTTTTGGGGAATATTAAAAAAAGGAGATTGGAATAACGAAAATACAGATGAAGTTTTTGAACCAATTATTAATTTTTAGTAAATCATAAAGATCAATATATTTTTGATTTTCATGATTTAATGTCTGAATTTCTATATGAATTAGATCGTAAAGAAATCTATGAACATGGTATCAATCAAGAACAATTTAATGAGGAAGATTTCTTAAATCAAAGAGCTTATGTTCTTACAAATGGTAATAAATATTATCATGATATCATTTCCCTCATTAAACCACTAGATGGTGAATTAAAATGTCCACAGCTTTTAACGCTTCCAGCAAAAGCTTGGTCTATCAAAAACAACAAATCTATTGAAAAATATCCACATACACCTAAATATAATATTCAAACAAAAAGCAATACCAAATATTGGTAAAAAAAGAGGATTTTTGAAATCCTCTTTTTAGATACTTCATTATATATAGACATTATTAAAGAATTTGGAGTGCTTGGTGTATGAGATGTGTATTTCTTTAACTTTTAATCGCAACAATTATATCTTGTCTATACATATCAAATGTACCATGTATAGACATGAATATCAATCATTTTATAAAAAAAGAGAAGAATTTCTTCTTCCCTAAATAACATCATATCCTGCTTGTTTGACAGCAGCTATAATAACTTGATCATCAACATCTCGATCATAGACAACATGTGCTTCTTCTTTTTTTAAGTTCACTTGTGAACTTACGCCTTCAATAGCATTAATTGCACGTGTTACATTAGCCACACAATGTTGACAAGTCATACCTTTAATTTTAAATACTTTTTCTTTAATAATTGGATTGTCTAATTTTTTATCTTCTAAAGCTTGATAGATTTCTCCACCACCGCCACAACAAGAACTTTCACCTTTTCACATGCTTTCTTGTTGATTTTAAAGCAATACCAACAACCACAACTAATATAAGAACGATAATAACATTAGCCATAATTACCTCCTGTTATTTTCTTTTCTTCTTAATTTTTTGAACAAGTGTGTAAATAGAAACACCTATTAAATAAATAACAAGTACTCCTAAAAACATATAGAAAGTCGAACCACTTACATTACCCATGATTATGTCTCTCTTTCATTTTCTTTTGATCTCTATAATAATCATCTAAAGGAGATGAACATTGACTACACCCTGCACAAATACCACTACACTTATGTCCATCTTTCTTTCTAAAGAAATGTGTATAGATGACCCATGCACAATAGGCAACAATTAATAAAACAATAATCACATTAGCCATAATAATACCTCCTTTAATTTATAAAAATCCGGAATAATTCCGGATTTTATTATGCTTCAACTGATCTTGTAGAATAAACTTTTTGATCTTTATAAGGATCAGGTCTAAACAACATGAATAACATGAAGGCTAGAACGATGAACGCAACAACTGTCCAGAATCCAAATGTTCCATATAATACTAATGAACCAATTTGATAAACCATTAATGAGATACAATAAGCATATACGTTTTGGAATACAATTGCAAACCAGAACCATTTCTATCATTTAATTCACTTGCCATAGTTGAAATAGCAGCTAAACATGGTGAATCTAATAAGTTAAAGATTAAGAATGATAAAGCAGCCATTCCTGTTGGGAACCATTTAGCTACACCAGCAGCAACGTTTACAGCATCTTCAGGATCTCCAGCAACATTAGCTAATACACCCATTGTTGAAACGATTGCTTCTTTAGCTGAGAATCCAGTTAATGAAGAAGCAACAGATTGCCAGTTACCAAATCCAAGAGGTGCAAAGATTGGAGCGATGAAATCACCAATAGCAGCAATTAAACTGTTAGCAGTATCTTCAACCATACCGAATGATCCACCTTCAAATCCAAATGTAGATAAGAACCAAATAACGATACAAGCAACAACTAAAATAGTACCAGCTTTAATTAAGAATCCTTTTAATCTTTCCCATACATGTAATAATACAGTTTTTGCACTAGGAATATGATATTCAGGTAATTCCATAACGAATGGTGCAGGTTTACCTGAGAAAGGTTTTGTTTTCTTTAACATAATCGCAGCAACTAATACTGCAACAATTCCTACGAAGTACATTGCAGGAGCAATAAATCCTGCAGCTTTCCAACCAGCAACTTTACCAGCCATAACACCACCTAATAAAGCAATAACAGGTAACTTAGCTCCACAAGGAATAAATGTCGCAGTCATAATAGTTAAACGACGATCATTATCTTGTTCGATTGTTTTTGATGCCATAATAGCAGGAATACCACAACCAGAACCAATTAATAATGGAATAAAGCTTTTTCCTGATAAACCGAAATATCTAAATACTCTATCCATAACGAAAGCAATACGTACCATGTATCCACAATCTTCTAAGATTGATAAGAATAAGAATAGAATTGCCATTTGAGGAGCAAATCCAATAACAGCTCCAACACCACCAATAATACCATCAACGATAACCGCAGTTAATAAACTACTTGCGCCAACTGAACCTAAGAATCCAGATACAGCATCTTGAATTGCAACAACGAAGACATCATTTGTCCAATCAGTAACAAATGTACCGATAGTTGTTACTGAAATATAGTAAACAACAAACATAACAGCTAAGAAAATTGGAATTCCTAAGAATCTGTTAGTAACAATTTTATCAATTTTATCTGACATTGTTAATTTTTCTTTTGGTTTTTCAACAGTTGTTGAAATTAATTTTTGAATATAAGTATAACGTCCATCAGTAATAATACTTTCCATATCATCATCTAATTCAGTTTCTAATTCTTTTCTTAAAGAATCAATTGTTGTTTTATTTTGACTACTTAATACAATATGATTCATTACTTTTTCATCATTTTCTAAAACTTTAACAGCATACCATCTTTTCTTATTAGCTGTAATTGTTTCAGATAATGCTGGAACAACAGTATCAATTGCTTTTTCAATCTTTTCACTAAAGATAGATTGAGGTAATTGATGTTCACCTTGTTTAGCAACTTTAACAGCTTCAGCAATTAATTCTTTTAAACCTGTTCCTTTTAAAGCTGAAGTTTCAATAATAGGACATCCTAATACCATTGATAAACGTTTAGTGTCAATTTTTAAACCTCTTTTTTCAATTAAGTCTGCCATATTTAAAGCAATAACTACTGGAACCCCAGTTTCAATCAATTGAGTTGTTAAATATAAGTTTCTTTCAATATTAGTAGCGTCAACTAAGTCAATAATGACATCTGGATCTTCATTTAAAAGAAAATCACGGCTGACAACTTCTTCTAATGTATAAGGAGATAAAGAGTAAATACCTGGTAAGTCAACAACAGTAATATTATCTTCTTTATTTCCTTTTACTTTTCCTTCTTTCTTTTCTACAGTAACACCTGGCCAGTTACCAACATATTGATTAGCACCTGTTAATGCGTTAAACATTGTTGTTTTACCACAGTTAGGGTTACCTGCAAGCGCAAATTTAATATTCATTTTTAACTTTCCCCTCCGTTATTCAACCTCAACACATTGTGCATCGTTTTTTCTAACTGATAATTCATAACCTCTTACAGTAATTTCAACAGGATCTCCAAGAGGAGCAACTTTTCTAATGTATAATTCTACCCCTTTAGTGATACCCATATCCATAATACGTCTTTTGTAAGCTCCATCACCTTCAATTTTCTTAACAGTGACAGTGCTACCAACTTCTACTTCATTAAGTTTCACAACACTTCCCCCTTTTCTACACCATGATACGTTTTGCCATATCTTCATTAATAGCAACGCGAGAATCCTTGATATTAACAATCACATTTCCCCCGATTGCCGAAACAACAACAACTTCAGCACCAACAACAAAACCAAGATTATTTAAAAATCTTCTTGTTTCTTCGTTACCACCAATTCTTTTGATTTCACCGGTTTCTCCTATGTTTAACATTGTTAACGGCATCTTACTTACCTCCTCAAGAATTTGTCCTCGCTAACCACATTAGGTTATGCTAATTTGATTAGTATTCGCTAACTATAAGACATAAAATATAGTTAGACTTCTCTAACTTCAAATAGAATATACTGCATTTCGTTATCAATGTCAACCCTCTTTCTTGATTTAGAAAAGTGATTTCATTGCTTATCTTGTTAAAAATATGGTATAATATGCAAAGAGGTGATGCACATGAACTTACAAGAATCAGGAGAAATGTATTAGAAACAATTCTTGTTTTATCTAAAAGAAATAAGGATGTTCGTTCCATAGATATTGCTCATGAGCTTAATTATTCTAAACCGAGTGTCTCTCGTGCTATTGGTTTATTAAAGAAAGATGAATATGTTATTGTTGATAGTAAAGGATATATTGAATTAACTGATAAAGGTTTAAAAGTTGCTACAACAATTTATGATCGTCATGATACACTTTCTTCATTTTTTGAAGTATCGGTGTATCTCATGACACTGCTGTTAATGATGCATGTCGTATCGAACATGTTATTTCTGATGAAACAATGAATAAAATTAAAGAACATATGAAAAATAGCTCAGCGAGCTATTTTTTATTATATAAACAAAAAAGGTAAGTAATCTTACCAAACTTTTGCTTCACTTAATAATCTTATGATAGGAAAAAGGAATTTGGCTAATTTAAGTTAAATAAATCATAAGACAATTAAACGAATAATATTGCAGCAACGATGACACTCATTTGTAAAGCCAGAGCAATCAAGCTGCGTTTGAATTTATTTTTCATAGCTCTTTACTCCTTCTGTAAGTTATCCTTCGCTAACCACAACTATATGTTAGCATAGACTAACTATACTGTCAATCTCTTTTATTCATTTTTTATTTTATCTTATCTCTATTTTTCATAGAAATTAAGGTATAATTATTATAATAAAATATTAAGAAAAGAGGTGAAAATATGCCAAGACCTGGAACTAGCGGTGGAGGACATCGTTCTTCTGGTGGGCATTCAAGTAGTCGTGTTGGAGGCGGACACCATGTTGGCAGATCAAGTCGTCCTACAGGAAGCTCATCTTTTAACAGAGGTCCCTCTATGCATCATTATCATCATACTCCACCACCTCCTCGAAGAGGCTATTATGGATATAGAAGAAATGTTTATACTAGTTCTTCAAGTGGTTTAGGAACTTTGATCGCTTGTTTAATTGTTTTCGCAGTTGTTATTTTTAGCTTTTTTATGATTGCTAGTGATGATAGTGACGTTACATCAACAATCAATCGTGAAAAGATAGAAAATCCTATTCCTTACGATAATAACTGCATTAAAGATGAACTAGGTTATGTAGAAAACACATCAAAACTTTCTAAAAATCTTAAGAATTTCTATAACAAAACAGGAATTCAACCTTATATTTATTTAAAGAGCTATGACGAAACACTTACAAGTGATAGTCAAAAAGATAATTATGCACAAAACTGGTATGAACAAAACATTGATAACGAAGATACTTCTTATTTGTTTACTATGAAGATCAAATCCTAATGAAATAGGTTATATGGCTTATGTTAATGGGAAACAGGTAACTTCGGTAATGGATAGTGAAGCTGTTAATATTTTTGGAACTACATAGATCGTTATTG
>ENA-OQDF01001095-OQDF01001095.1-human-gut-metagenome-genome-assembly--contig:-NODE-1095-length-11193-cov-6.649467_pt1 | contig 11193 bp, 12 predicted proteins | sample MGYA00242769_ERZ504597 | MGnify/ENA primary metagenome ERZ504597 (study PRJEB26092, sample SAMD00036305) | human gut metagenome | host: Homo sapiens | study: EMG produced TPA metagenomics assembly of...
TCCACGCCGCTTCTGGATCCGCTTGCTTCTGCCGCTCAGCTCCGACCCGTCCTTCTTCCGCAGGTTGGCGACGAAACGTGTCGCGTATGAGGAGAACAGGACCCTGCCGTGCATCGTCCTCGCCGACGGATGCGTCCACCTGCGGATTCCCTTTTTATGGTCGATGACGAGCGCGTGCTCCTCGTCGAGCCAACGGTACGCCTCGGTCTGGAATTCCAATCCGAATCGGCGGTAGATTCTTTGCCTGGGATTGACGGGACTCTGGTATCGGGCCTGCCAGGAGACGATCCTTCCGTCCGCGTCCTTGCGGGCGACGACGCATCCCCATTTTCGTCTTTTCCTGTCTCCGTTGGACATCGGTTGTTTTGTCTTTCTCTACTTCTTGGAAAACCATTAGAAGAAAGAGTAATTGCCTATGCCGGTGATTTTGGATAAGGTGCCATCCTGCGGCCTCGGGGATTCTATTTTTCGGGAAAATCGGGATTATTCAGAGTGGTTTTGATTGGAATTTCAACGATTTTCAGTGATGTCGCATCCCAGAGGAGAAGCATCATGCGCATGTCGCCTCGGAGGTGCGCATGATAATGGTAGTCATGGTCCTAAGTGTCTCATGGGCTTGAGACCGGCCGGTGGCACATCGACGTGTTCGGGGCTGGGCCGATGGCTGCATGGAGTGCTGTTGTAAGGGCGGATTAAGAAGTCCCCCAGGGGTTGGGTGAACTCGAATGGGTATCGCTGGAGCCTGGGCCATGCTTCATGAGCGGTTCGGGAAATTGCTTGCGTTCCTTCTACCTTTATTTCTTCTTTTTAGTAGGTGAAAAACAGTTTCGACAACACCAGCAGCGATGAGGAAGGGGACCGCTCGTAAAAGATAAAGGTATGAAGGAAAGCTAGATACGTATTCTGGATGCAGGTAGTCAAAAATAAAGCCGCTTGCTGTGCATAAGAGTCCAACGCATACTAGGAGGACTGCAAGCGTGTGGCAAATTCGGCGCATATTGGCTCGATTCTCGAACTGCGGAGGAATGAGTTCTATTGTAAGCAAGGCTTGCCGGAGAGGCCAGGCCCAGTTCAAGGAGCGGAAGGCTTGCGTCGCTCCTGCGGCATCGACGAGAAGTGTTCCAGCCTCTTGGTGAAGAGTCATGAGCACCCTGCTTGGGGGACCCGACATCATCGATGTACGACATACGGCATCTACGACTTCGCCCGGTTCGTGCAGACGCTTGAAAGAGCGAGGGTCATACAGGCCTCGTGGAGACGCGCGTCTTCTCCTTTGTGGGCGTTTGGGTTTTTCTGGTGGTGGTCTTGATGGACCGGCGTGTGCCTCTGGAATGATGATATGGAGGTTTCATTATATCGTCCGCCGTCAGGCCGGTTTGCGTTCGCGGGGTATTGGCATTATCCTGTAAAGGCGAAATAAGCCGGACTTCGTCCGGTTCGCTGAGGCCATCCCGTGGCATGACCGTCGAGGCCGGCGCGGATCATGTGCTCAGGCGCGAGGCTATTATCCGATCGTCAATGGCTATAAGGATTTGTTCCTCGACCGAAAGGCATGCCTGACCGCTGGTGATGACCGGTACGGGACGGGCGCGCGTTTCGATAATCTGTACGCCCTGTTCCTGTTCGACCGTGAGTTGCGTGAACTGTTGTTTTCCGCCATCACACGGGCGGAGGCCGCGCTCAAGGCAGTATGCGCGCATGAGTTCACCTGGCTGCACCCCGACGAGGTCAACCCGTATCTCAATCCCGACTATTATGATTCCAGGTGCCGTCCGAGCGCCATGGCGTTGATCGACAAGGTCTTCAAGCGGATACTTGAATTAGACGGCAATCCGCGCAACAGGGGCGACTATGGCGGCAAGGCGTATATCCGCCATTGCATGGAAGACCACAACGGCCAGGTCCCGTTGTGGGTGCTGGCCAACGATCTTTCCTTCGGCCAGACGGTATGGTTCTTCCAAGTCCAGTCCCCGGCAGTCCGATTGGCAGTCGCCGAAAGCTTCACCGGTTTGTACGCGGACACGCACGACAAGCCACGGCGCATCACCATCAAGCGGTTGGATGGCATCTTCAACAGGCTGGTGTTCTACCGCAACCTGTGCGCGCATGACGAGCGTTGCTATTGCGCCCGGTACGATGGGCGCGCTAACGAGAACGTGTACCAGGCCATCGGGGATCTTGGCTATCTGCTTGACAAGGACGATTACCTGGAATTGTTCCGTCGCTTCTCCACATTGGTCGCACGGGTGACGTCCGCCATGCCATCGCGGAGCCAAGCGATCCTGTCTGCCATGGGCGTGTGCGAACGGGAACTGGCCGACAGGGTGGAAGCCATACTGCGCAGTTGACCGTTCCTGACATCAGGGAGTGGCGTCGCAGAAGGCTTTATACCATGAGCCAGCTGATTTGGGCTGTCTGCAATGGGCTTGTGGGATCTAGGATGGATTTGGGATGCCATTGGCGGCTGGGACGGTTGCGCGGGCCACGTATCGTTCTGTCTGCTGTCCGCCATGGAGGCGTGCTGCCGGGAATGCTTTTGGGCATCGCACATGTGAACATCATGAAACCACAGGGGGATTGTCTTTTTCCACGCCGGTCGGCGAAGACGTTGAGCGCCGGCAGGGCGGTGGAATGTTCCCGGATTATTCTTGGGTGCCTGTAGGTGCCTTACGGAAAACGAGGCTGATTGGCAGGTTTCCCAAGATCGGAAAACCTTGGAATAGAGCCAAAAATGACCACATGTGATTATCATCAGAGGTGCGCATGATAACTGTAGTCATGGCTCCAAGTGTCTCATGGGCTTGAGACCGGCGTGGATGCCGACGGCACGGATACAGGACGGCGGATTGGTAGACGCGTAGTATTAAGACGGTGTTCGAACGGTCAAGAAAAGAGGAACGAACATGTCGATGAAGGACACGCTGAAGAAAGCCAAGATCGCGGCGATGAAAGCCAAGGACAAGGCCAAGCTCAACCCGATCAACCTGACGTTGGCGGACATCCAGAACTTGGAGATCGCCAACGGTCACGAAGCGACCGACGAGGAAGTGCTCAAGGTCATCCAGAAGGGCGTCAAGACCCGTCGTGAGACCGCCAAACTGTACGAAGACAAGGGACTGGCGGACAAGGCCGCTCCCGAAACCGCCGAGGCCGATTTCCTGGAAACCTTCCTGCCGGCGGCCGCCAGCGACGAGGACTACGCCAAAGCCGTCGCCGACGCCGTGGCAGAAGTGAACCCGGCCGGCCCCAAGGACATGGGTCGCGTCGTCAAAGCCGCTCGTGCCGCGCTTGCCGGCAAAACCATCGATGGCGGCAAGCTGGCCGGTCTGGTCAAGGCCGAGCTCAACAAGTAATCGTCTACGAGCAGCGTCTCTTTCCGCGTACGAAAAGCGGGTCCAAACAACAAACGTTTGGACCCGCTTTTCATAAGGAACGCGAATGTGCTGGCTCAACGCTCGTGATGGTCGATATGGTCGGACACCACGTCGCCGATGGTCTGCACGATCTGCACGAGAATGACGCACAGGATCACGGCAACGGTCATCACGTCGTACTGGTAACGCTGGTAGCCGTAACGGATGGCGATATCGCCCAGGCCGCCCGCGCCGACGGTACCGGCCATGGCGGAGAAGCCGAACAGGGTGATGAACGTCAGTGCCGCGCCGCGCACCAGCGATGGCAGGCTTTCGAACAGCAGCACCTTGAACACGATCTGCAGGTTGCTGGCACCGAAGCTTTGCGCGGCCTCCACCAGACTGCCGTCCACTTCGGCGAGCGACTGTTCCACCACGCGCGCCACGAACGGAGCCGCGGTGATGACCAGCGGCACGATGGCGCCCGGCACGCCGAGCGAGGTGCCGACAATCAGTCGGGTCAGCGGGATGATGGCCACCAGCAGAATGATGAACGGCACGGAACGCACGATGTTCACGATCCAGCCGAGCACGGTGTTGAGCGGTGCGTTCGGACGGATGCCCTTTTTCGCGGACGTGATGAGCAGCACGCCGACCGGCAGGCCGATCACATATGCCAGCAGCGTCGCCACAGCAGTCATGATGATCGTGTCACGCACGCCTTCGACCAGCAGTTCGCCATAATCGGCGATGAATTGCGAAACCACCTGTCCCATCTCACTTCACCTCTTTCTGGGCGGAATCATCGGCCGCCCCATTCTTCGCGCCATCCGCCGTTTCGTGCGTATGCCGATGGTTCGTCACCTTCGCGTCGGCGATCAAAGTCTTCAGAATGTCACTGTGCGGATCGGCGAACAGCGCTTCCGTATCGCCCATTTCCACAATGCGGCCTCCGTCTATCATGGCCACACGGTCGCAGATGTTGCGTGCCACGGACAGCGAATGCGTGATGACGACCAGCGTCACATTAAGTTCACGGTTGATGCGACGCAGCAGGTCGAGGATCTGCGCCGTCGTGGTGGAGTCGAGCGCGCTGGTGGCCTCATCGCACAGCATGATGGACGGATTGTTGGCCAACGCCCTTGCGATGGCCACGCGCTGCTGCTGGCCGCCGGACAGCTGGCTGGGGTAGCGGTCGGCCAGATCAGCCAGACCGACCAGATCGAGCAGATACCGCGCACGTTCCTCACGATTGGCTTTCGGCGTGTGGTTGAGTTCCAGCGGGAAGGTCACGTTGCGCAGCACGGTGCGCTGTTGAAACAGGCTGAAGTTCTGGAAGATCATGCCGATTCCGGCGCGCACGTCCGCCAGCTCCTTGCCTTTCACGCCGGTGATGTCTCGTCCGTCGATGAGCACCTTGCCGGAAGTGGGGCGTTCCAGCAGGTTGATGCAACGCACCAATGTCGATTTGCCCGCGCCGGACGAGCCGAGAATGCCGAAGACCTCACCCGAATCGATGGTCAGGTTAATGTCGTGCAGCACCTCATGCGCTTCGGCGCCACTGCCGTAGCTTTTGTGCAGATGGTCGATCTGAATCGTCATAATGTCCTGTTCCTAATCGTGTTCCATAACAAGAATGCCGCAGGGTAGTATACCTGCGGCATTGAACTCCTACTGCCGAAGCGGGTCTTAGAAGACCGGAACGACAGCGCCCTTGTAGTTCTTGTTGATGTAGTCACGCACCTCGTCGGACTTCAAAGCCTTCTTGAGCTCCTTGGTCTTGGCGGTGTTCTCATTGCCTTCCTTCACCACGAGGATGTTCTGGTAGGTCTTCGCGGCCAGACCGTCGGCCTTCTCGGTGGCTAGCGTGTCCTTGGTCGGGTCGAAGCCGGCCTGGATGGCGTAGTTGCCGTTCAGGGCTGCGATGTCGACATCCTTGATGACGGTCGGCACGACGGCGGCCTCAAGCTCTTGAACTTCAGGTTCTTCGGATTGGAGGTGATGTCCTTCGGCGTGGCGTTGATGTCCTTCGGATCCTTCAGCTTGATCAGGCCGGCATCCTGCAGCAGCAGAAGCGCGCGGGCCTCGTTGGTGGCATCATTCGGCACGGCCACGGTGGCGCCGTCCTGAAGATTCTTCAGCTCCTTGGTCTTGCCCGGGTACAGGCCGAACGGCTCGAAATGGATGCCCTCCACGGACACCAGATGCGTGCCCTTCTCCTTGTTGAAGTTGTCGAGGTACGGCTTGTGCTGGAAGTAGTTGGCGTCAACCTCGCCATCCTCGGTGGCGGTGTTCGGCTGCACGTAGTCGGTGAACTCCTTGACGACCAGCTTGTAGCCGTCCTTCTCGACGAGCGGTTTGACCGCCTTGTTCAGAATCTCCGCGTGCGGGGTCGGGGAGGCGGCCACGGTGATGGTCTTGTCGTCCTCCTTGGAGGCGGCACCGTTGGAACCGGAATTGCCGCAGCTGCCAGGCCGAAGGTCGCGAGCGTGGTGACGGCGAGCAGTGCGCCGAGAATCTTCTTGTTACGCATGGTTGAGTTCCTCTCTCAATTTCGCTACACGGCCCGGACGCTTACTGCGGTTGCGGGCCAACGATTGACCAATATAGAGGAACCTGTGACGGCAACACGTCGCGCGCTTATCGGAATTATTTATAAAGGGCGCAAAAACCGCAGGAATATGCGAAAAACAGACTTGTGAATCGTAAATAATCTTGCGGAAACACCATCATATAACGCCGAAATGCTTAAGCGCGTTGGCTATGCCGGCGTCGTCGACGCTGTCGGTGACGTAATCGGCCGCCGCTTTCGGCTCGTCGGTGGCGTTGCCCATTGCCACGCCGATTCCCGCGAATCGTAGCATGTCCACATCGTTGCCGCCGTCGCCGAATGCGATCGCGTTGTCTTTCGTCCAACCGAAATGCTCCAGCATCACCTGCATACCAACCGCCTTGCCTCCATCGGCGGGAATCAGATCGGTGAAAGCGGGATGCCATCTGACGCCGCGCACGTTGCTGCACATGCTGGCGATTTCGGCTTCCATCGTCTCGTCCACATACGGGCTGATTTGGAACGTGGAATGGTTTGCGATGCGTTCGCGCGGATCATGCACGTCGATTTTCGGCGCGGTCTTGCCGAGACTGTTCCACGTGCGTTCCAATGCGGCGTTCGTGCGATTGAAATACCCATAGTCGCTTTCCGCATAGTTGGCGACCACGTCGGCATGCGTTTCAAGCCAGTCGGTGATCAGCTTCACGTCGGCCTGGTCGATTGGATGCCGGTAGTCGAGACCGTCGCGCGTGGTGCAATACTGGCCGTTAAGTCCCACGATGCCGTCGAACGTGACGGGAATGGTATCAAGCACCACGCCCATGTAGGAGGGTGCGCGGCCCGAACAGATGAACACCTTCACGCCATTGCGCTGCAATGCATGCAACGCGTCGACGGTGGACTGCGGCACCACATGCGTGACGAAACTTGTCAACGTGCCGTCGATGTCGAAAAACGCCGTCTTGATGTCCTGAGCCATGCTGCCTCCATGAAAAACCATGTCAAACCCGGTATCCAGCTTACGAGGATATGTGCGAAAACGTCGTGCACGGCACGGAACACGACCACGAAAATAGGAAAAACGGCCGGATGTGCCTACAATCGTCAACCATGAGCGAACATATCGAAATCACGCCGGAGATCATCGAAATCAGGCACTATCTGCATGCGCACCCCGAACGCAGCTTCAAGGAATACGAGACCAGCGCCTACATTGAGAAGCTGCTGCGCGCACACGACATCGAAGTGCTCAACAATCCGCTCGAAACCGGCGTGGTCGGACTGATCCGCGGCGACCAGCCGGGACCACGCATCGCATTGCGCGCCGACATCGATGGTCTGCCCATCCAGGAAGACACCGGTCTGCCGTTCTCATCCGTCAACGACGGCGTGATGCACGGCTGCGGCCACGACCTGCACATGTCGTACATGCTCGGTGCCGCGTTCTGGCTCGCCAAGCGCCGCAAGCGCATCAGGGGGTCCATCAAACTGCTGTTCCAGCCCGCCGAGGAACTTGGCCTCGGCGCGAAGGCCATGGTCGACGCGGGACTGCTCGCCGACGTATCAGCCGCCATCGGCGCGCACAACAACCCGAACTACGCGCCCGGACAGATCGCCGTCGGCCCCGAACCGATGATGGCCGGCTGCGTGAAATTCCATGTAACCCTGCACGCCACCGGCACACACGCCGGCTATCCGCACAAGGCACCGGCCCGATCGAGGCGCTCGCCACGATGGTCCTCGCATTGCAGACCATCGTGAGCCGTAACGTCTCGCCGTTCCATCCGCTCGTACTGTCCATCACCGAGATGCACGGCGGCCACGTGTGGAACGTCGTACCCGACAAGGCGAGCTTCCAAGGCACCGTACGATACTTCCACAAGTCCGACGGTGAACTGGTGGAGAAACGCTTCAAGCAACAGGTCCAGTCCATTGCGGCCGGTTACGGCATCACCGCCGACATCGATTGGGACGATTTCCAGAACCCGCTCGTCTCCGATACGGAACTATCCAAGATAGTCGCCGACAACGTGCGCGATTACGCCCAGCTCGAACCCATCCACCGTCGATGGCGGGGGAGGACTTCTGCGATTTCATGCCCGTCCACCATGCCGGTGTTCGCCTTCATCGGTTCCAACGGCGAGGAAGGCTGCCCGGATTGGCACAGCCCGCACTTCGTCGGTCTTGACGAATCGCTGCAAGCCGCGTGGAATTCTACGCCAACGCGGCGCTGACGGTGCTCAACGAACTGTCGTGACGCCACGTGCGGAACGCCGTAATCGTAATTTTCATAATCGTAAAAACATAACATATCCAACAAATCAACGGTAGGTTAGGCAGCTATGACAGACATTCGCTTCGCACTCGCCCAAATCGACACCTGCGTCGGAGACCTTGATTCCAACGCCGACAAGGTCATGCGGTACGCGCATCTCGCCGCTCAGCAGGGCGCGCAGGTCGTCGTGTTCCCGGAAATGACATTGACCGGATACCCCATCGAAGACCTCGCCCTGCGTGCCACCTTCCGCAAAGCCGCATGGGACAAAGCCAACTGGCTCGCCACCGAACTGGCATCCGACAGTCTCGGCGAACTATATGTGGTGGTCGGCACTGTAGGCACCGACCGTGAAACCTCCAAACCGCGCAACCGACTCGTCATCCTGCACGACGGCGTTGTCTGGGCCGGCTACGACAAGCATTTCCTGCCCAATTACGGCGTGTTCGACGAATTCCGCATCTTCAGCCCCGGCAACAAATCCATGGTGCTCGACGTGAACGGCGCGCGCATCGGCGTGGCCATCTGCGAGGACATCTGGCAGGACGGCGGCCCTGTGGCCGAACTCGCCAAGGAGAACATCGACCTGCTGCTGACCATGAACGGTTCGCCATACGAGGAAGGCAAAACCGACACCCGTCTCGACCTCGCGGTGCGCCGCGCGGCCGAAGTGAACGCCCCGATGATCTACCTGAACCAAGTGGGCGGCCAGGACGACCTCGTCTTTGACGGCGGCAGCTTCGTTGTGGACACCGACGGCACCCTGCTTGAGTGCTCGCCGATGTTCATGGAGGATCTGAGCTTCTTCGACTTGGACACGTCCGCGGAGCATCAGAAGGTCGGTACGATCGCAGCCAAGCCCGATCCGGACGAGGAAGTGTACACCGCCTGCGTGCTGGGTCTGAAGGATTACATGGCCAAGAACCATTTCAAGGGCGTGTGCCTGGGCCTGTCCGGCGGCATCGATTCCGCGCTCGTGGCTGCCATGGCGGCCGACGCGGTGGGCGGCGAGAACGTGTACGGCATCTCCATGCCGAGCATGTATTCGTCCGACGGATCCAAGGACGATGCAGCTGATCTGGCGCGCAATATCGGCGCGCATTATGACATTCAGCCCATCGAGCCGCTGTTCGTCTCCTTCCAAAACCAGCTGGAACTGGAAGCGTCGCCGCCGAGAACCTGCAGGCGCGCATCCGCGGCGTCATCGTCATGGCCTACTCGAACTCCAAAGGACTGCTGGCCGTGGCCACTGGCAACAAGTCCGAACTGGCATGCGGCTATTCCACAATCTACGGCGATGCGGTCGGCGGCTATGCGCCGATCAAGGACCTGCTCAAGACCCGCGTGTGGGAGATTTCCCGCTGGCGCAACAAGCTGCCGCCGCCGGCATGGGCATCGGCGGTCTGCATGTCGTCGGCAACGAGCAGGGGAGCGCGGGCACTCCGCTGCCGGATGGTGTGATGATCCCCGTCAACTCGATCGAGAAGGCGCCGTCCGCCGAATTGCGCCCAGGGCAGAAGGATTCCGATTCGCTGCCGGAATACGCGCTGCTCGATCAAGTATTGGCGATGTACATCGAGCATGCTCATGGCCGCGCCGAACTGCTGGCCGACGGCTTCGACGAGGCGACCGTCGACACGGTCATGCGATTGGTCGACCGCGCCGAATGGAAGCGTCGCCAGTATCCGCTGGGACCGAAGGTGACGGCGCTGGCGTTTGGACGTGATCGCCGTCTGCCGGTCACCAATGCATTCCGCGAATAATCGGCGATCGCAAGTAGAACATCGAGAGCCGAAGGAAGCCGATATGGAAAAGCAGTGGTATTTCAACACCGTCACCGAGCAGCCGGAATTGGGCATGATCTCTCCGGCAAGCCACCGCATGGGGCCGTACAGAACCCGTGAGGACGCGCTCGACGCGTGGAAGATCGTGCAGGAACGCAATCTCAAATGGGAGGAACAGGACCGCGAATGGAAACGCTGGTCAGCGGACGGCTCGGCATCTTCCGAAAAGTGAATTCCATATGAAAACCACGCCCGATTGTGATTTATGTCACTAATTTCGGGCGTGGTTTTCAGGCTTTTCGCAGATGATTGCCGTTACAATCGTGAAGTAGCGACGGCGTAACGATGCGTCGCCAACCGACACCCAGTAAGGAGTGGAAATGGCAGCAGTTGATGCAACGGCGGTCTCCCAGGAGGAACTTGAGGCTAAGGCTTGGGAAGGCTTCACCGAGGGCAACTGGCAGAAGGACATTGATGTCCGCGACTTCATCCAGAAGAACTACACGCCATATGAGGGCGACGAGTCCTTCCTGGCTGACGCCACCGACAAGACCAAGCACCTGTGAAGTATCTGGACGACAACTATCTGTCCGTGGAGCGCAAGCAGCGCGTCTACGACGTGGACACCCACACCCCGGCGGGCATCGACGCTTCCCGGCCGGCTACATCGATTCCCCGGAAGTCGACAATGTGATTGTCGGTCTGCAGACCGATGTGCCGTGCAAGCGCGCCATGATGCCGAACGGCGGCTGGCGTATGGTCGAGCAGGCCATCAAGGAAGCCGGCAAGGAGCCCGATCCGGAGATCAAGAAGATCTTCACCAAGTACCGCAAGACCCACAACGACGGCGTCTTCGGCGTCTACACCAAGCAGATCAAGGTAGCTCGCCACAACAAGATCCTCACCGGTCTGCCGGATGCCTACGGCCGCGGCCGCATCATCGGCGATTACCGTCGTGTGGCCCTGTATGGCGTGAACACGCTGATCAAGTTCAAGCAGCGCGACAAGGACTCCATCCCGTACCGCAACGACTTCACCGAGCCGGAGATCGAGCACTGGATCCGCTTCCGCGAAGAGCATGACGAGCAGATCAAGGCCCTGAAGCAGCTGATCAACCTCGGCAACGAGTACGGCCTCGACCTGTCCCGCCCGGCACAGACCGCACAGGAAGCCGTGCAGTGGACCTACATGGGCTACCTCGCCTCCGTCAAGAGCCAGGACGGCGCCGCC
>ENA-OQDF01001096-OQDF01001096.1-human-gut-metagenome-genome-assembly--contig:-NODE-1096-length-11193-cov-2.423279_pt1 | contig 11193 bp, 13 predicted proteins | sample MGYA00242769_ERZ504597 | MGnify/ENA primary metagenome ERZ504597 (study PRJEB26092, sample SAMD00036305) | human gut metagenome | host: Homo sapiens | study: EMG produced TPA metagenomics assembly of...
TTAGAAGTCAGCGGACAAGCTCCAGTGGGCATCTCACAAGTAGTAATATGCAAGGCCAACTAATGCGCCGCCTGCGGTAAAAAGAACTGGCTTCAGCCAGTTCTTAATTTTTCTTTCATCTCACATTTCTCCTGCTAAATATTCCTCTGCATAGTGAACAGCAGTTGCCCCATCGGCTACAGCAGTTACGACCTGCCGTAATGCCTTTGTGCGGACATCCCCAACGGCGAACACACCGGGGATGTTGGTGCGGGTACTCTCATCTGCAATAATGTATCCAGCCGGATCAATCTCAATCTGATCTTTCATCAATTCGGTGGAAGGCTTTCTTCCCACGCTTACAAATACACCATCGCAAGCAAGGGTACTTTCTTCTCCAGTTTTCACGTTCCTAATCTGGATACCGGTCAGCTTTTCGTTATGGAGCAGAGCTATAATCTTACTGTCCCAGAGAAATTCTACATTTTCTGTTTTCATCAAAGGTTCATGGTAGATCTTTGTTGCTTTTAGGGTGCCTCTGCGGTGAACGACGATGACCTTTTTGCAGATACGGGAGAGAATCAGCGCATCCGCCGCAGCGGTATTGCCACCTCCTGCGATGACAACCGTTTTGTTCCGATAGAACATTCCGTCACAGGCTGCACAGTAATGGACACCTTTACCGATTAACGCCTGTTCCCCATCAACACCCAGCTCTCTGGGACCGGCTCCTGTAGCCAATACGATGGATTTTGCGTACATAGCGCCTTCGCTGGTCACAGCTTTCTTTACAGAACCCGACAGTTCCAGAGACAGCACCTCAGTCAGCTTGGTTTCCACACCAAACCGCTCCGTTCCTCGCTTCATTTTTTCTCCCAGGGAGAAACCGTCGATGCCATCCTCGAAGCCGGGATAGTTGTCGATTTGCTCGGTCAGAGCCATCTGCCCACCGGCAGACAGCTTTTCTAAAACCACGGTGTCCATTCCTGCTCTTGCAGCATAAAGGGCTGCGGTATACCCGCCGGGACCGCCACCTACAACGATCATGTCATAGATATGCTGCGCATTATTTACTTCCTGAGTCCGGTGCTGTAAGGTTTCCTCAATAAAAGCCACCAGCTGCGCTCTGGATTCTGGAGCGACGATAGAGCCAAGAGTCTGTCCGCTATGATAGATCAGCAGAGTAGGGACAACTTCAATAGCCTCGGTCTCAGCCAATTCCGGTTCATCATCAATGTTGACAGCAGTGAATACCAGTGTATCCTTATATTCCTCAGCAACGCTTTCCAATGATGGACCAGACGGCGGCAATATACGCACCAAGGGGCTGAAAACTCCACCAGAACAGTCTTTCCGCTATGCACCATTTCTTCAAATTGATTTCTATTAATATTGATAACTTCCATATTGCCAGCTCCTTTCCTTTGCTTGATTATAGTATAGCCAATTTAAAATAACATTTCGGTGATGATATCACATAAAATAGTGCGACATCACTTTTTCTTTTGAATATAGAGGAAAAAGTAAGTAGAAGTAGTAGTAATATGATTGATAGGATAATAATAATCATTCTTATTAATTTCACTCCTTTATCAAAAGATAAGCCTTGGATTTGGATAAGAGTGGCTCATACATTCGTGGAATAACCAGCGGAGCAGCCTTGCCGTCTCTCAGGGAACTGTTCAATATCATCTCGTATTTTGATATGACACCGGCAGAATTTTTCGCCCCACTGGATGATGCGAATACCCCGTATCGTGAATTGTGCGAGAAGCTGAGAACCATGAATGAGGAAGATCTTGAAAAGGTCGGTATCTTTATTGGCTGGATCGAGAAGAAAGAATAACCCAAAGAAATTACGATTTTAACCTGGATGCCAAATGGTAGTCCAGTTTTTTCTTCTTCAGGAAAACGTTCAGTATGAACGAGTAGCCGGTATCGCAGATACCGTTCAAAGGGAATTGGGGATGCTCCCTCAACAAGCAAATTGCGAAGATTGCACCGAAGGGGAAAATCGAGAAAATGAGTGAACCTGTACAGGTTTACACTGCTTGCCAATTTGTCTCTCCACAAATATTTCCTGCTTTTTCTAAAGCTGTTCACAAAAATTTCGGAAAAAATATCTTGATGCGTTATAAGTGCATGAATATAATATGATTGTACACTTCGGATAAACGCATTAACTTCACGGAGGTTGGAAGATGGATATAATGTCAGTAAAAGAAGCTGCGAAGCGGTGGAATTTGTCTGAGCGCTGGGTGCAAAAGTTATGTGAAGAAGGCCGAATTGAAGGTGTGCAGCGGTTTGGCCGTTCGTGGATGATTCCGAAAACGGCAACAAAACCAAATGATTTACGCAGAAAGGGCGGTGATTCTCATGTACAACCCCCAGCTTGAAACTTTTATCCGTGTTGCGGACGCAGGGAGTTTTAATAAAGCGGCAGAAGAATTATTCATTTCCCCACCCGCTGTTATTAAGCAGATCAATCTGTTAGAAGCACAGTTAGGTTTGACTTTATTTGTTCGGACCCACCGTGGCCTGAAATTGACGGAAGCAGGAAAATCACTCTATCAGGATGCGAAATATGTCATTGGGTATTGCAGGGAATCTGTTGAACGTGCCAGAGCGGCGATGCAAAAGGAAGAAAATGTGATCCGCATCGGCACCTCCCCAATGACCCCAGTCCAAAACATGGTGGACTTATGGCCAAAGTTTCAGGAGTATTGTCCAGATATAAGTTTCAGATGATTCCGTTTGAAAATACACCGGAAAATGCCCGTGAGATTCTCAAAAATCTCGGAAAAAATATTGATGTGATCGCTGGTATCTTTGACGAGAGCATGCTGAATTACCGGCAGTGTTCCGGAACTGAGCTTTGCAGGGTGCCGCTGTGCTGCGCTGTATCGGTCAACCATCGGTTAGCGAAGAAAAAGCGTTTGACGATACAGGATTTGTATGGGGAAAACTTATTGTTGATGCACCGTGCTGGAGCCATTACATTGACCTTTTAAGGGATGACCTTTGGACCAATCACTACAACATTCATATTGTTGACTTTGATTTTTATAGTCTGGAAATATTCAACCGGTGTGAAAACAGCAACGACATTTTGATTGCCATAGAAAACTGGAAAACAGTACATCCGTTGCTGAAAATTCTGCCTGTAGATTGGAATTATACAATTCCCTTTGGAATTCTGCACGCCCCCGAACCATCAAAAACTGTGCAGCGATTCTTACAGGCGATTCCTGCTGTCATGGAATTATAACGAAATATTTAGTATTAACTTTTGGGTTTATACTGCATAAGTAATCGAGACTTCTGTTGGAGTCTCGATTTTTTTATAATGTAGATGATAAATCAGAACCGTTTCACAATGAGGAAAACGTATCCGATGATATTTCAGAGGCTCTGATGCGGGGCGTGATCCGCGATCTGCGCGCGTCGATCAAGAATCCCCAGGACTACACAGCCCGAACCGATCCGAACGTCCCCATAGAGGAAGTGGCAGGTGTCATGGCAATTCAAAACCGTTATTCCATGATGGCCCGGTGGCATGAGGTACTGTTCCCTGTACTGGAGGAATTACAGCCGAGGCGATGGATCAGAATCAGAAACTGCTGGCACTGCCGCAAGATATGGCAAGGGAGAAAAACGCCACGCTAGCGCAGCTTTCTTTGGCGTGGATGCTCTGCAAAAAGCCTGGATCGTACCGATCAGATGGAACCTTTGATGTTTCCAACTACTATACGTCCAGAGAAGGTTCCACTGCCCATGTGGATCATGCCAATGTGCTTTACCAAATTCCCGCAGAGGAGACTGGCCTGCCCATGGTATTTCTTCATGGCTACGGTCAGTCCCGTATGGGTTGGATGACCACTCCGGATGGCCGGGAAGGCTGGTCCGATATGTTCCTGAAAATGGGACATAGTGTATTCCTGATCGACCAGCCCCGCCGGGGCGAAGCCGGGCAGACCTCCGTAGCCGGTACCATCAACACCGAACCCTCCGACCAGACCTGGTACACCCAGTTCCGCATTGGTACTTACCTGAATGACGAATTTACCTACAACGAAGGCTCCCAGTTTCCTGCCGGAGAAGAAGCACTTGACCAATTCTTCCGCCAGATGACGCCGGATACCGGCATGGACAATGCTGGCGGCGACCAGAACATCGACAACACCGTGGTGGCCCAGGCCGTCGCAGCAACCATCGACGAGGTCTATGCACGTACAGGAAAAGATTCCATTCTGGTGACCCATTCTCAGGGCGGTATGCCTGGTTGGGAGACCGCCAGGTATACCGATCACATCGCAGCCATCGTAGCGATTGAGCCGGTATGGCTCCCCAGGTGGACAGCGATGACTACAAGGCACTGCTGGAAAGAAAATTCCTGTCACCTTCTATTACGGCGACTACATCGGTGAGGAATTTACCGATGTCCCGGCAGCAGCCATGTGGGGCTTTATGGCCTCCACCGCCGATACCTTTACAACAAGCTATACAGCGGCAGGCGGCATCAGCACTGTTGTCCATCTTCCTGACGAGGGCATCACTGGAAACGACCACTTCATGTTCCAGGACATGAACAACGATGTGATCGCGGAACACATTGAAAATTGGATTCAGGCGAATGTAATGTCTGCTGAATAAGCCACGGCTTCGGTCTCGGAACGGGAACGGTTGCAGAGGGTTGGATAAACGACGCTGTGAATTTTTGGGAAAATCAAATGCAATGATTAGCTCAAATTATCAATAAATCAGAGAAAGGACTATGACAATGAATAACTTTATTTTTGAAAATTCTACAAAGGTGTTTTTCGGAAAAGGCTGTGTAAAGGAATACCTTTGCTGCCTGACGAAAGCCTACGGCGATACCGTTATGCTATGTTATGGCGGCGGCTCAATCAAGAAAACGGTATCTATGACGAGGTAACAAACATCTTGGAAGCCGCAGGAAAAACCGTTGTGGAGTTTAGCGGTATTATGGCGAATCCCACCTATGCGAAGGTATTGGAGGGTGCGAAGCTGGCAAAGAAAAATGATGTCAGTCTGCTTTTGGGAATCGGCGGCGGTTCGGTTATGGACTGCTGCAAGGCGATTTCGATTGCCGCCCGTTATGACGGCGATGTATGGGAAGATTTCTGGAAAAGACCGGGTGTTTTTGACTTCGAGCCGTTACCTCTAGGCGTGATCGTTACTGTGGCAGGTACGGGCAGCGAGTGCAACGGCGGAGCAGTTATTACCAATGAGGAATTGAAAATCAAGACGGGCAGAGATTATCCGCAATGCAACCCTAAATTTGCCCTGCTTGACCCCACCTATACTTACAGCGTTCCAAAAAAGCAAATGGTTTCCGGCGGCTTTGATATTCTGTCGCACATTATGGAGATTTATTTCAGCGAGCCGAATGAGGACAATGTATCGGACGATATTTCCGAGGCGCTTATGCGAAGTGCAATCCGCAACCTGCGTGCTGCTATTCAGAATCCGCAGGACTACACCGCACGAAGCAATTTGATGTGGGCGGCGACAATGGCGGAAAACCGTGTTATCAAACTGGGCAAGCGAATGGATTTTGAGTGCCACCAAATGGAACACCAACTCGGCGCGTACACAAACTGCAACCACGGCGAGGGGCTTGCCGTTCTGCACCCCGTTTATTACCGCCATATTTACAAATACGGCTTGCCGAAATTCAAACGGTTTGCAACCGAGGTTATGGGAGTTTCGGCAGAGGCCAAAACGGACGAAGAAATCGCCCTTGCAGGTATTGAGGCTTTGGAAGATTTCATTGTCGAAATCGGACTGCCTGTATCTTTGCAGGACTTGGGCGTGAATGAAAATACCGATTTGAAAGAAATTGCAGATTCCTGTGCCCTTATGCCCGGCAGTTACAAAAAAATGACCCACGAAGAAATCCTTGGAATCTTCAAGGAATGTTATTAAAAACAGAAAGGAAGAAAAGCGATGAAAAAGATTATTTCGCTTTTTATGGTGCTTACTATGGTGCTGTCGCTGGCGGCCTGCTCGACAAATCAATCCCCCAGCGAATCAACACCCGAAGAAAGCAGTTCGCAGACAAACGAGAGCACCCCTACGCCGAGTAACACAAACGGAAAAAATCTTGTGGTGTACTTCTCGATGCCCGATAATGTTGATGACAGTACGGTTGTAATCGACGGCGAAACGCTGGGTAATACGCAGTATATGGCGTATGTGATTCAGGAAACCGTCGGTGCTGATATTTTCCGCATTGAGCCGGAAACGCCCTATCCCACCGACCACGACGAACTGGTTGACCTTGCGAGTGAAGAACAAAGCAATAATGCAAGACCGGCAATCAAAGATACGATTGAAAACTTTGATACCTACGAAAACATTTTTGTCGGTTATCCCAACTGGTGGGGCGATATGCCGATGATTCTGTACTCTTTCTTTGACGAGTACGATTTTTCCGGCAAGACGATTATTCCTTTAACACCCACGGCGCAGCGGCTTTTCTGGTACAATTTCCACAATCAAAGAGCTTGAACCCAACGCCGAGGTGTTGGACGGCAAATCTATCTCCCGCAATGATATTCAAGACGCAGAGCAGGAAATCGTAGATTGGGTAAATTCTCTTGATCTGAAACAAGCTGAAGAACAGCCTGATTCTTCTGCCGAAGCACAGCAGCCTACCATGGGACGATTTCTTTATCTTTGCCGCTTCGGGTACGAATGATTTCGCCTATTCGGGATATTACGCTATGCTCTACTTTTATAACGGACTGTGCTGAATATGGAGGTGACAAAAATGAAATATAAACAGGTTGTCAAACTCATCATTGACATTGCAATGTATCTGATTTTTGTCGCTCTTATGCAGGAACACCTATGGGACGGATTACACGAATGGCTCGGTATCGCGCTGTTTACCTTGTTTATCGTCCATACCATCTTGAATTTCCGTTGGTATCAGTCCCTTTTCAAAGGAAAATACACTCCGACAAGGACAACATCAGCAGTTATCAATATTGCGCTGTTTGCTGCTATGCTGTGCTGTATGGTAAGTTCGGTGCTGGTTTCGGGAAAGGTTTTTGCTTTTCTGAATTTGGGCGGTGCAAGGATAGGCAGGACCGCTTCACCTCGTATCGACTGCGTGGGTCTTTGTACTGATGAGCCTGCATTTGGGATTACATTTAGCACCGTTCGCAAACAAACTGAAAAAGCACAGACAATTCCTGTGGGCAGGTCGAATCATTGCTGTTTTATTAGCGGCATATGGTGTTTATGTATTCGTTGACCGAGCCTTTTATGAAGAATTGTTTTACCTTACTGAGTTTAAGTTTTTTGATACCGACAAATCGGCTGCACTATACTTTTTTGAGACGATTGCTATGTCGGCTGCCTTTGCAACCTTATCCTATTACGGCAAAAAGCTGCTGCAAATGAAAAGCAGACAGACAAAAATCTAAAAAAATTAAGGAGGCACCATGAATAAAACATTAAAATCCATTCTTTCGCTTGTTTTATGCGTTTGCTTTGTTCTTGCTCTATCCGCCTGCGGTAAGCAGAACAACGACACTACTGCGAATAACACCGATACAAATGTAAGTAATAATAATGTCACAGACGACAATACAGATGATTCTGCCGATATCACCCCCGAAGAAAGTACCGCAGGAGATTCTAATATCTTGGTAGCCTATTTTTCGTGGTCGGGCAATACACAGCAGGTTGCGAACTGGATTTCCGATAAAACGGGCGGTGAACTGTTCAGAATTATCCCCGAAGTGGAATATACAGAGGACGATGTATTTGACCGAGCACAGGACGAACTAAACAATGGTACTCGCCCGCCGCTTTCCTCACATATAGATCAAGAGGTTATGGAACAGTATGATGTTATCTTTGTCGGTTTCCCCATTTGGTGGTACGACCTGCCAATGCCTGTTTGGTCTTTCCTTGAAGAATATGACCTGTCCGGCAAGACAATTATTCCGTTTTTACCCATAACGGCAGTTCGTCCGGAGCGAGCAGCATTTCTACCGTAGCTGAGCTTTGCCGGATTCCACCGTACTGACCGATGACTACTTTACCTATTCGGGCAACAATGTTGACGAAGCCGAAAGCGCAGTTGACGAATGGCTTACCGAGCTTGGCTACAACAATTAAAAAACAGGGAGAATTTGAAACGATGAAAAATGTACTTATCTTATCCGGCAGCCCCCGTAAAGGCGGCAACTCCGATTTGCTCTGCGATGAATTTATGCGTGGAGCAAAAGAATCCGGCAACAATGTAACCAAAATCAATGTTGCAAGCAAAAAGATAGCGCCCTGTCACGCCTGCTATTTCTGCGGTGAACACGGCGGCGAGTGCGTCTATAAAGACGATATGGCTGAAATCCTGCAAGCGATGATTGACGCCGATGTGCTTGTGCTTGCAAGCCCCGTTTACTTCTATTCCATTGACGCACAATTAAAGGCGGTGATCGACAGAACGGTTGCACGTTGGCTGGAAGTGAAAAACAAAGAATTTTACTACATTATGACCGCTGCCGATGAAGATAAATCATCTATGAATACTACGCTTGCCTGTTTTCGTGCTACGCCGACTGCGTAAACGGTGCAAAAGAAATGGGTGTAATTTACGGCACAGGCGTTTATGAAAAAGGTAAGGTGCTGAATACCCCGGCTATGGCTGAAGCCTATGAAATGGGTAAAAATGTTTAGCAGATAAAATCAGGAGGAATAAAGAATGAACATTTTGTTTATCAACGGAAGCCCAAATTCGAACGGGAATACTGCTGCCCTCGCAAAAGAGCTTTTGCAAGGGAAAGAATATGAAACGTTGAATCTGACTGATTACAGGATCGGCAGTTACGGACAAAACTTTGAGGACGACGAACTCGATCAGGTCATTGCCAAAATGAAACAGGCAGAGGTAATTGTTATCGGCTCTCGCTATACTGGCACAATATCTGCGGCTCAGTGCGAAATATACTGGATCGCTTCTACGGTTTGGTGGAAAACGGCTCATTGTCGGGCAGAACACTTTATTTCCTCTTTCAGGGTGCTGCGCCGGAAAAATGGATGCTGGAAGCCGGAGAATATACGATGAAACGCTTTGCCGGACTTTACGGAATGAAATATGCCGGTATGGCAACCAACTATTCCGAAGCGGCTAAATTATCAAAGAAGCTCTAATATCACATTTTAGGAGGATAGCAATATGGCAGTAAAGCAAACAGCAGGAAGAACCGCCCTCGGAGAATTTGCGCCTAAATTCGCAGAACTCAATGATGATGTACTTTTCGGTCAGGTATGGAGTAGAGAGGATAAACTCTCTTTGAAAGAACGCTCTTTGATTACCGTGGTAGCGCTTCTTTCGCAAGGACTTACTGATACCTCGTTCGTTCATCATCTGGAATCGGCAAAGGCGAATGGTATTACAAAAAGTGAAATTGCCGAAATTATTACACACGCAGCCTTTTATGCAGGTTGGCCCAAAGCGTGGGCGGCTTTCCGTTTGGCAAAAGATATTTGGAAAGAGGACGCAAATGAAGCGGACGAAAAGACCGCTTATGAAAAATCTATGCTGTTCCCAATCGGACAGCCAAACGATACCTTTGCACAGTATTTTGTGGGACAAAGTTATCTTGCCCCTGTTTCAAAAGAACAGGTGGGCATTTTCAATGTAACTTTTGAGCCGGGGTGTCGTAATAACTGGCATATCCACCACGCCGAGAAAGGCGGCGGTCAGATTTTGGTCTGCGTTGCCGGCAGAGGTTTTTATCAGGAATGGGGCAAGACACCAATCTGTATGACGGCGGGTGATGTCGTCAATATCCCGGCAGGCGTGAAGCATTGGCACGGTGCAGCTCCGGATAGCTGGTTCTCTCATCTTGTGGTGGAAGTACCGGGAGAAAATACCCATACCGAATGGTGCGAGCCTGTCAGCAACGAAGATTATGCAAATATAAAATAAAGAGAAATAAATTATGGAATATGTAACTTTGAACAATGGAATCAAAATGCCGAAGCTGGGCTACGGCGTATATCAGTTATCAAATGAAGAATGTGAACGCTGCGTATTAGACGCAATCAGCGCAGGGTATCGCTCGATTGATACAGCGCAGTCATACGGCAATGAGGAAGCGGTCGGAAACGCTATTAACAAATGCGGCGTTCCCCGTGAGGAGCTTTTTATTACAACAAAGGTGTGGATTACAAACGGCGGTTATGAGAAAGCAAAGGAATCACTTGAGGAATCTTTGAGAAAACTGCAAACCGAGTATATCGACTTATGTTTGATTCACCAGCCTTTTAATGATTACTACGGTACTTACCGTGCAATGGAGGAAGCCTATAAAGAGGGCTGGATTCGTGCAATCGGCGTTTCTAATTTTTATCCAGACAGACTGGTTGATTTGTGTAGTTTCGTAGAGGTCAAACCTGCAATCAATCAGGTAGAAACGCATATTTTCCAACAGCAGACAGCCGCCCACGAATATATGGAAAAATACGGCGTACAGCACGAATCTTGGGGACCGTTTGCCGAGGGAAGAAAGGATTTCTTTACCAATCCCGTGCTGAATGAAATCGGGAAAAAGCACGATAAAAGTGCAGCACAGGTCGCTCTGCGTTTCCTTTTGCAAAGCGATGTCGTGGTAATCCCAAAATCCACCCACAAGGAGCGTATGGAAGAAAATATCAATGTCTTTGATTTTGCTCTGGACGCAAGTGATATGAACGCTATCCGGGCATTGGATGAAAAAGAAAGCCTGTTTTTCTCTCACTATGATCCAGCGATTGCAGAGATGATGATAAAGCTGCATTAACAGCAGACTTCCAAAAAGAGGTGAAACCCAAAGGGGGATAAGTCTATCTTTTTGAGGTTAAAGTCGGTATGCGTTTGTGTACCCGGCTTTTTTGTTGCCCCAAAAGTCGGTTACAACTGAATGACCGGCTGAATGGGATATGCACAGGCGGACATGGTAACAGAGGTATATGGCCATATCATTGACGAGGACAGGCGAAGAGCTTGAAAGCTGAATAAAAATATAATATGGAAATAGAACAGAGTCTACTGGCATTAGGAGAAATCCAGATGTGGGTGGACTTTTGTAATGGAAAATAATGTACATAAGATATATTTAAAGTTATAATTAAGGTAAATACCTTTTGTATGTAGTGTTAGATCAATTTTATATTAAAAAATGCTGGAATATA
>ENA-OQDF01001097-OQDF01001097.1-human-gut-metagenome-genome-assembly--contig:-NODE-1097-length-11189-cov-1.664437_pt1 | contig 11189 bp, 11 predicted proteins | sample MGYA00242769_ERZ504597 | MGnify/ENA primary metagenome ERZ504597 (study PRJEB26092, sample SAMD00036305) | human gut metagenome | host: Homo sapiens | study: EMG produced TPA metagenomics assembly of...
CATAAGGAAGATACGGGCATACAGGATGCCCAGCGCCATGATCCCCGCGTCACCGCCCATCAGCCGCAGAAGGCCGCCGGGCGCAAAAATGCCCACCAGCAGGAACGGCACGCTGAGCACACAGGCGCAGAAGATGGCATTGGAAAAATAGCGCTGGCAGCGCTCGTCTCTCTGCGCCTTGAGGATGGCGTAGCGGGTGGCCGCGCCAAGGCCGACCATGGAGCCGACGGCAAAGATGAAGTTGTAGACCGGCAGGCAGAGGTTGAGCAGGGTCACGCCGTCGGTACCCGCCGCCTGCGAGATGAAATAGGTATCGGCCAGAATGTAGCACGAGGTGCCCAGCAGGCCGAAGATATTCTGTGATACATATTTAAAGAACTGTTTTGTCAGGTTCATCCAAGTTCCCTTTCATGGCATTTTTTACGCATACCGGCATATTTTAGCACACCCCAAAATGCAAGTCAACACAAAAACGCCCTGTACCGCGCAAAAAAGCATTGACAGCCCGGACTCTGGCCCTTACACTGGGAGCGGTCACAAAATCATCCCCCTCGCCGGGGGAAGTCTTTTATTACCAGCATCTTAATTTGGGAGGTTCTCTATGTCCGGCAGCACACTGTTTTCCATTGGCGAAGCACTCATCGATATGATCCCGTCCAGTGGGCTGTTCTTTTGACGAGGTCCCCTCGTTCAGCCCGCGTACTGGCGGCGCACCGGCCAACGTGTGCGCGGCCTTTGCCCGGCTGGGCGGCAAAAGTGCTTTTCTGAGCCAGCTGGGCGACGACCCCTTCGGCCACAAGATTGCCCGGGAGCTGGCAGACTGCGGCATCGACCTCTCCCATCTGGCCTTTACCGACAAGGCCAGCACGGCCCTTGCTTCGTCAGTCTGGAAGAGGACGGCAGCCGCACCTTCAGCTTCTACCGCAAACCCTCGGCGGACCTGCTCTATTCTCCGGAGCAGATCGACCCTGCATGGTTCGCCGATGCCTTTGCCCTGCACTACTGCAGCGTGTCACTGGTGGACAGCCCCATGCGCTACGCCCACCTTGCGGCCATTGCCGCCGCACGCGAAGCTGGTGCTATCGTCAGCTTTGACCCGAACCTGCGCTTCCCCCTCTGGCCGGACCGCGACATGCTGCGCGGGACCGTGCTGCAGTTCCTGCCGCTTTCCAACATCCTCAAAATTTCGGATGAAGAGCTGGAATTTCTCACCGGCACTGCGGACATCGAAGCCGCCCTGCCGCAGCTGCTTGTGGGTGATGTGCAGCTGGTGGTCTACACCTGCGGCAGCAGCGGTGCCCACGCCTATACCCGCACCGCCCACGGCTTTGCCCCCTGCCGGAAAGTCCGGGCTGTGGACACCACCGGCGCAGGCGACGGCTTCATCGGCTCGTTTTTGTGGCAGCTGGAACGTGACGGCGTGACGCGGAACAAGCTGGAAAAACTGAGCCGGGCCCGTCTTTGCGAGTACCTTGCCTTTTCCAACCAGTTCTGCGGCATCAGCGTGCAGCAGCACGGTGCCATCGACAGCTACCCCACCCTTGACCAGATGCAGTAACGGATGCAAAAAGCCCCGCGTCCAGCACCGCAGGGCTTCTTTTTCATTTACAATTTGTAGTATTGCGCCGCTATATTCCAGTTTTGTCCTGTTTCCGACATCTTCTCTGCCGGTTTAAGATTTGTTTATCCTTTGTACAAGCCTTGTTCTTATTCTCTGCCCGGTTCCATGTTACCATAAGGGCAAGAACAACAAGCAGGGAGGCTTTATCCATGTCCTTTGAATTTACCTTCTGGATGCCTTGCAGGCTCTGCGCTGTCCGGTGCTGGATGCACTGGCGGTGTTTTTCGATCAGGCCGGTGCCCGCGGCGAGATCTGGATCGCATTCACGGCGGTGCTGCTGGCGTTCCGGCGCACCCGCCGGGCCGGGCTGGCCATGGCGCTGGCGCTGGGCCTTTATATGCTGGCGGGCCACTGCGCCTTAAAGCCACTGTTCGCACGCCCGCGCCCCTGCGACCTCCGGCCGGAGATGCTCACACTGGTGGCCCGGCCGCATGGCTGGTCCTTCCCTTCCGGACACACATCCTCCGCCTTTGCCGCTGCCTTTGCGCTCTGGCTGCAGAACCGCAGGCTCGGCATCCCGGCTCTTGTGCTGGCCGGGTTCATCGGCTTCACGCGGATGTACCTGTATGTGCATTTCCCCACCGACATTCTGGGCGGCGTAGCACTGGGCCTTGCAGTGGGGGCCTGCGGCTCCATGCTGGCAGATAAGATCAGCAACAAATGGGCGAAACGCAGTGAAGTAAAACGAACTGTATAAACCAATTTCGTCTCGCACTCGTTCTTGCTTTGCTTTTTACATTCAGATGAAGTATATCGCTTCGATCCTATTCGTGAAAAAGAGCCTCGGAAAAATCCGCAGATTTGAGGCTCAACGAATTATAATAGAATTTCCGCTAAAACAGCCAAAGCGCACGCGGCGGCTATTCCCAATCGTTCTCTTGCATTCAGGTAAAAACAAAAGCAGCCAGCACCGTGGAAAGGAGGATAAAGCGGTGCTGGCTGCGGTATGAGAACTCCCGAACTTTGCGGCGGATCAGGAGGGATTTGGTAGTCTGTCCGCGTCGTTGGCGATTGCCTGGCATAGGCGGGGGACAGTGTTTTAATAAGTACCTGCTGGGCTGTGCCAGATGCACCAGCCCCCGCAGGTGAAAGCCCTTGTCGGCTTTGGGGAGATGTCTTTGCATCTCCCTGACTGCACCCTTATACTACCAGACAATCGTGGCATTTCTTTGTGGAGTTTTTGAACAATTTGCAAATAGATTTTCAGGTGTTTTCAAAGGAGGCCCCAGCTTACCGGGGCGGCGGGCCGGAAGTTTCTCCGAAGACCGTCCGCTGGGGTGGGACTGGAGTCCCGGGCTGTTCGCGGAGAAAGCTTCCTACTGGCTGCATTCATGCTTTTACTGCGCCCCGAAAAATTCCTTGGCGATGTCCGCGCTGCGCTTGGCATCCTTGGCGTACCAGTCCGCGCCGATCTTCTCGGCATATTCCGGGGTCAGCACGGCACCGCCCACCATGATCTTGCAGTCCAGGCCCGCTTCGTGCAGGGCGGCGATGGTCTCCTCCATGCTCTTGAGGGTGGTGGTCATCAGGGCGGAAAGACCCACCAGATGCACATTCTTTTCCCGCACGGTGTTCACCACCGTCTCCACCGGCACATCACGGCCCAGATCGATCACCTCAAAGCCGTAGTTTTCCAGAATGACCTTGACGATGTTCTTGCCGATGTCGTGCACGTCGCCCTTGACGGTGGCCAGAACGATGCGGCCCTTGCTGGCGCTGCCCTCGCCCTTCTGGGCAATGACGTTCTTGATCTCCTCAAAGGCGCTCTGGGCCGCACTTGCGGCCTGCAGCAGCTGCGGCAGGAACAGCGTGCCCTTCTCGTACTTGGCACCCACGATGTCCAGCGCCGGGATCAGTGCTTCGTCCACCACTTCCAGCGGCTGCTTTCGGCCAGCAGTGCCTTGGTCTGGGCGGCGGCATCGCCCTTCAGGCCCTTTTCCACCGCCTTCATCAGTGGAGCCGTAAGGGCCGATAAGCTCTGCGCTCTCACCGGATGCGGATGCCGAAGCCGCCGGTACCGCCTGCGCGGCCTGCTTGAGGGCCACCGAGGCGGGCACGCGGTCGGCATAGCGCTCAATGTATTTGGTGCTCTGCTGGTCTCGGTTGGTCAGCACGTTGTAGGCGTACACTGCCGCCATCATGTCCTCGCTGGAAGGGTTCATGATGGCAAGGTCAAGGCCCGCATACATCGCCATGGTGAGGAAGGTGGTGTTCAGGTACGGGCGGCAGGGCAGGCCGAAGCTGATGTTGGACACACCCAGAATGGTGCGCACCCCCAGCTCTTTTTTGCAGGCTTCCAGCGCCTGCACGGTGGCCAGAACGTCCTTCTGCTGGGCGCTGGCGGTCAGGGTCAGACAGTCGATGTAGATGTCCTCCCGCGGGATGCCGACGGCAAGGGCCGCCTCCGTGATGCGGCGGGCAATGGCCACCCGGTCCTCGGCGGCGGGCAGGATGCCCCGCTCATCGATGGCAAGGCCCACGATGGCCGCACCGTACTTTTTGCACAGGGGCAGGATCGCGTCCAGCTTTTCCTGCTCGCCGTTGGTAGAGTTGACGATGGGCTTGCCGTTGTACACGCGCAGACCGTTTTCCAGCGCCTCCACATTGGAGGAATCCAGCTGCAGCGGCAGGCTGGTGACGCTCTGCAGGGCCTTGACCACCTTGGGCATCAGGGCAGGCTCGTCCACCCGGGTGCGCCCACGTTCACGTCCAGCACCTGAGCACCGGCTTCCACCTGACTGACCGCCTGCTCCAGAACGTAGTCATATCCTCTTCCCGCAGTGCCTGCTGGAAGCGCTTTTTGCCCGTGGGTTGATGCGCTCACCCACCACCGTGATGCCGTCCACGTTGACGAAATCCACCGGCGTACACAGCACCGAGGGCATTTTGTGGGCCGAACGGCGGGTACGCAGCCTGCAAAAACGCTGTTCAGCAGCTTGATGAACTCCGGCGTGGTGCCGCAGCAGCCGCCCGCCGCGAACAGATGCAGCTCTCGGTAAGGCTTCATTTCCATGGCGAAGAGCTGCGGGGTGATATCGTAGCCGCTGCCGTCGGCCCGGGGCAGGCCCGCATTGGGCTTGACGAACACCGGAAAGTCGCCGGGCACAGCCTCTGCCAGACGCTTTGCCATGGGAAAGATTTCCTTGGGGCCCAGTGAGCAGTTGATGCCCACCGCGTTGGCACCCAGGCCACGGGCGGTCACGCCGAAGCTTTCCACCGTGCAGCCGGTAAAGGTGCGCCCGCCGGCTTCAAAGCTCATGCTGGCAAGAATGGGCAGGGTGCTGTTTTCCTTTGCGGCCAGCAGAGCGGCTTTCAGCTCGTACAGATCGGTAAGGTCTCAAAGAAAATGAGGTCGGCCCCGGCGGCAGCGCCTGCCCGGACGATGCGCGCATACTCGCTCACTGCATCCTCAAAGGCCAGCGTTCCGCTGGGTTCCAGCAGTTCTCCCAGCGGGCCGACATCCAGCGCGGTCAGGGCACCGTAGGGCGCACAGGCGCGCTTGCAGTTGGCGATGCCCGCCGCAATGATCTCTTCCAGACTGTAGGCGCTGCCCGCCAGCTTGTGGGCCGATGCGCCAAAGGTGTTGGCGTTGACAATGCGGCTGCCCGCAGCGGCATACTTGGCATGGATGCTCTCGATCAGCTCCGGATTGGTGATGTTCAGCTCCTCCGGCTTTGCACCCAGCTTCAGGCCCGAAGCCTGCAGCATGGTGCCCATGCCGCCGTCCAGCAGGACGGTATTGCTCTGTTTGAAAGTTCACTCGCTTGCACAGGTCTTTCCCCTCTTTCTATACTCACACCGAGTGCGCAGCACGCAGTGGCCGCACCCGGCCAGTTTTCCCTTTACCGGGTGGCCGCTGACCCCCAGAATGGCCGTCACGCTCTTGCGCGGGGTCATCAGGTTGGTATCGGTCACACACAGGCCCGCCCGGCGCACCGTATCCAGCGCGTTTGCCACCAGCGGCTGTACTGCAATATCCCAGTCACCGTAGCCGGGCGAAAACCGCCCGGTCAAATACTTTCCCTCTTTTGCGGCCCACTGGCGCAGCTCTGCTTCGGCTGCGTCTGCGGCCTGCTCGGCCAGCGCGCTGCCCAGTGCGTCGGACGCAACGCCCGCCGCGATATCTCCCACACCGGCACGGCGGATCTGTGCATCCACGCCGGGGCCAAGGGTCACGGCCAGCAGCACCGCCTGCGGGCAGTTTTCCAGATGCTTCATCACATCCCCACCCCGCAGGATGCCTGCTTCGGCAAGGGCAGCCGTGTCCGCTTCCAGCCAGACCGCCCGGGGCGTTGCCGCCGCCAGCAGCGGCATGGCGCATGTTTCCAACAGGGTCATGGTGCGGTCGTCCGGTTCCCCTCTGGCCCCGAAATACCGCGCTGCCTGTGCTGTATCGATCGCCGCCGGTTTTGCCAGCACCAGCGGCTGCGGTGCACCGATCATCCGCCACACCTCCTTGCTTTTTTGAAATAAAGTGGTCTTAAGTATACCGCACCCTGTGGGATTTTATCAATCCCGCAGAGCGGCGGATAAAAGAAAACTCCTCAGTCACAGCTCACGCCGTGCCAGCTCCCTCAAGGAGGGAGCCTCTGTCGAAAAGGTAAGCTTTTCGGTTTTGCCAAAGGCCCCATCAGAGGGGGCTGTCTGTGAAGCAGACTGGGGGAGTTCGTTCTTTATTTGATGCAGCTGGAACAGGGCGTATAGCCTGCTTCCACGGCTTCCTGATAGCTGGAGAAGAGGATCTGGTTCTTCTCTGCCGGCAGGTTCGGGCAGGTAGCAGATGGAACTTTTGCTGTTCACATTGCCGATGTACGCCTGCTGGGCCCGTGCTGGATGCCGCCGGGTCGGTGGGGTTCAGCGCGGAATCTGCCGCAAAGTGCTCGGTGCCCACGGTGTAGTTCTGGCCGTCACTGCCAATGGTGATGGTGCCCTGCAGGTCGGTGCGGTACACATCCACCCCAGCATCCCGCAGGATGCTCAGCGTTTCCTCGTGCGGGTGGCCGTACTTGTTGTTCACGCCGCAGGAGATGATGCCCATTTCCGGCAGCACCGCGTTCAGGAAGAGGTAGCTGGTGGAGGTGCTGGAGCCGTGGTGGCCCACCTGCAGCACCTCGGCCCTGAGGTTCGCGCCGCTGTTCACAAGGTCAGTCTCCGCAGTCTTTTCCATGTCGCCGGTCAGCAGGAAGCTGGTGGAGCCGTAGTCGATGCGCAGCACAATGGAGGTATCGTTGGTGTCGCTGTACTGTGCCACCGGGCCAAGCATGGTCACGGTAGCGCCGCCCAGCGGCCACATCGTGCCCACGGCGGGCACCTCTACCTGCAGGCCCTGCTGTTGGGTGTATTTAACAAAATCCTGAAAGCACTTGGTGGAGGCATCGGCCACCGGGCTGTACACATGGTACGCCGGGAAGTAGGCCAGTGCGGCAGCCAAGCCGCCTACATGATCCTCATGCGCGTGGGAGCAGAACACATATTCCAGCTGTTCCACCCCCTGACTCTGCAGGTAAGAGACGATGAGACTGCCGTCGTCCACATTGCCGCCGTCGTAGAGCATGAACTGTCCGTCGCATTCCACCAGCACACTCAGCGCCTGACCCACATCGATGAAATGCACCTCCAAGGGTGCGTCCACCGTATCCACAGCCGCCGCAGCAGAAGCGGACGGGTTCGGCACTACATCGGCGCTTCCGCCCGGGACGGACGGCAGCCGCTGCAGCCCGCAAGGTCAGCACCAGTGCGGCGGCAGCGGCCAGCGCAGCAAGGCGCTGCCACAGGCCTTTTCTTAGGCGCGTTTACTTTTTCTTCTTTCCAGTTTTCCACGTTGTGTTCTCTTTCTGTTGATCGTTTTTGGCTTGCGCGCGGGTGCCGAATGGGGCGCAAAGCGTGCGCCGGGGCTGGGCGCACGGCCTGTCGGTGCAGCGGCACGGCTCTGGCCGTGGGCAGGCTTGCCGTTATGGCCCTTCTGGTTCGGGCGCACCGTATAGGTGCCGTCATTGTGGATCGTCACATCGGCGGCTTCGGCCCGGCGGGCAGAGCGCTGCACGGCGCGGCGGCCTGCGGCGGGCACCAGCAGGGGGATCAGGTCCTCCCGGTGGGTCATCTTCAGCGCCTTGACTACCTTCTCGGCGTTGCGAGGCTCGTAGTATTGCAGCAGCGCCCGCTGCAGCGCCTTGCCCTCGGGGGTCTTTTCCACAAACACCGGCTTCAGGGTGTAGGGGTCAAGGCCGGTGTAGAACATGCAGGTGCTCACAGTGCCGGGGGTGGGGTAAAAATCCTGCACCTGTTCCGGGCGCATGTGGTTTTTATAAAGATATTCTGCCAGATAGACCGCATCCTTGAGGGTGCTGCCCGGGTGACTGGACATCAGATAGGGCACCAGATACTGCTTTTTGCCGGCCTTTTTGCTCAGCTCATAGAATTTATCCTTGAACTTGTTGAAGGTCTCGATGGGCGGCTTGCCCATGTAGGCCAGCGTGTTGGGGGCACAGTGCTCCGGAGCCACCTTCAGCTGGCCGGACACATGGTACTCTACCAGTTCCTTGAAGAAGGTATCGTCCGGGTCGGCCATCAGGTAGTCGAACCGGATACCGCTGCGGATGAACACCTTTTTCACGCCCGGCAGCTCCCGCACCCGGCGCAGGATCTTCAGGTAGTCGCTGTGGTCCACGATCATGTGGGAGCAGGTGGTGGGGGCAAGACAGTGCTTGCCGCCGGTGCACATGCCCCGCAGCATCTGCTCCCGGCAGGAGGGAAAGCGGAAGTTTGCGGTGGGGCCGCCCACATCGTGGATGTAGCCCTTGAAATCCGGCTCGTGGGTCATGCGCTCGGCTTCCGCCACGATGCTGTCCGCGCTGCGGCTGGTGACACGGCGGCCCTGATGCAGCTGGATGGCGCAGAAGTTGCAGCCGCCAAAGCAGCCGCGGTTCTGGATGATGGAGAACTGCACCTCCCGGATGGCGGGCACGCCGCCCATGCTCTCGTAGATGGGGTGGTAACGGCGGGTGTAGGGCAGGGCATAGACCTTGTCCAGCTCCCCGCGCACCAGCGGCTTTGCGGGGATGTTCTGCACCAGATACTTCTCGCTCTGCTTCTGCACGATGATCTGGCCGCTGACCACGTCCTGATTGTCCATCTGGATGCGGCAGGCCTTGGCATACGCCGTCTTATCCGACGCCACCTTTTTAAAGCCTGCGCACTCCACGTAGCGCTCGGGCAGATGGTCAAAGTCGGTCATGTAACAGGTGCCGTTCACGTCCGTGATGCTCTCCACCGGCTCCCCGGCGGCAAGGCGGCGGGCGATCTCCACGGTCTGGTGCTCGCCCATGCCAAAGCTGATGATGTCCGCGCCGGAGTCCTCGGCAATGCTGGGCAGCACGGTGTCCAGCCAGTAATCGTAGTGGGCAAAGCGGCGCAGGGACGCTTCCAGACCGCCCAGGATCACCGGCAGGTCGGGATAGGCCTGCTTGGCAAGGCGGGTGTACACGGTGGCGCTGCGGTCCGGGCGTGCGCCGCCCTTGCCGCCGGGGGAGTATTCGTCCTCGGCGCGGGGGATCTTTGCCACGGAATAGTGGCTGACCATGCTGTCCACGTTGCCGCCGCCGATGAAGAAGCCGTACTTCGGCTTGCCGAACCGCTTGAAGTCCTCGCAGTCGGTGTAGCGTGGCTGGGCCAGCACGCCGATCTTATAGCCCTCGGCTTCCAGCAGACGGCTGATGATGGCAGTGCCAAAACTGGGGTGGTCCACATAGCATCGCCGCCCACCACCACAAAGTCCAGCTGCTCCCACCCGCGGGCCTCCATATCGGCCCGGCTGATGGGAAGAAATTCGGTGTAGATCTTTGGGGAAGAGTTGTCCATAATGCTCCTTTTATTGTTAAACTCTCAGGCAACGCCTTGCGGCGCTGCCAGCTCCCCCATCGGGGGAGCTTTTTGCATCTTTTCATCCAGTTTTTCTTTGAAGGCAGACGATATCTTACCCACTCATAAAGCTCGCCCTTCGGGAGAGCTGGCGCGTCAGCGCCTGAGAGGGTCATTCCTCCGGCTGGTTCATCTGCTGTTCGATCCACTGCTGGCGGCTGATAAGCACAGCGCGGGGCTTGGCACCCTCGTAGGTCCGATGATGCCTTTTTGTTCCATCTCGTCCATGATACGGGCCGCGCGGGCGTAGCCCAGCTTGCAGCGGCGCTGCAAAAGGCTGGTGGAGGCCTGACCGGCATCGATGACCACCTCCACGGCCTGCTTGAACATCGGGTCGGTATCGGGATCCTCGTCGGAGTCCGCGCCGCCGCTGCCCTTCTTGCCGTCCTGAATGGCGTGCTTTTCCATGGCTTCGATCATGGCTTCGTCATACTGCACGGTGCCGCTCTGCTTGATGAAGTCCAGCACGCGGCTGATCTCTTCATCCCGCACAAAGGTGCCCTGGATACGCACCGGCTTGGGCGCGCCCACAGGCATAAAGAGCATATCGCCCTGGCCCAGCAGCTTCTCAGCACCGGCACCATCCAGAATGGTGCGGCTGTCCACCTGGCTGGACACGGCAAAGGCAATGCGGCTGGGGATGTTGGCCTTGATCAGGCCAGTGATGACATCCACGCTGGGGCGCTGGGTGGCAACGATGAGGTGCATTCCGGCGGCACGAGCCTTCTGGGCGATCCGCAGATGGAATCCTCCACGTCCTTGCCCACGACCATCATCAAATCGGCCAGCTCGTCGATGATGATGGCAATATAGGGCATCTTTTCCAGCATGGGGTCGGTGGCCGCCAGCTTGTTGAAGGATTTGATGTCACGGACATTGTTTTCCGCAAACAGGTGGTAGCGGCGCTCCATCTCCTGCACGGCGCTGCTCAGAGCACCCGCTGCCTTTTTCGGCTCGGTGATGACAGGCATCAGCAGGTGGGGATGCCGTTGTATTCAGCCAGCTCCACCACCTTGGGGTCAATGAGCATGAGCTTCACGTCCTCGGGGCTGGAGCGGAACAGAATGCTGATGATGATGCTGTTCACACAAACAGATTTACCGCTGCCGGTGCTGCCCGCGATGAGCAGATGGGGCATCTTGCACAGGTCGGCCACCTGGGCCACACCGGCAATGTCCTTGCCCAGCGCCACGCCCAAGGGCGAAGTCATCCGCAGGAAGGCCTGGCTTTCAAAGACACTGCGGATAAAAACGGGGGTCTTTTTGTGGTTGGGCACCTCGATGCCCACGGCAGGCTTGCCGGGGATGGGTGCTTCCATGCGGACATCGGCCACGGCAAGGTTCAGGGCGATATCATCGGCCAGCGAGGTGATGCGGCTGATCTTCACGCCCGCCATGGGCTGGACCTCGTACCGGGTAACGGAGGGTCCCCGCGAGATATCCAGCACCGGGTGCGCACGCCGAAGCTTTCCAGCGTGTCCACCAGCTTCTGGGCGTTGGCCTTCAGCTCGTCCTGGGCACCGGGGTCACCCTCTTCAGCGGATTTTCAAACAGCTCGATGCTGGGATACTGATACTGGAAAGTCTCCACCACCTCCGGCTCCTCGGCCGGGGCGGTGGCAGCGGCCTGCTCGCCTGCGGCGGGCTTTTCCA
>ENA-OQDF01001098-OQDF01001098.1-human-gut-metagenome-genome-assembly--contig:-NODE-1098-length-11188-cov-2.257029_pt1 | contig 11188 bp, 14 predicted proteins | sample MGYA00242769_ERZ504597 | MGnify/ENA primary metagenome ERZ504597 (study PRJEB26092, sample SAMD00036305) | human gut metagenome | host: Homo sapiens | study: EMG produced TPA metagenomics assembly of...
CACGCGAATAATGCCATCGGAATCCAAGTCAGAAATCATATCCTCAGAGATATTGGGGATTTCACGCGTGATTTCCTCAGGACAAGCTTGGTGTCACGTGCGTCAATTTCGTATTCAGCAATATGAATAGAAGTCAGCAGGTCTTCTGCAACTACGCGTTCGGAAACGATGATAGCGTCCTCGTAGTTGTAGCCTTCCCATGGCATGTAAGCAACCATGAGGTTCTGACCGAGGGACAGTTCTGCTTTGTCGCAAGAAGGACCATCTGCCAAAACATCGCCCTTAAATACCGTATCGCCCTTGCGAACCAATGGCTTGTGGTTCATGCAGCCAGACTGGTTGGAGCGCTGGAACTTAGGAATCAGGTATTCGTCGTATTCGCCATCTTCGCGTTCAATGATGATGGTCTGACCGTCAACATAGTCAACTACACCTGCGTTTTGAGCAACCAAAACTTCACCAGAGTCAACCGCAATACGATGCTCGATGCCCGTACCAACCAATGGTGCATTAGGACGAAGCAGAGGTACTGCCTGACGCTGCATGTTAGAACCCATCAAAGCACGGTTTGCGTCGTCGTGCTCGAGGAACGGAATAAGGGACGTTGCAACAGAGGTCATCTGGCGAGGTGAAACGTCCATGTAGTTAACGGTTTCCACCGGCATGTCCGCAGCTTCACCGAAGTTGCCCTGAGAGTCCTTGGTACGGCACAGAACGCGGCTTGCCTTGACGAATTCGCCATTTCGAAATGGCCAAATTCGCGCGTATCAGGGTTAAACGTTTCGTTAGCCTGAGCGATGGTGTACTTTTCCTCCTCGTCTGCGGTGAGGTAGTCAACATCGTCGGTTACCTTGCCGTCGATCACGCGACGATAAGGGGTTTCAATAAAGCCGTAGGGATTTACGCGTGCATAGGTTGCAAGCGAACCAATAAGACCAATGTTAGGACCTTCAGGGGTCTCAATGGGGCACATACGACCATAGTGAGAAGTATGAACGTCGCGAACCTCGAAGCCTGCACGTTCACGAGACAAACCACCAGGACCCAAAGCAGACAGACGGCGCTTATGCGTTACCCCAGCTGCGATGTTGGACTGGTCCATGAACTGAGAAAGCTGTGAAGAACCGAAGAATTCTTTAATAGCAGCAACGATAGGACGAATGTTAACCAAGCTCTGCGGAGTGATGTCGTCTGGCTCCTGCATGCTCATACGTTCGCGCACCACGCGCTCCATACGAGACAGACCAATGCGGAACTGGTTTTGGATCAACTCTCCTACCGTACGGATACGACGATTGCCAAAGTGGTCAATGTCGTCGGTCTGGTAACCCTCTTCGCCATCATGCAACGCTACGATATAGCGCATGGTTTCGATGATGTCTTCCTGGGTAAGAGTGGAATTGTCGTTTTCAGGATCAAAGCCAAGCTTCTTGTTGATCTTATAGCGACCAACCTTTGCCAAGTCGTAGCGCTGTGGGTTGAAGAACAAACCGTCCAGAAGCGTACGAGCTGAATCGATCGTAGGAGGCTCACCGGGACGGAAGCGACGGTAGAGCTCGATTAAAGATTCTTCCTTGGTGGTAGCAGGATCACGATCAAGAGTGCGAATAACCATTTCGGAATCGCCTAAAAGATCGATGATTTCCTCGCGCGTTTCTGCGATACCGAGCGCACGCAAAAGCAGCGTAGCAGGCTGCTTACGCTTACGGTCAATACGTACCGAAAGTACGTCGCGCTTATCGGTTTCGAACTCGAGCCATGCACCACGCGAAGGAATTACCTTTGCGTTGTAAATGGTTTTGTCAGACGTCTTGTCGCGCTCTGAGGAGAAGTACACACCTGGAGAGCGAACAAGCTGAGATACTACAACACGCTCAGTACCATTAATAATGAAGGTACCGCGTGGAGTCATCAAAGGGAAGTCGCCCATGAAGACGTCTTGCTCTTTAATCTCGCCCGTCTCACGATTAATAAAACGAATTTCAGCAAAGAGAGGTGCCTGATAGGAAACATCGCGTTCCTTGCACTCATCTACGCTATACTTAGGCTCGCCGAATTCGTGCTTACCGAATTCAACACACATATCTTTGGTGTTTGATTCGATAGGGCTAATGTCGTTGAAGGCATTGGTTAGACCTTCGTCCACGAATTTTTGAAGCTTTCCGTTTGGATTGCAATAAGATTAGGGACGTCCATTACGTCAGGAATCTTTGCGAAGCTCCGGCGGGTCCTATAACGGCTGGTGGAATCGGGGTTTTTAGACTGAACCACGAGTCATTTCCTCCTTCGTTGCAACCGGCTAATTGTGTAAAGACACAATTTACTAAGATACTTCGCGCAAAGTGTCAAGTCAAGGAAAATTTTTTTTAATTGTGGTTTACTTGTGGAGTTTTCTGAAAAAGTAAGCTCTTTAAAAAGCGAGTTCTTTATTTAATAGGGGATGGAACTTGATGACACTTAATAGGATTTAGCAGCAATCCTTCCTAAGAAAGCTCCCTAAGAAAGTTTCAACGGTAAATACATCCTATTAATGTCAGAATCAATGCAAGGCATTTTCTTAAAGCCAAAATGCGCATAAAACATCTCTGCAGACTTACTGCTTGGGTCCACTAATAAAGCCTTTGCCCCAATAATTTGAGCAGCCTCTAAAGACTTCTTGATAGCATCCCGAAGCAATGCGGCACCCAGCCCGCACCCTTTATAGTGAGTATCTACACCCATCATTCCTAACAAAATGGCAGGAACTTGCTCTGGAGAATTTCGCTTTAGCCATCCCCCTTGAATAGAGTTTCGTACAACAGAATGACTGCTTAGCGTATAAAACCCCGCAACTTTTCCTTTGCAGTAACTTACGTATACCACAGCCGTACCCCGTTGTTTTGCATATTTGGCATGCTTGGCAAACCAGTTATCTGCAAGGTTGTCCCCGCAAGAAAAACCAGTGGATTCAGAATCGTTAGCTTCAGAATTATTAGCCTCATATTGTATAGGGCGCGAAAACATACTTATTCCCAAATTTCATTACGCGCCAAGAGGTCTTGAGCAGCCTTAGGCATGGGTTCATCTAATGCCTGACAAAATAATTCAAATTCGTTATCACTTAACGCGGTTACTCTAGCCTGCTCAATATCATACTGCGCAGCTTCGTCTAAGTGCGCAACACTCCATTGCGTTAAGGTTTGCCCCTTTAATGAAGCAGCTTTTTCATAGGCTGAGCGCTGACTATAAGTCAACCTAAGATCCATCCTGCTATTCTTTTCTTCTTTTTCTGCGGCAACAGGCATACTATCACCCTTTCAGTTGATAGCTTTATTGTACGTAATTTATCCGTACAATACAATCATACTAGGTAGGTTTCCTCTCAAAAGAGTCCTTACTACAAAAGTCCACAACTAAAAGAATGACTCCTGCCATAAGAACCTAATTAGAAGAATCTTAATTATTCGTTTAGCACGTTTAGTATCGGAGTCTTAAAAGAATCCTAATTGCTCACCAATAAGTTTTACGGCAAGCAAACCAAGTGCGATAAGGATGCAGGGGCGGGCAATATTGATGCCCTTTTTCATGACAAGCCCTGCCCCAATCCAAGAGCCAATCATGTTAGCAATGCCGCAAGCGATCGCAAGTCCAAGCAAGATCTTGCCGTTGAGCGCAAACACCACAATCGCACCTATATTGGTAGTTAAGTTCAAAAGCTTCGAATGTGCATTTGCACGCACAACTCCCATACTTGCCGCGAAAGTGAAAGCGATCGTTAAAAAGGTTCCACTTCCTGGCCCATAAAAGCCATCATAAGCGCCAATAACAAACGCACAGATAACGCAAATGATGCGCTGTTTGATCGTTATAGGTTCATCGCTATCTGCTGCAACTCGTTTGAAGTGTTTGCTTAACGTAATATAGGCAACAATGGGTAGAGTGATCATAAGAAGCCACTGCAAAAGCTCTGCATCCACCAGAACTACAAGGCTCGTTCCGCAAGCAGAGCCCACAAGTGCTGCAGGAATGGCAGGCAAAATAACTTTCCAATAAATAAGCCCACTTTTTATAAAGCGAAAGCTTGCCGTTGCCATGCCGAAAAACGACTGAATCTTATCAGTACTGAGCGCATAATGAGCTGGGAGACCCGCAAGCATAAGTGCTGGTACCGTAATAAAGCCTCCACCGCCGCTGATAGCGTTAAGAAGCCCACCTAAAAAACAGGCAGGCAGCGCAATAAGTAAGGTGACTATCGTAACAGTTGGTTCCATGCTCAATACGATAACATTTTCTTGGCGGATACTTACAATTGTGCGGCACCTTGCAAGAAATTCTTTTTAGCGCATTAAGTAAAGCAAGATGCAACACATTGCGTATGACAAGATGCTGCGCATCGTGCGAACAAGATGCACGCATTACATGCAGCGTCTTCTGCCCCAAATCAAAATTTCCGGTTTTTTCCTTCAAAAATGGCAAGTAAAGCGAGTTGTGAATAGCTCGACTGCAATTTTTATCGGAACGCCAAATTGGCGGGCTTCCGAATGGTGCTTTCGTTACAGGAATCTGGCATTTCGTGACACTTTTTCTATTTCTGATCCTTTGATGCCATCCCGCACCCGTACACAACTCGAGTTACTCGTCAAAAATGCCCCTAAAAACCGAAAATTTTGAATCCGAAGAATGGTGCAGCGAAAGGGTGTGTTCGTCCTTAAAGATGGTAACCCTGGCTCAATCGGCTATGGCATCGATCGCGCGTTTGCAAAAGAAGGCGCCAACTTGGTAATCACGGGACGCAACGAAGCAAAGCTTCAAGCCGCCAAACAAGAACTAGAAGCCGAATTCGACATAGAAGTGCTTCCCGTAGTAGCTGATGTAACTGCAGGAGAAGACAACGAAGCAACTGTCCAAAGAGTAGTTGATGCCGCGATTGAAAAGTTTGGCCGCATAGACGCCTTAGTAAACAACGCTCAAGCAAGCGCCTCGGGCGTAACACTTGCCGAACACTCCATGGAGCAGTTCAATCTTGCAATCTATTCCGGGCTGTATGCTGCTTATCTGTACATGCAAAAATGCTATCCCTACCTGAAAGAAACCAAAGGTTCCGTGGTGAACTTCGCTTCGGGTGCTGGCTTGTTTGGTAATTACGGACAATGCTCATACGCTGCCGCAAAAGAAGGCATCCGTGGCTTAACGCGCGTAGCTGCAACTGAATGGGGTCCTGACGGGATTAATGTAAACATCGTATGCCCCTTGCTTGGACAGCAGCACTTGAGAATTTTAAAGATACTTACCCTGAAGCATACGAAGCAAATGTCCATATGCCGCCCATGGGACACTATGGAAACGTCGAGCACGAAATTGGTCGCGTCGTCGTGCAGCTTTGTTCTCCTGACTTTAAGTTCATGAGCGGCGAAACCGTAACACTTGAAGGCGGACTCGGTTTACGTCCGTAATTTAAATTTAAGGTTTCAAAATGCGCGCTTACACCCTGAAAGTGTAAGCGCGCTCTGCCATCAATCAGTGCCTTGGCGACGATATTTCAAACGTAATTCAAAGCCAGAACGAACAGATCGAACAAACCGCCAAAGAGATAAACAAGCAAACCATCGAAGCAAAAAATAAGTACCCTAAAGCCTGGAAGAAATACCACTTTTGTAATTAGATTCCCACTTTGACCTGGAATAATATAGACTAAGTAGCGGCAATATTCATCACTATACTATCCTGCAGTATTCATCACTATACTATCCTGCAGTATTCATCACTGCACTATCTCAGAATGAAAGGAACGCTATGAAAATTTCCGCACGAAATATTCTTAAGGGAACCGTAGAAAAAGTGGCTGAAGGTGCCGTAAATGATGTCGTCACAATAAAAGTTGGCAACGACACCGTAAAAGCGGACATAACCATGGAAGCGATCAAAGACTTAGGTCTTGGATCGGGCAAAGAAGCATTTGCCATCATTAAAGCAAGCTCTGTCATGTTTGCTGCAGGATCGGAGCGCATCACGACGATTTCAGCGCGCAATCAACTACCTGGCACCGTTGTCGCAGTAAACAAGGGTGCCGTAAACGGACATGTAACCATCAAAACGGAAAGCGGCAACACCATTAAAGGCTCTATTACCAACGAAGCTATCGAAGATTAGGGCTTGAGCCAGGTGCTCCTGCACTGGCAGTCATCAAATCTACCGACGTAATGGTTGGCGTGGAATAAGCGAGCGGTCATTACGACACAAAGCGGTTATTACGCCGCAACAAGATCGCTCCCACAACGGCAAAAAAGCACGCAAAGGCAAACATGATCACAGTTGCGGCAACCGCTATACCATTTAGGGCGTCATCGGTTTGAGCAAGCTTTTTGCTAGAGGAATCATCGGGATCAGCCTTTGAGCCGGCATCAGAACCTGCGGCGTTCACATCTTTGTTCGTCGCATTCGATCCCTCGCCAGAATCAGGTTTCGTTGATGGAGAAGTATCTGAATGGAAGCTCCACGTACCTCTGATCTCCGCATCTTCATCACCTAATGTGAAGTTGTCGCGATCATACCCATCAAACTTCCAGGTGCCGCCCTTCACTTTGACGCTGGCTTGCGTTGGAGCGATTGCCGATATGGTCTCGCCCACCTTATGTAATCCCTGATCGGAAGGTACGAGCGCCAGCACTTCATCGGGAAGCACCTTCCCTTCAGTAGAACTATCAAAACGATAGGTAACCGCATGTCCGCCAAATGCCGCAATAATCATTGTGCGTTCAGTAAGAGGCGAATTTACCTTAACCGCGGTAGCGTGATAGGGATCCCAGCCACCTGCAACATTGCCTTCAGCATCGTAGCTATAGTCGCTATACCAGCCATCAACAGGAAGCAATTGGCGCATGACAGGATTGCCCGTTAAAGTAAAAGGTCTTTTATCTGCAGGGATAGGGTTCGAGGGCAACTTAAGGGTGCCTTTAGGACCTGTGCCATCCTTGGCTTGCGCTGCATAGAACGCAATATCCGAACCGAAATACTGCGTGCAACGATTATTAGCAACAAGGCAGTTTTCACCTACGGTCATTACACTTTTTGCGTTATGGGCAATACCACCACCTGCAGCTGCAGTGTTTGTCGATATGGTCGTTGCACCATCAATGGTTACATCGCCTGATCCAACGGCATAAATGCCACCGCCGTAACCTTCAGTTGCATTTCCTGTGATGGTTACATCTGCGAGCGAGATATTTGCGCCATTCGTATACAAGCCACCTCCATAGCTGCTTGCCTGATTATCCGCAAAGGACATACCCGATACCGTAGCACCATCACAGCCAGTTAAGAAAGCGCCACCACCGCAGTCTGTGCTATTACCAGAGACAACACCACCTGTAATAGCGACTGTTGAATCTTCGATGTATAAACCACCGCCATATGCTCTTTTGTTGTCCGTATGGTCGGTCACGTTATTTGTAATGGAGCCACCCGAAATAGTAACGTTCGACTTACTGAGGCACGCCCCCGCCCCAGCGCCATATAAGCCGTCGCCCTTTTTGATCTTATTACCCGAGATGGAACCGCCCTTCATATTGAAGGTGCCGTCATGAACAAAAACCGCTCCACCTAAAACATGCGTAGGCGACGTCGAATTTCCACTTACGCAACCCTCAATTGAACCGCCATACATATTGAAAACAACGCTGTCGCGCCCTTGGCCATCAGAGCGAACCGCAACGGCGCCGCCCATGCTTGAACCAGACTTGTTAGTGCAATTCGAAATAGTACCGCCATACATATTAAACGTACCGTTATTGACCCCAACTGCGGCACCGAGCGTGCTCCTGCTACATGACTGTTCGTAAGAGTGACGCCCTCATACATGTTGAAGGTTCCCCCGTTGCCGCCCATAAAACCAAGATGAATAATGCCGTGAATCTGTGTGTCATCTCCGCCTTTAACGACAAGCGCATCGGAGCCATCCGATTTACCAAAAGTAAGGGTGCCGCCATTGCGAATATTAAAGAAATAATTTGAGAGCGATAGCGTATGTCCGTCGCCTAAGATTGTTACGTTTCCCTGCACGACAAAGCACGAATCATCTAGGTTCTCGTTTGACGCCGTCGGAATAGTGATATCGGCAGTAAGTTTGATAACGTGCGCATTGTCCGACGAATCCGTTTTTGCTTGCTCTATTGCCTGCGTAAACGCGGTTGCATCAGCAACTTCGTGCACTGCTGCATCTGAAGGGAGTGCGAAAGCGTTATACGGGAACGCAAACAGAGAAAAGCACAGCACAACAAGCGCAATTTTCGAACCTTTTCATAACGACAATCACCTGCTAAATAGTCGACGGCTTACCGTGAATATTCAGCATAGAGTGGAGTGTGTGAACACATCGTTCCTAAAGCGTGTCATGAAGTTCTGGAATACGCCTGAAGTAGCGAAGCGTGCTGAATTCTAATTGCGTTTCGTGAAGGCCTTGCAGAAATCGGATGTAGCAGTAAAAGAGGTGATGAATAGTATCCGCTGAAAAACGGAAAGCTGGTAAAAGTTTCAAAGGCTTCAGCTCCCCCGTTCGAAAAAAGGTGCTGCTCGAGCAGGCAAGACACCGTCCGTGAGAAGCGTTATAGCAGATCAACGCCTAGTCACCTGCAGCGAGGCTAACGTGTTCCTTAAATTAACCAACCGCAACAAGTGGCTCTATCTCTGACAGATCATCACCATGCAGATCAAGCGTATTCCAAAGGTCGATGTTTCGCTGCATATTAAGCCAATATTGAGGAGTTGTCCCAAATAGTCGCGCCAGGCGAACAGCCATTTCTGCGCTTACCGAACGACGCTCACGAATAAGCTCATTGACCGACTGCCTAGATACATGCAGTAATTCGGCTGCCCTCGAAACCGACAATCCAAACTCTGGGAAGAATTCTTCTCGAAGCATTTCACCAGGATGAGTAGGTTTACGAGAAACGATGATCATATTATTTGCACCCATGTCCATAGCTCAACTCCTTAGTGATAGTCGCAAATCTCTACGTCATAAGCATCTTCGCCAACAAAGCGAAAGCAAATATGCCACTGATCATTGATTGAAATGGCGTGCTGTCCAGCTCGATTTCCTTTCAGAGAATGCAATCTATTCCCAGGAGGAACACGTAAGTCTTCAACACGATATGCGCTGTCAATCATGTCAAGCTTTCTAAGAGCACGCGGAACTATAGTGCTGGGAATCTTTTTAGCGATCCCATCGCAAAACAGCAGTTCCGTTTCTTTTTCAGCAAAGCTTTTAATCATGAAACTATTGTAATGTGTAACGTGACACATGTCAAACCAAACGCCGTAGAACCGATCTTAGGAGACCTAAGCCCTTCATCTCAACAGAGGCCTATCTGCCATCGCGAGGCGCGAGAAGCACATCCGCCTCCAACTTTGTTGTAAAATATAGCCATAAATTTACAGCAAAATTTAAGAGGTCACCATGCCAAACATTAAACCTATTTCTGATCTGCGTTCTTATTCCTCTGTTCTCGATGAGGTTTCACAAGGCGCTCCAGTGTTTCTAACGAAAAATGGAAGAGGTCGTTATGTCATTGTGGACATAAAAGATTTTGAAAAGATCGAAGCAGAAGAAAAGCTCTTCGCGCAACTTAATCTCGGGATAGAGTCTGCCAACAAGCAAGGCACGTTAACGACTTCTGAAGTTGAGTCAAAATTCGAAAAACGCTTTTCGAAAGCAGTATCATGAAGGCGCATTGGTCACCTGCTGCTGTAGACGACTTAGAGGCGGCGCTTGATTATATTGAGTTCGACCTTGATAGTCCTCAAGCTTCTAAACGATTCTATCAAACGATACTAGATGCAGTACGACGGTTTTCAGATATCCCCACTGCAGGAATTGTCTTACGAAATTCTCAGGGCTTAGACACAGGGTTTCGCTATATGATCGCTGGAAACTGGATGGTCTTTTTTGTCATCCAGGATGATGGTGTGTTGGTAGTACGAATATTGTACGGAAAAAGCGACTATATGCAGATACTCTTTGGTGAAAATCAATAAATATGGAGAGATAGTTTTAGCTTAAAAACAGCTCAGTTATCAAACTAGATAGTTACCAATCCTGAAACAAACGCAACTTCATCGTTAAGCAAATATGCGCTTGGCAGAACCAGCAAACGCTTATTTATTCGATCCAATTATCATTTTGTAACTGATGCTTGATTCCTAATACCCTAACGTACTTATCGTCAACCACATAATGAATGTCATAATTTTTATAAGTAATTTTATAGCGTTTATTACCTGAAACAGGACTTGCATAGCTTATAGCTGCTTGAGGAAATTCAGCTAAACCTAATACCCTCTTTTTGATTTCAAGATACATTTCTCGTGCAGCAATAGGACTTTTTAAAACAACTGAGATATATTCGATGCAAGACTCTAGATCCTCCAAAAACTGAGGAGTTAAAACCACGGAATAGCTTTTCTCGCTCCATCTACCACCCCATTCGCTCCTCGAAAGAGGCAAACGCTTTCCTGCAGGAACACAAAGCTCAAATGGAGTATTTTCTGCCTCGGAGAGCATACGATCTAATTCGCTTTCATTTCTCGGAAATAATCTTGAATATTTCGAGTTATCAAGAGGTCGAGTTGTTAAAGCAAAAGGAACCTCTTGATTGCGAATTACTGTTTTTGCAAACATATTCATAAGAGAAGAAGCTGAAATACCAATTTCTTCGCAAAAATCTAAAAAATCTTGCTTTGTATTCGAGTCCATACGCACGTTTAAGGTAGCGGTATCAGACATTAGAATCACCTCTATTGTGTTTATATTCATATCATTATAAACACAATAATTATATATCAGAACATAAAGCAATCCAATAGAGAAGCGTTCTGGGCATACCATGCACACGAACTTAAGGCTGAAGTAGCACAAGTGGTTCTAGGGTATCCGCTTATTCGTGTGGCTGAAATGCCTGTTTTCTAACTTCGTCATGCAACCACACGTTTTCTAGTGATTTTCGTGTGGTCGGACTTTCGGCCACTGACCAACTTAAACTTTTTAGGCAGCAAATCCCTTTTATCCTTATGCACCATACGGGTGGGTACATTGTTGCTACTAAGGAATATGGGATTGCCAGCCTCACTTGTAATAAACGGGATAAGGAGAAGCGGCAACTTCCCTAGCACCCCTTATGGCAACCCGAGTTTCCAGAAAGACGAGTCAAAATGG
>ENA-OQDF01001099-OQDF01001099.1-human-gut-metagenome-genome-assembly--contig:-NODE-1099-length-11186-cov-1.551587_pt1 | contig 11186 bp, 10 predicted proteins | sample MGYA00242769_ERZ504597 | MGnify/ENA primary metagenome ERZ504597 (study PRJEB26092, sample SAMD00036305) | human gut metagenome | host: Homo sapiens | study: EMG produced TPA metagenomics assembly of...
CCGTAATGGAAGATTCTCTGCAATTTCCTGCATCACGGACTCATCCAATCCTTTCAACAAAGCCACTCGTTCGCGAAAGCTCTCAATGAAATCTATCTCACCACGCATGGCACGCTCAGTAATAGCCTTTACCTGGTCGCCCACACCTGCACGTATGGCCAATTCATCAATCACTTCCGTTTCAATCAGAGTAGAGTCCATATCGAAGCAAATGAGGCGACGCATCCGGCGGTACATATTGTCCAACTGGAAAGAGAAATCCATTTCCAGTTCGGTTGCCAGTTTCATCAACTGTTCTTGCATGGCAATGCGGTCTTTCGGAGTGCCCCGAACGGAAAATTCGATGCAGGCGCGTGTACGCGATTCACATTCGTCCAGCGGAATACGTCCTGTAAGGCGCTTGATGGCATCGATATTCATGCCTTGCTCTGCAAGAATACGGGTCACAGCAGATATTTGACGGGCAGACAACTTGCGCCCCAATAAGTAAGAATATAGCGGTTCTTTCCCTGCATATTCACCCAATCCTCTAACTCTTTGGCAGTAATAGGGTAAAACGGACAGTCACTCCCAGGAGGAAGCCTTGAAAAGCAGTTCCTTCATAATGAACCCCGAATGTTGTTCTTCCGTCTTGCATAAAATGCCCAATGAAAGAGTATTATGAATGTCTGCTTGACCAATATCAAGAATAGTAGCATCATATTTGGCCAGAATTTCCGTCACGGAAGCTGTCAGTCCCGGACGGTCTTCACCCGTAATACGTATCAGGATGAGTTCAGTGTTCAATGGTTGCATAAATCATCTTTTTGATAGAATAATAGACTACAAAAGTAAGGAAAATTCCCGCTATTTATGCTAAATAACATAAAAATATGACTCTAAAAAGTGAGAAAAATGCTTGTTTATTTGGAAGTTTGTTTAAGAATTACTTACCTTTGCAGCCGATTTCAGAACTAAAAGCTTTGAATATCAATGGGTTTCTACTCATTTCAAGCTCTGAGAAGACGATGTTCCGGGAAGAAATCACTGTTGAAGGACAGTCCCGGATAGTATTAACCAAAACCGTGCCGCATGAAATATGCAAAATGGATTTTTGTTGTATTACTAATAAGTTCCTTGACTTCTTTTGTAGAAAAAGACAAACCTACCGGAGGTTTGAATGTGGGTGACATGGCCCCGGATTTCAAAATCCAATCCATGTCAGCAGAGCAATCCCAAACCGACCTTTCCGATTTGAAAGGAAGTATGTGTTGCTCAGCTTTTGGGCAAGTTACGACGCGCAGTCCCGGATGCAGAACGCAAGTTTGAGCAATGCGCTTCGCTCTACTGCCCACAACAATGTGAAGATGGTTTCAGTTTCATTCGATGAGTATCAGTCAATCTTTGAAGAAACCATCCGTAAGGACCAAATAGTTACGCCCACTTGTTTCGTGGAAACTAAAGGCGAATATTCCGGCCTCTTTAAAAGTATCGCTTGGGCCGCGGATTCACTAACTATTTACTGGATGATAATGGTGTAATTATTGCCAAAAACATCTCTGCTGCAGAACTTTCCGCTTACTTGAATTAAGCTTGCTGATGCCCGGTGCATACAACAGCAACTTAAAGAACCAGTAAGACGAAAGTGAGGGTGTTCTCTGGAAACCGGCGTCTCTTTCCGGCAAAAAAGGGAACAAAACAAAAGAGGAAAATGAATACAACAAAAAGCCCCTCCCACACTTGTAGAACGCAAGAGTGGGAGGGGTTTCTTATTTTAATGGACTTCCGGAGACAAGCATCCTAAACCTCTACTTTAGTACGCCAAACCTCAACTTGAGCAGACTGAAGTAGAGGTTTAGAATGCTTATTTCGGCGCTTTCCTATATAAATAGAATGCAATGAAGGCATACATTATATTCGGTATCCACACAGCTATGACTGGAGGCATGTTACCGTTTACGGCAAATGTGGAAGCAATGGTCTGAAACAGAATATAAGAGAAACTCAATGCCAAGCCGATACCCCAAATGCAATCCCATTCCGCCTTTCGTTTTCTTGGAAGACAAAGACACTCCTATCAACGTCAGGATAAAGGAGGCGAACGACATGGCAATGCGTTTGTGATACTCTATCTCAAATTCCTTAATATTGGCAAAGCCGCGTTGCCGCTGCCTGCTGATGTACTCGCTCAATTGAGGGCTGGTCAGCATCTCCTGCTGATTCTTCATAATCAGAAAGTCGGCAGGCTCCATGAACAGAGTGGTATCTATGCGACCTCCTTTTATGATACTCTCCTTCATGCCATCCATCTGACGAATCATATAATCCTTGATTTTCCACTTATGCACGGCCGTCGTGTCGTAGGTAATGGAACGGGCTGTAAGGTGGGAAACCAGTTGCTTGTCATTGAACTTGTCCAAAGAAAAGCGATAACCGGTCTTGCTGTAGTCTTCAAAACGTTCGATATAGGCAATTACCCCCGAATCCACTTCCAGCTGGATGTTCCGTGCCGTATTCGCCTTACGAGGTTTGTAGTACTTGTCCTCAAAATTAATACGTGTCACACTACCTTTGGGGATGACATAAGATCCGAGGCAGAACGTCACTACCGCAATGATTGCCGCAGACACCATGTAAGGACGCAGCATACGCTTGAAACTCATTCCCGTAGAGAACATGGCGATGATTTCCGAGTTCTCTGCCAGTTTGGAAGTAAGAAGATTACAGCGATAAACACAAACAGCGGACTGAACAGATTGGCAAAGTAGGGGATGAAGTTCAGATAATAATCAAAGACAATCGCATTCCACGGCGCTTCATGAGACATGAAGCGGTCCATCTTCTCGTTGAAGTCGAACACCACTGCAATGGAGATAATCAATGCAATGGCAAAGACATACGTACCTAAGAACTTCTTAATGATGTACCAGTCCAGCCGCTTCAAGAATTTACCTCTCGGCAGCTTTATATTCTTCCATATCCTCCAGTTCATTTTTCTCATAATCTTGTCGATACGCGTTTCACCATCATCGGTTTCCAGGTAGCAAAGTCGCCTGCAATGATATGCTTACGTGCTTCGCCCGCCAGCCACAAGTAGAAAGCCAAGTTGTGGATAGATGCTATCTGCATGGCAAGCAGCTCCTGTGCGTGGAACAGATGGCGCAAGTATGCCTTGCTGTACATGGTATCCACGTAAGAGGCGCCATCCGCTTCAATGGGAGAGAAATCCATTTCCCATTTTTGTTGCGCATGTTCATGATGCCGTCCTTGGTAAACAGCATGCCATTGCGTCCGTTTCGGGTAGGCATCACGCAATCGAACATATCGACACCGCGTTCAATGCCTTCCAGGATATTTACCGGAGTCCCGACTCCCATCAGATAGCGAGGCTTGTCTTTGGGAAGAATCCCGTTCACCAACTCAATCATCTCGTACATCTTGTCTACAGGCTCGCCCACAGCCAGACCACCAATGGCATTACCGTCAGCACCTTTAGAGGCAACAAACTCTGCTGACTGCTCGCGGAGGTCGCGATAGACGCACCCCTGCACAATGGGAAATAAGGATTGCTGATAACCGTACTTCGGTTCTGTTTCGTTGAAACGCTTGATACAGCGGTCCAGCCAGCGATGTGTCAATCCCAGTGATTTTTTGGCATATTCGTAGTCCGAATTCCCCGGAGGACATTCATCAAAGGCCATCATGATGTCTGCACCGATAGTCCGTTCTATATCCATCACCTTCTCCGGTGTAAAGATATGCTTGCTACCATCGATGTGTGAACGGAATTCCGCACCTTCTTCGCGCAACTTGCGGATACCGGACAACGAAAATACCTGGAAGCCGCCACTATCTGTCAGCATAGGACGGTCAAAGCCGTTGAACTTATGCAGTCCACCGGCTTTTTCTATCACTTCCAGTCCCGGACGCAGATAAAGATGATAGGTATTACCCAATATTATCTGCGCCTTTATGTCCTCTTTCAATTCGGGCAGATGCACGCCTTTCACTGTTCCCACTGTACCTACCGGCATAAAGATAGGTGTCTCAATCTGCCCGTGGTCAGTAGTAATCAGTCCGGCACGTGCATTGGTCTTGCTGTCTGTATATTGTAACTCGAATGTCATTCTTCTTTCTTTTCAGTCTTTTCTTTCTTTACGGACAAGTCGATGGCATCGGCTACTTTTTCATCAGTCAGCGCAATGGCAAACACTTCCTTAATATCTTTCACATAGTGGAAAGTCAGTCCTTTCAGATATATATCCTGTATCTCTTCTATATTCTTGCGGTTCTCGTCGCTCAAGATAATCTCCTTGATACCGGCACGCTTGGCAGCCAGTATCTTCTCCTTGATGCCTCCTACCGGAAGTACCTTACCGCGAAGTGTTATCTCTCCCGTCATGGCAAGATTAGCCTTCACCTTTTTCTGGGTGAGGCAGAAGCGAGGGAGGTAGCCATCGTGATACCGGCAGACGGACCGTCTTTCGGAATGGCGCCTTCGGGCACATGGACATGGATGTTCCAGTTATCAAAATCTCTTCGTCAAGATTCAGCAGAGAGGCATGCGCTTGATGTATTCCAATGCCAGCATGGCCGACTCTTTCATTACATCACCCAAATTGCCGGTCAATGTCAACGTCCACCCTTACCACGGCTCAGGCTGGTTTCCACGAAAAGTATTTCACCACCTACGGCAGTCCACGCCAGACCGGTCACTACTCCTGCGTACTCATTACCCTGATACTTGTCACGGTATATTCGGGTGCCCCCAGAAATTCATACAAGTCTCCCGGTTTGATTTCGGTCTTCGCAAAATAACCGTCCGTAGCATATTGGCGTGCAGATTTACGGAGTATCTTTCCGATTTTCTTTTCCAGTTCGCGCACACCGCTCTCACGAGTATAATTCTCTATAATGGCTTCCAGAGTGTTCTTCGGAATCTTGATATCATTCTTTCTCATACCGTTTGCCTCCAATTCCTTCGGAACCAGATGGCGGCGAGCAATTTCAATCTTTTCTTCCGTGATATAGCCGCTTACCTCAATCAGCTCCATACGGTCCAACAACGGTCCGGGGATGGTATTCAGATTATTGGCAGTAGCGATGAACATCACTTTAGACAAATCATAGTCCACATCCAGAAAGTTATCATGGAATGTAGTATTCTGTTCCGGGTCGAGCACTTCGAGGAGGGCAGAGGAGGGGTCTCCTTGGCGGTCGGCACTCACCTTATCTATTTCATCCAGAATAAATACCGGATTGGAGGAACCTGCCTTTATCAGATTCTTGATAATCCGTCCCGGCATGGCACCGATATATGTCTTGCGGTGACCGCGAATCTCGGCTTCATCATGCACGCCACCCAGCGACATACGGATATACTTACGCTTCAAGGCAGCCGCAATGGAACGTCCCAAAGAGGTTTTTCCCACACCCGGAGGCCATACAGACAGATGATGGGGGATTTCATATCGCCCTTCAGCTTCAATACGGCAAGATGTTCCAAAATACGTTCTTTCACCTTCTCCAAACCATAATGGTCTTTGTTCAATGTCTTTTCCGCATTGGTAAGGTTCAGATTATCCGTAGTGTAAACGCCCCACGGCAAACTAAGCATTGTCTGCAGGTAGTTCAGTTGCACACTGTAGTCGGGAGACTGGGGATGGGTGCGTTCCAACTTATCCACCTCTTTTAGGAACGTAGCCTTCACCTCATCATTCCATTTGATGGTCTCCGCCTTCTTACGCATTTCCTCTATTTCCTGCTCTTGACCGCCGCCACCCAGCTCATCCTGAATGGTTTTAATCTGCTGCTGCAGGAAATACTCACGCTGCTGCTGGTCTATATCCTCGCGTGCACGCATCTGGATAGATTCTTTGATTTCGGCAAGCTGCACTTCACGATTCAGAATTTCGAGCAGGCGGTAAGTACGCGCCCGCAAAGAGTCGATACGGAGCAGTTCTATCTTTTCGTCTTTCTTAAGTGGCAGGTTCGTACAGATAAAGTCTACCAAAAACATTGGATTGGTAATGTTCTTGATGGCAAATGCCGAATCCTGCGGAAACATATCGGATGACTTGATGTAGCGTACTGTCAAGTCTTTACACGCCTCTACCAATGCATGGAACTCCTTGTCATTCTTCTCCGGAAGTTCTTCATTCAGCGTAGCTATCCGTCCCTTCAGATAAGGAGTCGTATCCGTAATCTCCTTCAGTTCCATACGTTTGGAGCCTTGCAGAATGACGGTAGTTGTCTGGTCTGGCATTTCAAGCACACGTACTATCTTGGCAACTGTACCGATGGTATGTAAATCCTCAAGCAGAGGTGTCTCTGTTTCAGCCACCTTTTGGCATACAACAGCTATATAAGAATTTTTCTTTTCTGCTTCACGCACCAATTTGAGGGAAGATTTCCTTCCTACAGATACCGGCATAAACACCCCAGGGAACAATACCATATTTCGAAGAGGCAATATCGGTAAAACCTCTTCTACCTCAATGTCCATCAATTGTTCCTCATTCCCCTCAAAATCAGCAATTACAGAGAAAGCGTTTCCGCTTCTATCTTCGACATCACTCAGGTAATTTCTTTTCTTCATTTCTTTCTTTTTAGTTTATGTCATATTGGCAGGCCAATAAAGCGCTTGCAAAGTTAAGCTATTTCTTCATAAATAGACATTCTCATCCTTTAAAAAGACAAAAACAGTGCCAATTTTATGACAAATATGCAGGTTTTGATTATTTTTGAGCCCAATTAAAGAAGATAAACATGCCGAAATCATCTTTTAAGTTTAAACAATTTACCATATTTCATGATAAATGCGCCATGAGGTCGGCACAGATGGTGTACTACTTGGGGCATGGGCCCCGGCAGACAAAGCGAAGCGTATACTGGACGTTGGAACCGGTACCGGATTAATAGCCTTACAGTTAGCACAAAGGAATCCGCATGCCCGGATTACTGCAATCGAAATAGATGCAGCTGCAGCCGGACAAGCCACAGAAATGTATCTCACTCTCCATGGCCGGTAGAGTAGAGTCATATGTCATGATTTCCGAGATTATCAGCCGGAAAACAGATTTGACCTCATCATTTCCAATCCTCCCTATTTTATAGATGCGTTGAAATGTCCTGACGAACAAAGGTGCACAGCACGGCATGCGGGCAATTTGAATTACGATTTACTATTTCGTCGTTCGGCATCTTTGCTTGAAGAGCAAGGAGTCGTAAGCATCATTATTCCAGCGGAAGCTGAAAAACGGTTGTGGATACAGCTTGGAACCATAAGTTGTTTCCATTGCATCGTGTGCAAGTCTTCACCAAACCCGGAAAACCGTGCAGACGGGTATTGCTGAACTTTGGTTTTGAAGCAAAAGAGTGTAGAGAAGAGAAACTCTGTATTGAGATGAATCACAATGAGTTTACCCCTGAATATGTAGCTTTAACGAAAGATTTCTATCTGAAAATGTAATTTTAATTGCATAAAACTTGCCTAAATATTTGGTTGGTATCAGAATTGTTTTTACCTTTGCACTCGCTTTTCAGAAGTAAAGCATTCGGGGTGTAGCGCAGTCCGGTTAGCGCACCTGCTTTGGGAGCAGGGGGTCGTGGGTTCGAATCCCGCTACCCCGACAGAAATTAAATAAGCTACTGATTTTTTCAGTAGCTTATTTTTGTATATACCCTCTTTTCCATTTATCCAAATAGCAACGTAAAGCAACTCCCTTTTCCCACAGCAGACTGCACCGTAATATTGCCGCCATGCCGATTCATCACTTGTTTACATAAACTGAGCCCGATGCCCGAAGCGGAGCTTGGTGGTGAAGAACGGTACAAAAATCTTATCCTGCACTTCCGGTAAGATACCTTCGCCATTGTCGCTGACAGTAATAAGGCATTGCCACGAGAGGGCGGGTAGCATCTTCACTTCTATCAGGGGATGTTCCTTCCTGCTACATGCTTCTTTGGCGTTTTTAATCAGATTAATCAGTACTTGTTCTATCTGTGTCCGGTCTATCTGGAGTATGCGGTCGGTCTCCGGAAGCTCTATCCGGATATACTCTTCCGAAAACAGCTTCTGCAAATCCTGCAGCAATTCGTGGACAGCAACCGGACGACGAACGGGGGCGGGAAGTCTTGTCAGCTTCCGGTAATTCTCCACAAACTCCAGCAAACCCTTGCTACGGCGGTGGATAGTTTGCATTCCCTGCCGCATGACGGGGTAGTTCTTTTCCGACACTTCCCGTTCGCTCAAGGTCTCGGAGAGGGAGATGATAGAGTAATCGAATTCATTATTTCGTGCGTCAGCACACGTATCAGCTTTTGCCACGCTTCCATCTCATTGCGTTCCAGCACGCGGGTACGGAAATTCCTCATCGCTTCTGAAAGCTCATCCACCATATCCTCCATAGACCGGTTCTTGTAGGGAGAACGGAACGACAGCATCATGTCGTCATAGCGCAGGCTCTCTGCCAGATGGCGCATCATACGCACTTGCATCATCTGCAGGCGGTAAAGATGAACGGCAATCGCCAGCAATATCAAAAAAGCCATCAGCGTACTGAACCACAGTCCGGCATCCACCAGCAGATAAACGCCGACCGAAAGGAAGGCTATGCCGATGATGTGCAGTACCACAATCAATGAATATCGTTTCATAAGCCTAATTTTTCAAGTTTCCGGTACAAGGCGAAGCGGGTAATGCCCAAGTATTCGGCGGCACGGGTCACATTTCCCTCGCTGAGCGCATGGCACGTTCCACCGCCTGCGTTCCAATTGTTCCAGGTTGAGGACTTCTTCTTCCTTCTTCTGGCGGGAAGCCGAAGCTTGGAACATGAAGTTTTCCGGACGAAGCAAAGAGCCGTCTCCCAGTATCACGGCACGTTCCATGGTATGCTGCAACTCACGTACATTACCCGGCCGGCATATTTCAGCAACTTGTTCTTCGCCTCGCGGGTCAGCCCGCGCATCTCTTTCTGATATTTGCGGGCATACCGTTGCAGAAAATACTCTGCCAGCAAGAGGATGTCGTTTCCGCGTTCCCGCAGAGGGGGATATGGAGTTCGATGGTGTTGATGCGATACAGCAGGTCTTGGCGGAAGTCTCCTTCGTCCACCAGCCGACGGATGTCTGCATTGGTGGCGCAGATGAGCCGCACATCAATGGGCGTAGCCTGCGTACTTCCCAAACGACTGATACAACGCTTTCGATGGCAGTCAGCAGTTTGGCCTGCATGGGCAGGGAAAGGTTACCTATCTCATCCAGAAAAAGCGTACCACCGGTTGCCACTTCCATACGTCCGGCTTTCGCCTTCCGTGCATCGGTGAATGCGCCTTTCTCGTAGCCGAACAACTCGCTTTCGAACAACTGTTCGGGAATACTACCGAGGTCTATCGTAACAAACGGCTTTCCATAGCGGGGAGAATTGCGGTAAAGCAGGCGGGCAATCACATCCTTTCCGGTTCCATTCTCACCCAATATAAGTATGTTGGCATCCGTATCGCGCAACTTCTCCACAGTAGAGAAGACTTGCTGCATGACAGGAGAATCACCTATAATAATCTCTTCGGAGCCTCCTGCTGTGACATTGCTCAGAACTTCCACCTGCTCTTTCAGCAAATTTATCTCAGTCCGCGAACGACGCAGCTTCATGCCCGAAGAAAGGGTGGCCAGCAACTTCTCCTTCTCCCACGCTTGGGAATGAAATCCGTAGCCCCCGCTTTGATGGCACGCACCGCCTTGTCCGTATCCGCGTAGGCAGTCATGAAGATGACCACTGCTTGCGGGTCGATACTCAGAATCTGCTTCAAGCTGTCGAAACCTTCCTGACCACTGATGGCATCACGGCTGAAATTCATATCCAGCAGAATAATGTCCGGACGGAAAGTGGTCATAAAATGCTCGATGCGGTCGGGAGTCACTGCCACTTTTATCTTCTCGGCGTAGGTTCGAGAAGAAGGTTCAGTGCAAAAAGGACATCCTCGTTATCATCTACAATCAATATTTTACCAAACTGCTCCATATCTGTTTTCTTTTCGTGCAGGCAAGGCCTACACAATCCCACATCTCTTGTATGGGCAAAGATAAGTATAATATCCATGTGTTGTGCGTGCATTATCGCACTATTTTTGTGCGCAACTGCACACGTTTGGGAAGCTTCGAACCACAGCAAACACTTATAATACAACAACTTATACTTATGGCATAGAATTTGAACTTTATAGAGTAAAGAAAACAACTATGCACCGGAATATATTTTTATTGCTTATTACATTCAGTCTGATGTCGAGTGCCGTTGCTCAAGAGCACACGCTGGAGCTGACTTTGGAAGAAACCATCGAGCAGGCCCGCCAGCAGTCGCCCGACGCCCAAAATGCCCGCCATAGCTTCCGTTCCGCTTATTGGAACTACAAATACTACTGTGCCAACTACCTGCCGACGCTCAAGCTTACTTCCAATCCCTATCTGGACCGTGCTATCAACAAAGTGACCCAAAGCGATGGCAACGTCAAGTTCATAGAGCAGAACCTGCTGATCACTGACCTGACACTGAGCCTGACACAAAACGTGCCGTGGACCGGAGGAACCTTTTTCATTGAAACGGCTGCGCAGCGCCTCGACCTTTTCAGCAGTGACACCTATTCCTGGCAGACTTCACCCGTCAACATCGGATACAGCCAGTCCTTGTTTGGCTACAACAGCCTGAAGTGGGACCGGCGCATCGAACCTATCCGTTATCGCGAAGCCAAGAAAACCTACGTAGAAACCCTTGAGCTTGTTGCCGCCAATGCCACAGAGAAGTTCTTCAACCTGGCCAAAGCACAAAGCAACTACGAAATAGCCAACGCCAACTACGCCAATGCCGACACCTTATACATATATGCGCAAGGACGATATAACATCGGCACCATCAGCGAAAACGAAATGTTGCAGCTCGAACTCAACAAACTGACCGAAGAAACCAACTGCATGAATGCCCGTATCGAAGTGGAGAACTGCATGCAGGAACTCCGTTCCTACCTCGGCATCCAAGAAGACCTCCTTATAAAGGTGAGAATAGACAACCGCGTGCCCGACCTGCACATCGACCTGGATGCCGCGCTGATGCTTGCCAACGAAAACAGTCCGGAGATACAGAACATGCTACGCCGCAAGGTGGAAAGCGAGAGTGCCCGTGTCGCGCGCCAAGGCCAATGCCGGACTGAAGC
>ENA-OQDF01001100-OQDF01001100.1-human-gut-metagenome-genome-assembly--contig:-NODE-1100-length-11175-cov-2.098660_pt1 | contig 11175 bp, 17 predicted proteins | sample MGYA00242769_ERZ504597 | MGnify/ENA primary metagenome ERZ504597 (study PRJEB26092, sample SAMD00036305) | human gut metagenome | host: Homo sapiens | study: EMG produced TPA metagenomics assembly of...
GTTCGCCCGGGTAGACGTTCCGACCCGGCCAGACGGCCACCGCACAGGCCGTGGGGCAGCAGACTCAGGCGGAGTCCACACCGCTGACCCCGCGCAAGCCCGGTCCCACAGGCGAGACGACCGTGATGATTGCCGTCCACCGTGATGGCCAGGCGCGGCCTCTCGACCTGTTGACATTGGATGACTGCGCGGCCGTCGGCACCGCCATCGGAGCCATTCATCGCCTGCCTTCGACTTTCTGGCCAATGCCAAATATCCGGTAGTTACCACCGGTCAGATTCGTTCGCAGCTGACCGCCTGGATTCGCCGCTTACGCTCCGCCGGCCATGTTCCCCAAGAAATCACCGACAGCTGGGCGCGCATCATGGACACCGAGGGATTGTGGTCGTTCTCCACCTGCACGGTTCACGGCGGATTTTCCGACGGCGACTTCCTGTTCTCCGGTTCCACCATCACCACGGTGACCAACTGGCAGGATATGCAGGTCAACGATCCGGCACGAGACCTTGCTGGATTTTCGGCAAGCTCGACGAATCCCATCGCAACGCCGTGCTTTCCGCATACGGCCGCATGATGGGCTCTCGACTTGACGATCTCATCATGCTCAGGGCCAACCTGTGGCTGCAGATGGAACAGGTGGGCGAATTCATTCAGGCGTTGAACCGTGCGGACAACGATCACATCATGCAGTTCAAGGCACAGGTCGAACGACTCGCACACCAGTTGGGCGTGATCAAGCACACTCCGGCACCGGCCCCAGCCGCAGGGTCGGCCGCCGCCTCGTCAACGAAGCCCGGTTTGCCTTCCACAATCACCGTCGGCACATTGTTGCAGGACGACCGTCATCAGGCACCCGCACAACCGCAGCAGTCCGACACCGGTACCGCGGCGGCCGAGGTCTCGGACGACACGCCCGATCCCGATCGCACCGGTTCCGCTGACATCGTGGCCGCTGGCGACGTGGATCTTACCCCGGAAGTCGAACCCGATGCTGACCGGACCGCCAATCACCCGCAAACGAATGTCTCCGGCATCGCAACCGGTACGGGATCGACCAAACCGCAGCCCTCACATGGCGCTTCCCATTCTTCGGTGACGATCACGCTGAAGGAGCTCCTCAGTATGAACGGGCATAGCGGCACGACGTCAACCGACGCTTCCCCTGCGTCTCAATCCGCCGCCCCGACCGACGATGCGGTGAATGACGATACTCCGGACAGTCTCGTTCAGTACGGAGCCTCGAGTGCCCAAACCACGGTGATTCCGCTGTTGGAGCGGGAAGAACGCGCTCTGCGCGATGCCCGTGCCGGGTTGGACGGGTATGACAGCGAGGGCAATCCGCTGGCCGAATCGTCCACATCATCCAAATAATGTCGTGTGCGGTGTTCCGCGCCACGCCGAGCGCGTAACACCGCACATGACGACGCAGACACGCGGCACAATAGAGTACAGAACCTCGGCCGGCGACGGCCACTTACCATGATGTTCGTCACAAAGACGGCAGAACAAGGAGCCTTATATGGATATCGAACTGGGCATTCAGAACGTGGCACGACCGGTGAACTTCAGCACCGACGAATCAGCCGACAATGTGAGCCAGGCCATCGCGCAGGCCGTGGCCGACAACGCGACGATCGATCTGACCGATGACAAGGGCCGTCGCATCATCGTGCCCGCCAAGGCACTCGGTTACGCGATCATCGGCTCCGAAACCAAGCACGCCGTCGGCTTCGGCACGCTGTGACCATGAATCGCGCATAAGCGGCCTTGGGCATTATCTCAAGGCCGCTTTTGTATTGCTGAATCACCGATATAGCGGAAGCACGCCGCGATGAACGATCTCTTCGACAGTGGCCTCGTCGGTGAGGTTCTCCCCCAGTTTGTTCGGTTTGCCTTTGCCATGCCAGTCAGACCCACCGGTGACCAGCAGCTGGTGCCGGCGGCAGATGGTGAGCAGCCGTTCTCGTTGCTCCGGTGAATTGCCACGGTGCCATACCTCCAGCCCGTCCAGTCCTTCGCTGATCAATGCCTCGATCTGGTCATCGGACAACAGTCTGCGGTTACGGCTCACATCACCGGCATGGGCGATCAGAATCACACCGCCCGCTCCCTTGACGGCGGCCACCACTTCATGAGAGGTCGGCGAAGGCGTGGGAATATAGTATTTGGATGAGGCGCTGACCGCATCCGCAAACGCTTCCGAACGAGTCCGATATACGCCGGCACTCACCAAAGCATCAGCGATGTGAGGCCGGCCAATGGTGGTTTTGCTACCCTCCTTGACTTGGGCGAGCACGGATTGCCAGGTAATCGGATAATCACGAGACAACAATTCGACCATGCGCTGCGTGCGTTGCAACCGTGCGGCTCGAGTATTGGCGAACAAGTCCGTGATGTGCTGATTCGTGGGATCATACTGGTAGCCGAGCATGTGCACGGAGACGTTCTCATCCGTGGCGGTGATCTCGGTGCCGCAGAGCAACGGCAAACCGACCCTATGAGCCGCGGCTTCGGCCTCCGGCCAGCCGGCGGTGGTGTCATGATCGGAAATGGCCACGCCCTTGAGTCCCAATGCCTTGGATTGTTCGGCCAACGTGGCCGGCGTTTCCGTGCCATCCGAGAAGGCGGTATGGCAGTGGATGTCCCACCCGACGGCGGGCGGTTCCAAAGGCATCACATATCCAGTCATACCTTCCATCGTAACCTCATTTCAGCATTCCCACGCAAGGCGCAGACAGGTCGTCACCTTCTGCCAACGGCCGAAACCAGACATTCGGCACCCAGCTGACAACCGCAGAGGCTAATCTGGAGCGCAGCGCTATCGAAAGGGACATGATGACTCGTAACACCGCAACCGACACATCATCCAGCACCACGAACACCACGCCGCTTGGCTTGGCGGAGGCACGACCGTTGATTGGATGGCGCCACAGTGCCACTTGGACATATCTCATCATGCTGATTGCCTCGGCAGTGGCGTTGGGGGCCTCGCTCATTCTGTCCGCTGAGACTTTGCAATTGGCTCGGCATCCGGAGTCCGCGCTCGGCTGCGATCTGAACTCGGTGGTGTCCTGTTCGGCGGTGGCCCAGTCCTGGCAAGCGGAAATCGCGAAGTTCGGCGGGCTGAGCTATCCGAACGCGTTCTTCGGCATCGCCGCCGAATCGGTGTTCATTACCATCGCGGTGATCGGTTTGGCGCGTGTGAAGGTGCCGCGTTGGTTCGCGACCTGCACGTGGCTGGGCGGACTGGCCGCTTTGGCTTACTCGTACTGGCTGAGCACGCAGTCGCTGTTCGTGATTCACGCGCTGTGCCCGTGGTGCCTGACCCTGATGTTCTCCACCACCATCCAGTTCATGGCGTTGAGCATGCGACCGTGGCCGTGCAGGGATTGCCGTCGCGTAAGGCTGTGGCGGCTGATGATAGCGACGGTGAGGCTGAGGTCGCGGCGGTGCCGGCCGGACTCAATAAGTATTACCGCCTCAACATCGACCTCATGGTCGACATACTGTGGATCGTGGCGATCGTGGTACTCATCATCGTCACTGAAGCGCGGCCCTGTTCGCTGCCTGATTCCTTTACAACAAATCGATATCGGCGACCAGCGTGGCTGCTCCGGTCAGCTTTACGTCGCTGTCGGTGACGTCCACGCGCAGGGTGCCGCCACGTACGGTGATGTCCCAGTGGCTGATGCCGGTCTTGGCCCGCAGCACAATGCCTGTGGCGCACAGGCCGGTGCCGCAGGACAGGGTTTCGCCGCAGCCACGTTCGTTGACGCGCATCGTGGCTTCACCCACGCCGGTGCTCTGATCGATGTCGTCGACCCGCACGAATTCCACGTTCTGGTCGGATTCGATGACCGGAGCCACCACTGGTTTGGTGACCAAATCCAGTGATTCAACCACTGGCAGGGACGCGAAGGCATCCTCGATCACCGCGACACATGCGGGTTGCCCATATCCACGAACGTACCGCGCGCCGAGCCTCAGTGCCGGGGATGGTGACCTCGTAGGCGTCGGTTTCGCCGATCTTCCACTCCCCCATTTCGACCTGGAACACGTTGGCTCCGTACGGCCTCATATTGCCGCGTGGCGTCAGAATCTTGACGCCGGCACGGGTGCCGAGGCGGAACGGCTCGGTGGAGTCGGCCACACCCTCACGCTGAGCGAACAAGGTGATGGCGCGTGTACCGTTGCCGCACATCTCCGCCAACGATCCATCCGCATTGCGATAGTCCATGAACCATTTCGTGCCCCCGGCCAGTACGTCCGAAAGCTGATCATCGCTTAAATCAGACACGAAATCAGGCCGTGTCAGGCGAATCAGGCCGTCACCGCCAATGCCGAAGTGACGGTCGCACAGGAATCGGACCTCATCGGCGGTAGGCTCGAATTTGCCGGACTTGTCGAGGTATACCACGAAATCATTGCCGGTTGCGTGTGTCTTGGTTACTCGTTGCGGAAGACTCATGGCTTTCAGAGTACTCTAGGGAGCGAAACAACACCGCAAAACAATCGGCTTTGTGATCGGTCGCGGCAACATACGGTTGCAGGCATGGCTATAGGAGGATTCAGGCATGAGCTCTTCGGCTCCAATCGGCGTATTCGATTCGGGTCTTGGCGGTATTTCCGTGGCTCGCCAAATCGCCAAGGATATGCCGGCCGAGCATGTGCTGTATTTTGGTGATTCGGCCAACGCACCGTACGGCATCAAGACGCCTGAACAAGTGAGGGCCCTGAGTTTCGATATTGTCGAACGGTTCGTGCGTCAAGGCGTCAAGGCCGTGGTCATCGCATGCAACACCGCCACTTCCGCCGCGGTGAACGATTTGCGCGAACACTACGATATTCCGATCATCGGCATGGAGCCGGCCCTGAAGTGGCGTGCGACGTGGTGACGTGCCTTCCGACCCGCATCATATTCCCCAGAGGGTGATTGTGGCGGCCACTCCCCTGACCTTGCGTGAGCGGAAGTTCGCCAAACTGATGGATCGATTCGATTCCAACAACACGATTTTCAAGGAGCCTTGCCCCGACTTGGTGGAGATCGTGGAATCCGGGCGGCTCGGCGACCATGACCTGGTGATGCGCACGCTGCACGGCTACTTCGACCAGTACGACATGGAGCATATCGACTCGGTGGTGCTGGGCTGCACGCATTTCGTGTTCTACCGCGACTACTTCCGCGAGCTGCTGCCCGAACGGGCTGCTGTCATCGACGGCAATGAGGGTACCGTGCGCCATCTGGGCGTGGTGTTGGAGTCCCTGGGCAAACTGGCACCCGAAGACGCGACCGGCGGCGTGGAGCTCGCCAATTCCGATCTGTCCGAACGTGTTACACGGCTTTCACGCGACCTGCTGAATGCGTGATCGGATGCATGATGATGAATAGGAGGCTGATATGGCACTGAAGACGGCAATGATTGATGTGGGCGGCGGGTTCCGCGCGATTTTCGGCTGTGGTGTTATGGACCGCATGCTGGAGGACGGCATCGACGTGGATATGTGCTACGGCGTTTCCGCCGGCGCGGCCAATATGACCTCATTCATCGCACGCCAGCACGGCCGCAACCACACCTTCTACACCAAGTACGCCTTCCGCAAGGAGTACGCGAGTGCGGAAAGCTTCTTCAAGAACCACAACTTTGCCAACCTCGACTACATCTACGGCACGCTGAGCAATCACGATGGCGAGAATCCGTTGGATTTCGCGGCGTTCGAGGCCAATGAGACCGGGTTCACCGTGGTGGCCTGCAATGCCGAGGACGGCTCGACCAAGTACTTCGACAAATCGCGCGTGCGTTTTGATGATTTCGACATCATCAAGGCTTCGTCCGCCGTGCCGGTGGCCTGCGAGCCGTATGTGGTGGATGGTGTGCCGTATTTCGATGGCGGCATCGCTGATCCGGTGCCGGTGCAGAAGGCGCTGGAGGACGGCTACGATCGCGTGATTCTGATTCTGTCTCGCTTGCGTAACGAAGTGCGCAAGCAGCAGAAGGATTTGGCTCCGGCCCGCATCCTCGAACGCTCCCACCCCGCCGCGGCCGAGAAGCTGCGCATGCGCTACAAGACCTACAACGACGAACTCGAACTCGCCAAGCATTACGAGGCGGAAGGCAAAGTGCTGATTCTCGCCCCGGAAGACCTCTATGGCCTCAACACCCTGAAGAAGAACTTCGAGGGTCTGGAAATGATGTATCGCAAGGGATACGCGGCGGCCGAGGCCATTCCGGCATTCCTTCAGGCATAGCGATAGTGAAGTCCCTCGCTTGGAGGGGCTTCACTATCGATGGATGGGGATTCGCAAACGGGGTGATTACTTCGTCTCGGAAGCGGTGAGCATGGCCTTGGTGACCTGCTCGTAGAGATCCTGATAACCGCCGGGCGTGGAGGCGGGCAGCACCACGGTCTTGGTGTTGTTCGATTCGGACAGCGAGCGCATCACGTCGAGGTACTGGTTGAACAGCACCACGTTGTTCACGTCGTTGATGTTCATGCCCACAGCCTGCAGACTCTTGATCTGGTCGACGATACCGTTGGCGATCTCGCGGCGGTAATTGGCCTGGCCCTCACCCTGCAAGCGAGTCTTCTCCGCATCGGCGGCGGCTTGGGTCTCGATCTGGATACGCTGGGCCTCGGCACGCTGACGGGTGGCTTCCTTTTCACGCTGGGCGGCATTGATGGAGTCCATCGCGTTCTTGACCTGTGGGCTCGGGTCGATGGCGGTGATCAGCGTCTTGACCACGGTGAAGCCGAAACGGCTCATTTCGGCGCCACGGTCTTCTGCACGTCGAACGCCACATCGTCCTTGCGGGCAAAGGCATCGTCCAAAGACAGTGCGGGGATAGCGGAACGCAGCGCGTCCTCCATGTAGGAGCGCAGCTGACCGGCCGGGTCACGCAGCTCGTAGTAGGCGGTGGCCACATCGTTCGGGTTCACGCGGAACTGGGTGGAGGCCACCACGGTGACGAACACGTTGTCGAGCGTCTTGGTTTCCAGCTGCACGTTAAGCTGGTTGACGCGCATGTTCGTTTTCATGGCGATGCGGTCCACAAACGGAATGCGGATATGGATGCCGGCGAACTGCACCTTAAGGAACTTGCCGAAGCGTTCGATGATGTACGCCTGCTGCTGCGGCACGACGAAGAGTGCGGCAGACAGCAGAACAATGAGTAGCACGATGATAATCAGCGGACCAGCAAAGAATACGGCCATGATGTTTTCCCTTCACCCACGTCGAAACCGCCCTCGGCCTCGACTCGTGATTTCCATCGTATCAGCGTTCAAAACAAAGCGGTAGACATCGTACGCATATGTGTACAACTGTTCACTATGTGTGCATGCTGGCTTCTTATAAAAAAGTGCGGCATCCAATCAGTATGCTGCGGCCATGCCTGAGCCGACAGCCACGGCGCCGATACCGTCCTCCAGCGCGGCAAGCCGCTTTTCCAGTGCATCGACAGTGGGATTGGCCACACGGGAGTACTCGAAGCCGTCGATGTCACCGCCCGCGAGCGCATCGCCGCGCGCCGCGTCACCCAGGTCGAATGCGGCCGAGGCATAGATTGGCGGCACAGCGGCACGGCCGTTATCCAGCGGCTCGTAGCCGGCGTGGATGGCTTGCGTTCGGAAATCAACGCCCATTAATCCTTCTTCCTCATGCCGCTCTATTGTGGCGGGCTCGACTCTATTCCCGAACTTAGCAAGTCATGGTACGCGACACCGGCACATCGGTATCGCAATTGTCAATGCGCGCTTATAAGCAATGGCTATAGAATATCCGCCGAATGCCGGAACACACCAAGCTGCCCAGCCCTCTTTCAGCACCTCGGCCGCAATATTACGCTGCCTCAAATAATTCAAAGCCGCGTCAATCCGTACCGGTTCACCATCGAAAATGGCCACGATGCCCCTATCGGGTATCCGCGACGATGTCGATATCTCCAAAGATTATGTTGACATCGATGCCGAACCCTTTAGTAATTTGCGACACCAACGCTTCAGAAACTTCCTTGGACACATATTGCATCCGGACCAATCGTTGACCTTCAGACAATCTCATCAAAAGGGAGTCATGGTTCTCTTTTCATATCTGGCGATAACGCATATCAAATCAGCAATCAGCGCAAAGACGCTCGGTCACTCCATCCGGATAACAACTTTGCCGTTTCGCCTAAGGTGTCGATGACATGGTCAACCGGTGCGTCAGAAAGAGCTTCAGCATAGTTCTCGATGCGATAGTCGAAATAACGATCGGCGCCCAGCGCGCTGCTCTCCGAAAGCACCGGGACGAACGCCGTCAGCATTCGTAACGCCTTGGGAGCGCTCAAACGCGCGGGGCTCATCACCGTGGCACGCGGAACCGGCGGCGCCGAACTTGCCCACACCCCCAAGGAAATCACTCTGCTCGATATCCATCAGGCAGTGGAATCCACGAACCTCGATGATGTGATCGGCATCCACGAGAGAGGGAATCACACATGCCCCGTGGCTCGGAATATCCACGACGTTCTCAAAGATGCGTATGCTCCAGTGGCCAAAGCCATGTCGGATTCCATGAGGGAAGTTACGCTTGCCAATATGCTTGCCGACTACCGAAATCGCATTGGGGTCAAAGCCCGGCAATTGGAACAGTAGTGGGCACCGAAGCGTAAGCCCCCCTACTCTCTGATCCACATAAACAGATAAGGCGTGCGCCATCAAGACCGATCGATGACGCACGCCTTATGCAGCTCAGACCACGGATTCCTAGTCAGCCAGCAGCCCCAGCTCCTGCAGCTTGTTCCTGATATCCACTGCAGAGGGTTCCACTTGGAACGAGCCGTCATCGTACCGCACCACCGGAATGTGCATCTGGCCGCTGATCGCCACGGCACGGTCGGCGGCACCTTCCTCTTCCTCGATGTTGTGCCAAGTGTATGCCGCGCCCAGTTTGTCGAGAGTGTTCTTTGCCTGGCGGCAGTCGCCACACCATGTGGCACCGTAGACGTCGATGGTCATATCGGGTCCTTTCTTTGTTCCGCCGCGCTTGACTTTTACGCGGTGCACTATCAAACCGTATTCATCGTAACGGGGATGCTGTGATATCGCGGTTGGCATAATGCGGGCGGTCCGCTTAACCACCCCAGTCGGCTACGCCGACAGCCCTCTGCCAGCGGAGGCGGAACCAGAGCATAAAAAAGCGGCTCCGGTGTGGCACAACCGACGCCGCTCCCCAGGAGTAGAAAAATAGGCAGAAAAGAATTAGATCAGGCAAACACCCCCCGAAGTCAGCTGTTGGAACACGTCGAAGTCGGCATGCCGATCGATGTAACGGGCGTAAGCGATATCGAACGCCTGGCCGAGATCTTCGATCAGATCGTTGGCGTCCTCGATGCCAACGGCGAGACGCACCAATCATCGGTGATGCCGATCTTCAGACGCTCCTCGCGAGGCAGTTCGAAATGCGTCATACGACACGGCAGCTCGGCAAGAGACTCCACCGCACCCAACGACACAGCAAGACGGAACAGGTGCAGGTTGTTGAGCACGTCAGCCGGATTCAACGCCAGGCACGACCTCGAAGCTCAACACGCCACCGGCCCCCTTCGAGACCTTTGGCAGCCAGACGCTGGGTCGCCTGCGCCGGGCAGACCGGGTAATGCACCGCCTTAACCAGCGGATGCACCAGCAGGTAGCGGGCGATGGCATTGGCATTCTCCTGCTGACGATCCATGCGAAGGGCCAGCGTCTGAATGCCGCGGCGCACCGCGTCGCACTCAGCAGGAGCCAACACACCACCCAAACGGTTCTGCGCGAAGTACACGCGGCTCGCCAGATCCTCACCGGAAACGACCACCAGACCGGCGTTCACATCAGAATGACCGGCCAGATACTTGGTGGCGGAGTGAATCACCACATCGGCACCCAAAGCAAGCGGCTTCTGCAGATACGGGGTCACGAACGTGTTATCCACAATCGAAAGCGCCCCGAAACGGTGGGCCACCGTGGAGATGGCGCGCACGTCGTTCACCTTGAGTAGAGGATTGGTCAGGGTTTCAAAGTAGACGGCTTGGGCAGGCACGATGCCGTTCGCGCGGTCGCCCTTGACGGCGGCTCCAATGCTGCGATGTCCTGAGTGTCGACGGCCTCGACGAGGATTCCCCAGCGAGTGAAGAACTCATTGAGCTGGGAATACGATCCGCCATAAATATTGTCACCGACCACGATGCGGTCGCCGGGCTTGAAAATGCTCAGCACCGCGTGAATCGCCGCGAGACCGGAGGCGAACGCAAAACCACGCGTTCCCTGCTCGAGCTGGGCGATCTGCTGTTCCAGGAAGTCACGTGTGGGATTGCCGCTTCGTGCGTAGTCATAGCGGGGCATCGCGTCAACCTTCTCGAAGGCATATGTCGTTGAGTTGTAGATCGGCGGGTTCACGGCTCCGGTGTTGTTGTCTCCAACCGGCAGTCCGTGGACGAGCTGAGTGTTGAACCTGGTCATTGCGCACCCCCTTAAAGTGTTGCGTCATCTGCGCGAAGCCGTTCCCCGCGCGGCACGATTACGACCTTAACGCAAAACGCGGCCCGAAGGCCGGCGTTGCTATATGTGTTGGTTATGGACGGGTATAATCAGACCTCTCCGTCCTGCAAGAATGGACGGCCTGACGACCGGCCCAACACACCTCGCCGCTGCCGCGGCTCGGCGTCGCCTACGGACAGTCCACCGGACTGTCCGTCAGACGGCTCCGCCTTCTACCACGATGTCATCGGGGTTGACTTCGTTGCCGTAGACCGGCTCCAGAGTCTCCTGGTAATCCTTGTGGAAGAAGTTGTCTTTGCCGAGCTTGACGATCTCGTCGTTCACGAAGTTCAGCAGTTCGGTGTTGCCTTCTGCACGGCGGGCGCGATGGTGTCGTCGTCACCAAGGTGGGTGATGCCAACCTTGAAGCCTTGTTGGACTTGGCCCAGGCGAGCACCTCGGTGTTGTCGGTGGAGAAGGCGTCACCACGGCCGTCCAGCAGCGCGTTGTAGGCATCGGCGTACTGGTCGTACTTCTGCAGCTTGACGTTCGGCGCGTTCTTCTCGAACCAGGTTTCGGCGGTGGTGCCTTAGCGATGATCAGGGTCTTGCCGTCGAGCTGACTGACATCGTGATCTGGGCGCTCTCCGGGGAGACCACACCAAGCGCCACCTTCATG
>ENA-OQDF01001101-OQDF01001101.1-human-gut-metagenome-genome-assembly--contig:-NODE-1101-length-11171-cov-1.485241_pt1 | contig 11171 bp, 17 predicted proteins | sample MGYA00242769_ERZ504597 | MGnify/ENA primary metagenome ERZ504597 (study PRJEB26092, sample SAMD00036305) | human gut metagenome | host: Homo sapiens | study: EMG produced TPA metagenomics assembly of...
TACTTGTTGATGCCAAACACGAATACTGTAGACAACAGTAAAAATCCTGCCCCTGCATAAAGCCATCCAAATTTATTCCAGATCGTGATCTTATGCATCATCAATGGAATAAAACTTGTCACGATCACACTTCCTGCCGCGATCGCAAACTGTTTCATTGCCAGATCAAATGATAATCTTGTTAATATCACAAACCCAACTCCTAACAAAAAACAGGTGTTATTGATCAGCGGTCTTGAACATCTTTTATAGATTCTCGGAAATACGATCATCAAAATCTCGAAAAAGATCACTTGTACCGCAAAAAAGATCAAGATCTTTAATTCAAATTTCTGCAAAAACAGTGCCGTGTAACATAAGAACAAAATACAAACATATAGATGACCTGATTGTCTAACAGGTCTTCCTTTCTATCTCTATTCTTTGGACGAAATACTGTATAACATGACAGTGTATAGATCAGACACATAATGATGATCAGATATTTTGCTATCGTAGTAATAATGTCTATCATATGGTTTTATAAAACTTCCCTCTTTAAATGCCCTGTCGTATATTCTGTGGCAAGAGAAGCTCTTTCCCCTTTCTCGTATAGATTTCGCTGCATTTAAAATCTCCTTGACCTGCATCTCATTTTCTCTTGTAATATGAAAACGGATCACGGATGGATGAAGATCATTAAGAATTCCTGCTTCATTTCCAACCCACAATGGTTTTCCATTATAAATCTCATTGATGCAGTCACAACAACTTGTGTGAACGAAGAAGTTTGCATTGTAACGATCCTTTAATGTCAGCCAAGATGGAGTCTTATCACATCCTCGAAGATTATTCTTCACGCATTGTGCAGACACCATCAATGGCTGATAACCATAGAGGAACAGGTCCGCATTCAGAAGTTCTAACTGTTCCATCTCTTTTTTGTTTAATTCCGATGGATACGTCATTCGAATTTGAATACCTGATAATCTTTGATATTCTTTGACAGCCTCTTTGTTATATCCATAAAACATGTAATCCGCGATCATTTCCTTTTGATATCCCTCTTCGATCAACCATGAAAATTCTTCTAAATTGCGTACGAGCAGCCCATCAATTTCATTTGTAAATATAAGATCTTTCTTTGCCTTTAATTCTTCCATCTGACGTTTTCTTGCAATCTGTGGAAGCATCAGATAACACTGTTTTCCTGCAGTCTTTATTTTATTCAGGATAGATTGTGGATCCTCCTGCTGTTTGAGTTCCATCCATGAAAGATAGATTTTCATTACTTCCCTGTCTTCTGTTACAATATCCAGATACTCAAGGTTCTCCATAGAAACTGCAATCTGTATCTTGCTGTCTTCCTGTTCCTGACTGCTTGCTACATCATTTTCTTTGACTGGATCTTCGTAAGTTCTTCTGTATTTTAAAATCTTTGTCTGATCCATCTGTGCAAATGCTTCTTTTCTTAGTTTCTTGAGCACAGAACCTGGTACGAACAAGTTCTCTCCAAGATCAACTTCTAATTCTTCAAATGTATAGTGGGTCTGTCCTGTTTTCTTAAGAAGCTTCTCAATATCTGCTGGCATGGCACCATTTTCTTCGCTTCTTCGATCACTGGACCAATTACTTCTACGTGATTTTCTCCGTCTTTGAGAATGAGTTTAGCACACTGATCTTTCTGAATTATGATTTTCCCTTAAGATTTTCTTTCTTTTCTGCTTTAATCCTTCATCAATCCGTTCGATCATTGGATGATTCAAGGTTCTTTTAATTCCATGCCTTCATGAAGTTTCTTCATTTTCTGTCCATTTAAAACAACCTTGCTGCCTGCTTTAAATTCAGAGGGACTGGTAAGTTCTACTTTTTCTTCTGAATTGATACGGATCTGCAAAGCATCTCCTTTGTGGATATCTTCTTGGGCCGTAAAAGAAATCTTACCTTTCATAAGTTTGCTGATCTTCCCAACATATAACCCCTGATGATCTGGCCGTTTCATACTCATCATATCTTTTCCATGATATTCTTTATAATATCCGCCAGTAAATCCCCCACGGTTAAATACTTCCATCAAGATCTTCAGATCCTCGGATTCTACTTTATATGGTTTTTCTGAAAGATAAAGATCTACGTATTTGCGGTAGATTCTTGTGACTTCCCCGACATATCTTGGACCTTTCATGCGTCCTTCAATCTTTAAGGAATCCACTCCATGATCTAAAATCTCTGGTAAATGTTCAATGGTACATAAATCTTTCAAACTTAATGGATACGCATTCTTTGTATTCTTTGTCCCGTCAAGATAAAATGGCAGACGGCATGTTCCTGCACATCGCCCACGATTCCCACTTCTTCCACCTAACATACTACTCATAAAACACTGTCCTGAATAGCAGTAGCATAATGCTCCGTGAACAAAACATTCCATGTCAAGTCCTGTATCATCCTTAATCTCCTGAATCTCTTCCAAAGATAATTCCCTTGCTGGAACAACTCGTTTTGCACCCATTTTCTTTGCGATCCTTGCTCCATGAACCTGTGATCGTCATCTGGGTGCTCGCATGAATCTCAAGTTTCGGAAAGTGTTTTCGGATCACGGATACAGCTCCCAAATCCTGTACAATCACCGCATCCAGTCCTTGCTCATAAAAAGGTTTTAAAAATCCCGGCAGTAATGGAAGTTCTTCTTCTTTCATCAGAGTATTGACTGTAAGAAATAATTTTTTTACCATACAAATGTACGTAATCGATTGCTTCTAATAGTTCTTCCTTATTAAAATTCCCGGCATAAGCTCTGGCTCCAAACATCTCTCCACCTAAATAGACGGCATCCGCTCCATTTAGAATTGCTGCTTTTAGGCATTCCATGGAACCAGCTGGAGCTAATACTTCAATTGGTCTGTTCTTTGTTCTCATCTGTTATCTATCCTCTGGTATTGGTAAATGAAAATGCTCATATGCACTTCTTGTTACAACTCTTCCTCTTGGTGTTCTCTGAATCAATCCGTTCTGGATCAGATATGGCTCATACACATCTTCGATCGTTCCTGAATCTTCTCCGATCGCTGCTGCTAATGTATCAAGTCCGACTGGTCTTCCTTCAAATGTCTCCATCATCGTCTTTAATAAATTTCTATCTGTCTGATCCAGCCCGATCGTATCAACTTCTAAATGATTCAGTGCATCTCTTGCAATCTCTAATGTAATCTGTCCATCGTATTTTACCTGTGCAAAATCTCGCACACGTTTCAATAAACGATTGGCAAGTCTTGGTGTCCCTCTGGATCTTCTTGCAATCTCTAATGCACCCTCTGGATCGATCCCAATCTCTAAGACTTCTGCAGACCGTTCAATGATCGTCTGTAACTCTTCACTGTTATAGAAATTCAAGCGGTTTACAACTCCAAATCGATCTCTTAACGGTGCTGTTAACATTCCAGCTCTTGTCGTTGCCCCGACTAATGTAAATCTTGCAGTTCCAGCCGGATCGATCTCGCAGCCTGTCCTTTTCCTACTAATATATCAATGGCATAGTCTTCCATTGCTGGATACAGAACTTCTTCTACCTGTCGATTTAAACGGTGAATCTCATCAATAAATAAGACATCTCCTTCCTGCAGATTATTAAGAATTGCCGCGATTTCTCCTGGTTTCTCGATCGCTGGTCCACTTGTTACTTTCAAATGTACACCCATTTCATTTGCTACGATCCCTGCAAGTGTTGTCTTTCCTAATCCTGGGGGACCGTAAAACAGTACATGATCTAAAGATTCTCCTCGACTTTTGGCTGCCTCAATAAAAATTTTTAAATTCTCTTTGACTTTTTCCTGTCCAATGTAATCACTTAACATTTGTGGGCGCAGATGATTTTCAATTTTGATATCTTCTTCCACAAGTTCTGTGGAAATCATTCTGTTTTGCATAATTACCCTCTATCTATATCATAATATTCTTCAATGCTTTTTTTAAGAAGTTCTTCTGGGGTGAGATCTTTCGCATCTTCTACCTTGTTAACTGCGATCGCTGCTTCACTTTTTGAATATCCAAGACTTACTAATCCTTCAATCGTGATCATCACAGAATCACTGCTGTCTGCAGATGTATCAAAGATCTCTGCTCCACACCATCTTCTTCTAATTCTTCAAAGCTTAACTTATCTTTTAATTCTAAGATCAATTTCTTCGCTCCCTTAGGTCCAAGTCCCGGGGTCTTAGAAATTGTCTTGACGTCTTCACTGATCACTGCCATCTTAAGTTCATAAACGGACAGCGTTGATAATACAGATAATCCTCCTTCGGTCCGATCCCATTGACTCCGATCAGAAGTTCAAATGCTTCTTTTTCTTCTTTTGATAAAAAGCCAAATAAACTGACATCATCTTCTCTTACATGCATATGGGTATAGATCTTGATTTCTTGTCCGATCTTAGGAAAAGATTCTCCTCTCATCGGAACCATCATCTGGTACCCAATCCCATGATTATCCACAACCACCATCCCTGGTGACATATCTTCTAGTATTCCTTTTATATATGAAATCAATTTGGTTTCTCCTTATTCTGTCTTTTTCCATTCGTTTCGTATTATACCTTATCATGTCTTAACAGTCCAGTCTATTGGATCAGAATTCACAAATAATCCGTACGTATGTTCTTATCTTAAATGATCATATGATGGAGTGTCATACTCTGGTTTTCCATTCATTGCAAATCCGATCAAAAGCCGATATAATAAATCTGTGGATATGATTCTTGTTCACAGAAAGGATTTTTATGGAACATAACATACAACAATCTTTATTTTTGATATAGAAACAACTGGATTGAGTGCTGATATCTCAGCGATTACTGTGATCGGATGCTGTGATATGGATGGAAATGTAACACAATGGTTTAATGAAGACGGACTATCTCAGGAACAGATCTTAACTGATTTTCTTGCATTTATCCAACCTTATAATACACTGATTACATTTAATGGCAAAACCTTTGATCTTCCTTTTTTGACATCGAAGATCAAGGAGTTTAAGATCAATGCATCATTGATCAGTATGAACATCTTGATCTTTATCAAATTTTAAAACCTTATAAAAATCTGTGGGGATTAAAGAATTTCCGGCAGAAGAATCTGGAAGAATATTTAGGAATTCAACGAACCGACAAACTTCTGGAAAAAACTTATCAAAACTTATCAGGATTATCTTGAGAATGGAGAGATCAAGAATAAAGAATCGCTACTTTTACATAACCTCGAAGATCTTATCGGTTTACATAAAATTTATTCGTTGATGTCTTATCCCGCATTGCTTGATAAAGAATTTACTTTATCATCCTATTTTATTGAAAATGATCATTTTGTTGCTCATCTGAATCTTGATATACAGATTCCTGTCAGCTGCAATTACGAAAAGTCTGGCATATCTCTGACTCTTGATCATTCAAATGCTATACTTACATGTCCTTTGGAAAATGGTCATCTAAAACATTACCTCAAAGATTATAAAAATTATTATTACCTCCCTATGGAAGATCTTGTGATCCATAAAAGTATGAAGTCATTTGTGGATACTACGAGTATCATTCGTGCCGATAAAACAATTGTTATTCAAAATTTACTCCAGGAGATAGCTTCTTATTCTGCAAAAACTGATGTTGCCAATTATTGTGCTGACATTATTTATTACATTTTATCTGAAAAATAAAGTAAAAAAACATCCATCTGAACTTTAATTCTCGATGGATGTTTCTATTTTTAATCTCTCCCGATCTTTCGGATTTCACGATGTTGTAAAATTTCTTGTTTTAACACATCTACAGAGCGATTCACTACTAGTTCTTCTGGGAAATTCATCTCTTGTAATAAGACTTCCACATGATCAAATACGCCAACCGCACTTGAAAATGTGCATCTGTCCCTGCGACTACTGGCACTTCTTCTCTTTACACATCTGAATCATGATCTGCAGATTCTGCCATGCTCCAACTCTTGATGACAAAGAATCCAAGGAACTGTTATTTATCTCTAATAATGTATGATTTTCTTTTGCCGCATCTACGATCGTTTCATAATCAATCGGTATTCTGCTGTCATCTGGATGACTGATAATATCGATCATTGGATTCTCGATCGCTTTTACATAGGCATTCGTATTTTGCGTGACGGTTCCAACTTCATAACATGGAAGATGGATTCCCGCAATTCGGATATCCAATGTCTTCTCAATAATTTCTTCTTCCATACTTAAAGTTCCATCATGATCGATAATGTTGATCTCAGAGCCAAACATCAGATCAATCCCGTACATCTTCCTTGGAATAATACGCATATTATGGAAATAAATCTCATCGCATGTTCCAGGAATTCCTTGTGCATGTTCTGTGATTCCTAAAAGTTTCAATCCTTTATCTGCCGCTGCTTTTGCCATCTCCTGTACTGTTGAATACGCATGTCCACTGGCTACTGTATGTGTGTGTAAATCTAATGTAAATTTCATTTTTCAAAACCTCGTTTTATCATCCACTTCTGATCTTTATGAAATTCTTGCGATCTGTTCTTTGACCTGTTTTAACATCTGCTGATATTTGGCAAGTTTGTCTTTTTCTTCCTGAACTTTCGCTTCAGGCGCTTTGCTTACGAATCTTTCATTTCCAAGCATTCCTTCGCAACGTTTGATCTCGCCATTTAAACGTTTTTTCTTCTTTTGCAAGACGTTCTTTCTCTTTTGCAATGTCAACTAATTCTGCAAATGGCATGTAGATCACAGCTCCTGCGATCACACTTGATACTGCATCGTCTCCGATTCCGTCTTTGTTATCCTGAATGATAACTTCACTTGCATATCCAAGTGTAGCAAAGAAAACTTTCCCTTGTTCAAAAATATCTCTGATCTCCGCATCTTCAGATACCACGTAAACCTGTGCTTTCTTCTTTGGTGATACGTTCATCTCTGCACGAACATTACGGATTCCTCTGACTGCTTCTTTGATCGTCTCTACAGCCTTCTCATCAGCCTTGAAGTTCCATTCTTCTTTGAACTCTGGCCATTTTGCTAACATAATAGATTCTTCATCTGTTAAATTACAATAAATCTCTTCTGTGATAAATGGCATATATGGATGTAACAGTTTTAATGCTTCTGTTAAAACTGTATTTAATGTCCAAAGTGCTGCTGCCTTTGTCTGGTCTTCATCATTGTACAGACGAGGTTTTACCATCTCAATATACCAGTCACAGAATTCTTCCCATAAGAAGTCGTTTAGTTTCTGAACTGCGATACCAAGTTCGTATTTCTCCATGTTGTCTGTAACATCTTTGGCAAGTGTATTTAACTTAGATAAGATCCATTTGTCTGCACTTGTAAGATCTTCTAATGTAACATCAGAGAAATCAGCCTGCTCTAAGTTCATCATAATGAAACGAGATGCATTCCAGATCTTGTTTGCAAAGTTACGACTTGCAATGACACGTTTTTCTGTGTAACGCATATCATTTCCAGGGGCATTTCCTGTGATCAGTGTAAATCTTAAGGCATCTGCACCATACTGTGCAATGACATCCAATGGATTGATACCATTTCCAAGGGATTTACTCATCTTACGTCCCTGTTCATCACGAACTAATCCATGGATCAGTACTGTGTCAAATGGACTCTTTCCTGTCTGTTCGTATCCTGAGAATACCATTCTGACTACCCAGAAGAAGATGATATCATATCCTGTTACCAGTGTATTTGTAGGATAGAATAATCTAATTCTTTTGTCTTCTCTGGCCATCCGAGTGTTGAGAAAGGCCACAATGCAGAACTGAACCATGTATCCAATGTATCTTCATCCTGTGTGAAATGCTTGCATCCACACTTAGGACATACTTCCGGTGTTTCTCTTGCTACGACAACTTCTCCACATTCATCACAGTAATATGCTGGAATTCTGTGTCCCCACCATAACTGTCTGGAAATACACCAGTCACGGATGTTCTCTAACCAATGAAGATATGTCTTTGTATAACGTTCTGGTACGAATTTCAGATCTCCGTTCTTCACAGCTTCGATCGCTGGTTTTGCGAGTTCTTCCATCTTCACAAACACTGTGGCTTGATCATAGGCTCAACTGTTGTTCCGCAGCGGTCATGTGTTCCTACGTTATGTTCATGTTCTTTGATCTTAACTAAATATCCCTGTTCTTCCAAGTCAGCAACAATGGCCTTCCTTGCTTCATAGCGATCCATACCTTCGTATTTACCACCATTCTTGTTGATCGTTGCATCGTCATTTAAGATATTGATCTCTGGCAGATCGTGGCGTTTTCCAACTTCAAAGTCATTTGGATCATGTGCTGGTGTGATCTTAACGGCACCTGTTCCAAACTCACGGTCTACATATTCATCTGCTACAACTGGAATCTGACGGTTGCATAATGGCAATTCTAACATCTTACCAACTAAATGTGTATATCTTTCATCATCTGGATGAACTGCAACTGCAGAGTCTCCTAATAATGTCTCTGGACGTGTTGTTGCGATTTCTACATATTCACCTTCGCTTCCAACAACTGGGTATTTAATATGCCAGAAATGCCCTGCCTGATCTTCGTATTCTACTTCCGCATCAGAGATAGATGTCTGGCAGACCGGACACCAGTTGATGATTCTTGATCCACGGTAAATATAACCTTTCATATAATTTAATGAAAACTTCTTTGACTGCTTCAGAACATCCTTCATCCATCGTGAATCTCTCACGATCCCAGTCACAGGAAGATCCAAGTTTCTTCATCTGTTCGATGATCGTTCCACCATATTCTTCTTTCCAATCCCAGGCACGTTCTAAGAACTTCTCTCTTCCAAGATCTTCTTTCTCGATTCCTTCTTCTTTCAGTGCATTGATGATCTTTACTTCTGTCGCAATACTTGCATGGTCTGTTCCTGGTATCCATAATGCATTATATCCCTGCATCTTCTTAAATCGGATCAGAATGTCCTGAAGTGTCTCATCTAACGCATGTCCCATATGAAGCTTTCCTGTGATATTTGGAGGTGGAATCACGATCGTATATGGTTGTTTTGTCTCATCTACTTCTGCATGGAAATACTTGTTATCCAGCCATTTCTGATACAGGCGTTCTTCAATCGCACCTGGATCATAGGTTTTTTCTAGTTCTTTCTTCATCTCTAAACTCCTTCTATAGTTTCGGAATCTGCTTGTTCACCGATTCCTTCTAAAATCTGCTCATGACGAATCAATTCCTTGCTACATATATCTTTTCTCTGATTCAATGCATTCAGATAATCCCTTCGTTTGATCAGATTATATAAAACCTTTGGATGATACATCCAGAATCCAGATGTCTTCCATTGGTTCTTGTCTAATAATTGTTCCAGATCAGCGGACGCTTCAATGATTGCATCGCTAAATCTTAATCTGGCTGACACTTTACCACAAAAATCAAATAATTTCCACTGTTCTGGGGAAATATATGAAAATACGTTCTCAATTTCTCATAGTAGAATTTAAGATCATTTCCAATCTCTCTTTTATCATCTTCCAGCCGTTTTCCTGTATGACCTTTGTGAGTAACCATCATCTCTAACAGCTTTAACTGGTCAGAAACTTTCTTGTGTGATTGAAATAAGATTAGTAGGAATAATACCACGATCACGCCCGCACACGCAAGCTGCCATGCATACTGCTTGACTGGCACTGTGAAATGATACAGATAAAATCCTGTCACACAAACTGCCGCAACAGCCATCAGGCAAAAGAAATCAATATTGCTTTCTTATTCTTCTTCTTTTCATAAACTGCCACAATCCTGCCATCCATGGAAATCTCTTCTTCATTGCACGTGCAAGTTCTTTCTCCAGCTGTTTTTGTTCTCCTTCCAGCGAATTAATGGAATTGATCCCTGTTTTAATTCTTCTTCGCGTTCCCAAAGATCAAAGAACTCATCATCACTGACTCGTCCCTCACAGACATCATAAAATTCTCTTGCAAATGCCCGGTAATAGGCTCTTGCTTTCTCTTCCACTTCTCCTTTTGCATCAAAATCTTTCTGATCAAGTTTCTTAAGATCACTGATCTGTTCATCAATCTTATCAATCTCTGATTCATACAATTTTACAAAACGTTTTTCTATGATGATTTCGCCATCATTTAACAGGTCATTAGATAATCTCTGCTTTGTATTCATCTTTCCACTTCCCTAACGTTGTTTTTACTAACCGGCGGGTCATGCTTTTATCTGCCTTCTTTCTATGATAATCTATTTTCGCCAGTTTATCAAACTGTTCTTTCTCAAAAATCTCTTTTTCACATTCTTTGAGGTTTTCATATATGGTTTTGCAGTGTTCCTCGTCAAAAGAAACTGCTTTTCCATCTTCGATAAAGCTTTTTTCATCCCCGCTTAGATAAGATATCATAAAATACGCTTCCTGAATCTGTTTTTCTGGTTTTAGCATCAAGCTTTGCGAAAAGATTCTTTTGCCTCATCAAAACAAAACATTCTACTCTGGCATAATCCCATGTGATACCATACATGCATCTGTTCATTTGGATTTAATTTTCCTGAGACCATCTCTAATTTCTGATAAGATGTTAGTGCCATCAGATATAAATGATGTTTCAGGTACATATCTGCCAGAAGCTTTTGTTTCTTTGCAGCGGAATATAAGTAAGTTGTCCTTATCTTCTGCTGAAACTGAATCTTTTCATCTGCTGTAAAATAATTCTGAAAATTTATGATTTCTTTTACCTGCTGGACTGCATCTTCACTCTTAATCTCCAGATTCAGATATTCTTTTAAATAATTTTTTAATGAACGATCAATCCCCTCACTTAAAAAGAAGATCAGATAATGTTCCAACAGCCAGCAAAGTTCTTCATAACTTTGAAAACTTCGATTGATCTTATGGATCGTATACGCTGTTTTTGCAGGTTTTGTTTCACACAAAACAATCTTACTCATTATAATCACCTCTTTCCAGATAAATGATCTGCTGCCATGTCTGATAACTTGCCGGTCTTATCTTTCCAAATCCAAGATCTGTGATCTTGATCTTGCACTGATCTGCTTTTATGTATTCTCCCTGTATCTTTAATTTATACACAATATCTGCATCCTTTTTCATTCCATCAAGCGGCATACGGATAGATGCTTTTTCATTCCAGAACGATTTCTTACTTCAAAGCTTAAG
>ENA-OQDF01001102-OQDF01001102.1-human-gut-metagenome-genome-assembly--contig:-NODE-1102-length-11169-cov-1.702590_pt1 | contig 11169 bp, 21 predicted proteins | sample MGYA00242769_ERZ504597 | MGnify/ENA primary metagenome ERZ504597 (study PRJEB26092, sample SAMD00036305) | human gut metagenome | host: Homo sapiens | study: EMG produced TPA metagenomics assembly of...
GTCGGTAGAGCAGAGGACTGAAAATCCTCGTGTCGGTGGTTCGATTCCGCCCGGAACCACCATTTTTTTTATTTGATTTTACGTATACAAAAAAGCATCATTTTGATGCCTTTTTTTATAATCTTTTTTCAAACCCTCCATGAACCATTGGACCTTGTGCTAATGTAACAAAGGCTTTGGGATCTAATGAAGAAACAATTTTATTAAGTTGTTGAATTTCATATTTATTGATTGCCACATAAAGAATTTCTTGATCTGTTTCCGTATAAGCGCCTTTACCCATCCAATAGGTAACTCCTCTACCCATTTGTTTCATAATTGCTTCTTTAATTTCTTTATTCTTTGTAAATATTAAGACCGCTACATTGATATTTTGTAGATGGAACTTATCTGCTGTTGTATAAAGAATTGCTACAAAGACAATTGAATACATAATAATTTTAATATCATAAATAAATAAACATATTCCAAACAAAACAACATTAAATATTATAGAAAGCTGCCCTGCTTTAAAATCTGGATTTTTCTTAACTAAACAAACTGTCGCAATATCAATACCCCCACAGCATCCACTACTTCGAAGTGCAAGCCCTACTCCTATTCCACAAATAATGGCCGCAAAGGCAACATTTAATAAAGCATCTTCAACAATCGGTTCTTTGATTGCTGGAAGAATGGATAGTAATACAGTTTGGATAATTAAAGAAATAATTGTTTTAAAACAAAATTCTTTATTCATTATTTTATATCCAAAAATAAATAATGGAATATTCATTAATAAGTTGATCATTCCTAATGTATTCAATGATTTTGGTAAAACTAAAAACTTATGTATAAAATAATCAATTAATTGAGCTAAACCAATCATTCCCCCAAAGTTGATTTGATTTGGTGTCACAAACAACCAAATACCTAGTGTCAACAATGTTGAACCTAAAACTAAATAAAAATATTGTTCTAATCTTTTACTCATATACTCCCCTCACCCATGAAAAGTATAATCTACTTTGCTTATTTCTACAATAAAAAAGAGTCAATTTAATGACCCTTCAAAAATTATTTTTTAATATATTCTGGATAAGCTTCACATCCATGTTCTTCTAAATCAAGACCCATGATTTCTTCTCTTTCAGATACACGTAATCCAAAGATTTTTTTGATGATAAAGAAAGTAATTGTAATAGTAATCGCTGTCCAAATACCTACTGATAAAACACCTGTTAATTGTTTAATTAATAAATCAAATCCACCACCGTAGAATAAACCTGTTAAAGTACTTTCTGGTGCAGAAGTTGTCGCAAATAAACCAACAGCAATTGTTCCCCAAATACCATTGCAACAATGTACAGCAACAGCACCTACAGGATCATCAATGTATAATTTATAATCTAAGAACCAAACTCCAAAGCAAACAAGTAATCCAGCAACAGCACCAATAATAATCGATCCTAAAACATCTGTGACGTCGCATCCAGCAGTGATTGCTACTAAACCTGCAAGTGAAGCATTTAAACACATACCAACATCAGGTTTACCATATTTGATCCAAGTAAAGATCAAACAAGAAACAGTTGCAATGGCTGGTGCCACTGTTGTTGTTACGAAAATTGAACCAAGTTGTGGAACAGTTGTAGCCGCTGCCCCATTGAATCCATACCATCCAAGCCAAAGAATAAAGACACCTAAAGCTCCAGCAGTAATGTTATGTCCTGGAATCGCGTTAACTTTAACAACTTTTCCATTTTTATCTGTATCAAATTTACCAATACGAGGTCCTAAGATTTTAGCACCAATTAATGCAGAGATACCACCAACCATATGAATTGCACATGATCCAGCAAAATCATGGAATCCAAGTTGTGATAACCATCCACCACCCCAAATCCAATGAGCTTCAATTGGATAAATAAGTGCTGAAATAACTCCTGAATAAACACAATAAGATAAGAATTTTGTTCTTTCTGCCATTGCCCCTGAAACAATGGTAGCAGTTGTTGCACAGAACACTAAGTTAAAAACAAAGTTTGAAAAATCAAAGTTTGCATAACTTGTAAATATATCAAATCCTGGTTTACCAATAAAACCAAGTAAATCTTCTCCTAATAATAAACTAAAACCAATTAAAATAAATGTACATGTCCCAATACAGAAATCCATTAAGTTTTTCATAATAATGTTCCCTGTATTTTTTGATCTTGTAAATCCTGCTTCTACCATGCGAATCCAGCTTGCATCCAAAATACTAGTGCGGCGCCAATTAGAAACCATACGCTAAATGTTTCACTCATAATAAATCCCCCTCAATTTTTATAATGCGTTTTCCCCTTTTTCTCCAGTACGAATACGAATTGCTTCTTCAACTGGATAAATAAAGATTTTTCCATCTCCTACGTTTCCACTTGATAAAGTTTCAGTAACTTTATCAACAATTTCTTGAACGATTTCATCTTTAACAACTGTTTCAACTCTTAATTTTGAAACAAGATTAACAGAATATGTGACACCTCGATATTGATGTGTATAACCCATTTGATTTCCAAACCCCATAATATTGGAAATCATCATACCTGTTACACCAGAAACTGTTAAAATATCTTTTAAATCTTCTAACTTTTCTGGTCTGATAATGATTTCAAGTTTTTTCATAAGTTTTCCCCCTTTTTTATTGATTTCCATTCCCTTTTAGAAATCTTGACAAAAATATATCACGTTGATAAATTAGTGTCAATATAATTTTATTGATTTAATATTTTTTTATTACAATAAGAAAATAAAAAAGGAGCCTCGCTCCTAATAGTAATTTCGTATAACATTTACCATATCTTCTATATAAAGCCTTGCATTATCAATAATAAGAGGATTGATTTCCTTTCTTTGATCAAAAGACATTTTAAAAGTATATTGTTCTCTCATAAGAGGTAATTGTTGATTTTGACAAAGATGAATTACTTTCATCAATCTTTTGCTATTAATAAAAAAACAATTGATCAATGCTAGATTTTTTACATTTTGCCGACTTAATGATTGTATAAATTCCAGCAACTGTTTATCTTCAAATAACGTATCATCAAACCCAATAACAAGTAAATCAACATCATGATCACTATGATAATGATTTAAATCTTGAGCATGTGTTTTGACCCACCTTGCCATTTCATCAGCGACACACTTTATATATTTAGATTTTGTTGTATAAACAATATCGATTTTCATTTCTATCACCTAATTTATTTTAATACAGAAATATGAACTAAAAATGTATTTAATTGTTAATAATTATAACAAAACCTATTGTTTATTTGGAGGATTCTATGAAAAAAATACTAAAAATTTGTATAACTTTATCTTTTACTTTTTTACTTACTGGCTGTGTAGACTGTTTAGTTTCTTTAAATTATTCTAAAATAAAAAAACCTACTCTTTATGGTGAACTTACAATAGAGCCTCAAATTTTAGAAAAATATAGCATGTCTATTTCACAAATAAAAAAACAATTATTGGATTATGATTTTTTTAAAGATTGGACAATAAAAAACAAACCGATTCTTCACTTTCGATAGAATCTCCTACTTCTTTTATTAAAGAAATTTCTACGCTTACAAAACAAAATAATAAATATATTTTATCTATTGATATTCCTAAAAATATGCTCGATACTTCAGAATTGAATCATTATAAAAATACTTACAACTTTAAATTCTAGTAATGCTACCTGCTCTTTTAAAATTACTATGCCAGGTACAATTATTTCCAGCAATGTTGGCAAATATCAACAAAATGTAGTAACAATTAATCTCTTTGAACTTTTTATTGAAGAAAAAGCTTTATCTTTTCATATCATTTCAAAAAAAGAAAATAATCATTTATTACTTTATTTTATAACTCTCATCATTTTACTTGTTTTAATCATTATCCTTATTTTCATCAAAAAAAGACAAAAAGACTAGAAGATTACTTTTCTTTAATGCGGGTATTTGATAGAATAAAGGCGTTAAAGGAGACAAGAAGAATATGAAAAGAAACTGTATTATTGGACAATCTGGAGGACCCACAATCGCAATTAATGCTAGTCTTGCTGGGATTATTCATCGTGCTAAAGCATCTCAAGAATTTGAAAATGTTTATGGGATGATCAATGGTATCAAAGGTCTACTCGAAGGTAGATATATGGATTTATTAGAAGAATTTGATGATGGTGATAAAATCAATGCTTTAAAACAAACACCTGCCATGTATTTAGGTTCTTGCCGTTATAAATTACCTACTTTTCAAGATGACGAAGATACTTATGTTAAATTGTTTAGAATTTTAAAAGAATTAGAAATCACTGATTTTTTCTATATTGGTGGTAATGACTCAATGGATACCGTTATGAAATTAGATGATTACGCTAAATATATTAATAGTGATATTCATTTTATTGGTATTCCTAAAACCATTGATAATGACTTAATGGGAACAGATCATACACCAGGATTTGGTTCTGCCGCTAAATATGTTGCTGCTTCTATCTTAGAAGTTGTACATGATAGTTTAATTTATCAATTACAATCCGTTACAATCATTGAAATCATGGGAAGAAATGCAGGGTGGTTAACTGCCGCTGCTGCTCTTGCGAGAAATGAATATAATGTAGCTCCTGATCTTATTTATTTACCAGAAGTTGTTTTTGATAAAGATAAGTTTTTAGCAGATATTCATGAAGTCATGAAAAGAAAAAGATGTGTTGTCATTGCTGTATCTGAAGGTATCAGAGATCAAAACGGTCACTTCTTAGATGATGATAGTAAATACGCTAAAAAAGATGCTTTTGGACACGTCTTACATTCAGGAACAGGAAAATTACTTGAATCTCTCGTATTTAAAGAATTTGGATGTAAAGTTAGAAGTATTGAATTAAAACGTTTTACAAAGATGTGCTATGCACATTGCTAGTAAAAACAGATTTAAATGAATCATTTGTTATTGGTTCTAAAGCTATCGATAAAGCTTTAGAAACGTTTCTGGTCATGTAATGGGATTTAAGCGTCTTTCTAATCATCCTTATGAAATCGATTATATTTCTACTGATGTAAGAGAAGTTGCTAACTATGAACAAAAAATTCCTGTAGAATGGATCAATGAAGAAGGAAATGATATTACTCAAGAACTATATGAATATTTATATCCACTTATTCAAGGTGAAGTACATGTTACTTATAAAGATGGTATTCCTTCTTATTACAGTTGTAAACATTTAGAAAAATAAAAAGAACTGCTACAAATAAACGTAGCAGTTTTTTAATGCTTTGCTTTAATATAATAATAACCAAAAATCGTTAGATCAATAGTCAAGGCAATAATAGAAATTGTGACTAGTGGTGAAACGTTAATCATTTGTATTATATTCATAATACACCTCCGCTAAAGATCTATTGTAAGAGTTACAGGACAATGATCACTTCCCATAATCTCTGTTTCAATTGTTGCATCAATAATCTTATCCTTTAAGCTATCACTAACAATAAAATAATCAATACGCCATCCCGCATTTTTTTCTCTTGCTTTAAAACGATAAGACCACCAAGAATAAACACCTTCTTGTAAAGGATAAAGATAACGATACGTATCGATAAAACCATGATTTAATAACTGAGTCATTTTTCTCTTTCTTCATCAGAGAAACCTGCATTTTACGATTTGATTTAGGATTTTCAAATCTATTTCTTGATGAGCAACATTTAAATCACCACATAAAATAATTGGTTTATCTAAACTTTCAAGATACGTTAAAAAATCATCTTCCCATTTCATACGATAAGATAGACGTTTGAGTTCATTTTGACTATTAGGAGTGTAACAAGTAATGACATAATAATTTTCAAATTCCAAAGTAATTAATCTACCTTCTTGATCATGTTCTTCTTTATTCATTCCATAAAAAACATTCAATGGTTTTTCTTTACTATAAATAAGTGTTCCACTATACCCTTTTTTAACAGCACTGTTTAAATAATAATGATACCCTTCAATCTCTAAATCTGCTTGACCACTTTGCATTTTAGTTTCTTGAACACAAAAAAATATCTGCATCTAATTGATAAAAGCTATCTAAAAAACCTTTTTGTAAACATGCTCTTATTCCATTTACATTCCAACTTACTAATTTCATAATTACCTCTTTCTCCAATATATTCTATTATATAACATCTCATTCATGATTTGAACGTATATTTTTAAATAAATAGGGATATACTAAACTAGGTGAACATTATGAAAAAAAGAACATTCATTATTAGTTTGATTATTCCTTTATTAATAGGTGCTATAAGCGCTTTTATCACAAATAATCAAATGGAAACATATAGCAATTTAAATACCCCCTTATTGGCTCCTCCAGGATGGTTATTTCCTATTGTCTGGACCCTTCTTTATATTTTGATGGGAATTTCTAGTTATTTTATTTATATCAGTCATGATCCTAAACGTGAAAACTCCTTAATTGTCTACTCTTTTCAATTATTTATTAATTTTTGTTGGCCACTTTTCTTTTTTAATCTTCATAATTATTTTCTTTCATTAATGATTTTAATAGCTTTGATTCTTACTGTTATTTATATGTTGATCATTTTTAAAAAAATTAATCCAAAAAGTTTTTATCTAAATATTCCTTATATTCTTTGGTTATTCTTTGCTTTATATTTAAACTTTATGATTTTTATAAACAACTAAAATAGAACAAAGTTTCTTCCATGGCCCTTGTTTTAAGACGATAGTATGTACTCCGAGAATAATAATCAATCCACCAATCTTTACCAACTCTCTCTATAAATTCTTTTTCAATAATAATTTTACTCTCCATCGATAAACAATCTAAAATAAATTCAAATGTTGCAATAACTTTCTCTAATTCTTCTTTTAACACCAATTGATCATTCAATTGACTTCCTTTATCTTGATAATACATCTTCTTTTCTTTAACGGTATCAAATTGAATCGTTGGATAAAAATTCCTTTCTTCTAAACATTTAAGTTGTAAAACAGCACGGTGATACTTTTTAAATAGATCTTCTAAAACATCTTGTTTTTCTTTAAACGTTAATGCCTTCATAAAAAAACCTCCTATGTTTATATATGACAATAGGAGGCCTTTTTTCTTTTAAATTATGAAATTTTCTTTAATTTCTTCAATTTCTTCATCACTAAAACCAATATTTAATAAATATCCTTTAGTACTACCATAATTTTCTCTTAAATACGCAATAAATTTCATCATCACTCTTGGATCAGAACCTAAGAATTTTTCATCTTCACTTGGTATCATTTCTTCCAATTGTTTAATCATTGCCATATTATTTTCATAAGATTCTGAATAATCTTTAACAATATCATATTCATGACATCCCGCTAGATCTAATAACATACATGCAATAACACCTGTACGATCTTTACCTGCAGAACAATTAAATAATGTACAGTCATAAGGATGGTTTAAAAAGATATTAAATACTTTTTTTAATTGTTTTTTATTCGCTTCAATCATAAAAATATAAAAACCACTTAAATCTTGATAGTCTTTAATATCATTTGGTAATACTGACATATTTTCATTTTGTAGTAAATTAATATGATAATACTCTATATCTTTATACCCTTTTAAACTATGTGTTGATGAACTAATTCATAATCACTTCTTAAATCAATGACAGTGCGAATACCATATTGATAAAATTGTTCTTTTAAATCATCACTGATCCCACTTGGACATGTACTTCTAACATATTTATGTGATTTTGTATAATATCCTTCTTGTGTTTCATAACCGCCTAAATCTCTTACATTGGTCATTTTTCCTATATGAAGTAATCTTTCTTCACGAGATAATTGCATCATTTTTTCTTTCCTCACTAATCTTCAAATGGTCTTATTCTTAAAGTTACCCCAATATTTTGAGCAATCTGTTTACAAATTTCTACATCTTTTTCAGGAATTGTTGTATCAACAATCGTTAAAACAACATGAGGCACATAGGCTTTACATTTTTTAGCAAAATCTAATAATTCATCAAATGAATCAATTCCATATTGGCTTCTTGTAAGTTTTAAATAATCTTCTTTATTACTTGTATTTAAACTAATAGAAACAGTATCTAACAATCCTTTAAATTCAGGCGTAATATCTCTTTTATTATATAAAGAAGATAACCCATTGGTATTCACTCTTGTAGGTAGATCGGGTCTTCTTTCTTTTAAATACTTAGCAACTTTCATTAAATCATCATGTCTTATAAGTGGTTCACCAAAACCACAAAAAACAACTTCTTTAAAATCATTTAAATCATATTTTCAAATTCTTGAATAATTTCATCAACCGTTGGTTCTTCTTTTAACCATAAAGAATTATTTTCAATCATTTCCTTTGTTTGTCTTAAACAAAATGTACATGAACATGTACAACGATTTGTCGAATTAACATAACATGTAATCCCTTTAGTACTTTCTAAATGTGCAATATCAATATAACTATTTTCATATAATGTATATAATATCATCTTAATCCCCCAATTCTTTTAATAATGGTTCAAAACATAATCCCATATGTGGATGAGCATCAATATCTACAGAATGTTGAATGCATTTAGAAGCAAAATCTGTTGATTTTTTAACAGCTTCTAAAAAATTTTGCTCTTTCAAATAGCTTCCTGCAATTACTGCAGAAATAACATCTCCTGTGCCACTACGATCTTCTCCAATACGTTTTGCATAGATTTTTTCAACTTTCCATGGTTATAAACAAAATTTAAAATTTGATGACCAATAGAAATACCCGTTACTACAATCATTTTTGGACCCATTTGACTTAATTTTTCACACATGCGCTTAAGTTCTTGCTCATTGCTTGTTTCATGATAAGCTTCATCAATCAAAGCACACAATTCTGTTAAATTAGGTGTAACAATTGCCGCATAAGGCATGAGTTCTCTCATTTTTTCTTGCATTTCTCGCGTATAAGTCGGATAAAGTTTTCCATGATCACCCATGACTGGATCTACTAAAATAAAGTTTTTTTCTGTTTTAAAATCTTTAAAAAATTCTTTTACTATTTCTATTTGTTTCGCAGATCCTAAAAAGCCACTGCATATTCCAATCAAAATCAATATTCATTTTTTATATGTTTCAATATAATCATTCATCTTTGATGTATAATCATCAAAAAGAAATCTTTATGGTATGTATTGATAGATAAAATTGCTGTTGGTACAAAAGCTGTTTCAATTCCCATAGCTGAAATAATTGGCAATTGACAGGCTACTGAACATCTTGATAATCCTGTTACATCATTTACTAATACAATTCTTTTTTCTTCTCATCTTTTAAAAACCTCTTTCATGTATTTTAGCACAATCAAGTCTTATTGAGTATCTTTTTTCATAATTCATATTTGTTATAATATTGAAAGAGGTGAAATGAATGAAAAAAATTGCTAAAAGTACTTTTAATTTTAATGACTGTTGTTTCCATTGCTGGATGTTCTTCTAAAACAACAACAGAAAAAGCAACTAAAAAAACAAAAACTTTATCAGGAAATTATCAAGTTGAAATTAAAGTTAAAGATTATGGAACAATTTATGCTGAAATTGATGCTGATACAGCACCAATTACAGTAACAAACTTTGTAAAGTTAAGTAAAGAAAAGTTTTATGATGATTTAACTTTTCATCGTATTATTGATGGTTTCATGATTCAAGGTGGAGATCCTAAAGGAGATGGCACTGGTGGAAGTAAAGAAACAATTAAGGGAGAATTTTCTGACAATGGCGTTGATAATCCTTTAAAACATACACGTGGTGCTTTATCAATGGCTAGAAGTCAAGATAATGATAGTGCTTCTTCACAATTCTTTATTGTTCAAAGTGATTCTACTTATTTGGATGGTCAATATGCTGTTTTTGGTTATGTTTATGAAGGCATGGACATTGTTGATCAAATTTGTAAAGATGTAAAAGTAGAAGATAATAATGGAACTGTAAAAAAAGAAAATCAACCTGTTATTGAATCAATTCGTTGTAAAAAGATATAATTAAAAAGAAGCTCAGGCTTCTTTTTTAAGGCATTTTTTAATAATAAAACAGTAATAATAAACGCTGATAGATCCGCAACAGGGACAGCTATAAAAATACCATCTAAACCTATAATCGATGAAAAAATTATGATACAAGGAATTAAAATAATAATTTGTCTCAATAAATTTAAAACACTTGATATTTTTATCTTACCAATCGCTTGAAAATAGTTTGCACACATTACTTGTGCACCAATAACCGGTAAACACATAAACCAAATATGTAAAGCATGGCTACATAATTTTACAACATCTGCTTCATCATTAAACATATAGACAATACTTTTTGTAAAAAATTGTACTGCGATAAAACCAATCAAAGCAATCATTGTAGCACCTATAATTGCGTATTTTAATGTTTCTTTAACACGATCCATTTTTAAAGCACCATAATTATATGAAATCAATGGTTGTTGACCTTGCATCAAACCAGTAATTGGCATCAAAATAAGTGTTTGAATGCTTGTAACAATACCAATAGCACTTAACGCTAAATCTCCACCATATTTAACAAGAGAAGCATTTAAAATAATATTTAAAACACTATTAGAGATTTGCATTAAAAAGCTGGTATTCCTGTTTGAATAATCTGTTTAGAAACACTTAATTTTAATTTAAGTAATGAAATATTTAAAGAAATAATCGTACGTTTACCAAATAAGAAAGCAAGTTGCCATAAAGCACTTAATAATTGACCACCAATTGTTGCAAGTGCAGCTCCTTCCATTCCCATATGTAAAAGACAAATAAGAATATAATCAAATAGAATATTAAAACCTGCTCCTATTAATTGAGAAATCATTGCATTTTTAGGATTACCTTGTGCTCTAGAAAAGTTATTACCAGCCATCGCTACACATTGAAAAACAGCCCCATATAAAATAATACTTAAATAACTTTCAGCATATGGTAAAACAGTTTTAGAAGCACCTAACACCTTTAACATTGGTGCTAAAAAAAAGATTTCCTAAAATCATAAATAAAAACCTAAATAATCGTTAAGTCAACCCATTTCCCATATATTTACCTGCTTCTTCTTTTTTACCTTGTCCTAAAGCAATAGAAAAA
>ENA-OQDF01001104-OQDF01001104.1-human-gut-metagenome-genome-assembly--contig:-NODE-1104-length-11150-cov-1.276603_pt1 | contig 11150 bp, 14 predicted proteins | sample MGYA00242769_ERZ504597 | MGnify/ENA primary metagenome ERZ504597 (study PRJEB26092, sample SAMD00036305) | human gut metagenome | host: Homo sapiens | study: EMG produced TPA metagenomics assembly of...
TCGATTTGGAAGTCAGATTTTTTGAAGTTATTTATAAAATACTTTTGGACAGAGAATAACAGATGCTACATCGGGAATGAGAATGTGTAACCGTAAAGTGATGGAACTTTTATTAAGGATTATCCGAAGGATTATCCAGAACCGGAGACAGTATCCAGACTTTTGAGACATAAATATAAAGTAAAAGAAGTTCCGGTTGTTATGAGAGAACGTCAGGCTGGAGTTTCGTCAATTTCTTCATTAGGTAAATCGGTTTATTATATGTGTAAAGTCAGCCTTGCAATATTGATTGAGAGACTGAGATGAGAAAGGGAGAGAGTTTATGACTTAAAAGCACAAGTTCTTATTGGCATTGTTTTAGTAATTGCACTTATAGCGATTATTAATATGGTTCGAAAAAGATCACTGGAATTAAAATATGTCCTTGTCTGGATTTGTGCAGATATTATTCTGTTTATTTTTACGCTGTTTCCGTCAACAATGGGCAAAGTTGCTGCATTTTTGGGGATTTATTCTCCTGTAAATATGATTTTCTTTATGGGGTTTGTTCTTTCGCTTGTAATTATTTTTACATTAACAGTAGCATTATCCAGAGTAACTGCAAGGGTAAGAAAGCTTGCACAGATGATTGCATTACAGGAAGATGAAAATGAAAAATAAAGATGTGATATCATATCTTTTCTTTGGAACGTGTATGACTATTGCTAATATAATGCTATCGATTGTGAATTAAAGAATTTTGATTAAAAATTGTATGAAATAATGGAGATAAGAAAAGCATGATACGAAAGCAGCTAGTAAAAGACAATAAAAAGAAGAATATATATTTTTTTCTTCTTTTATTGTTGTAATTTTGGCGTATCATTTTTTATTAAGGGAATATATTGGGGACTTTAGAGAAATGTTTTCGCCTTTAATGGATACTGATACATTAGGAGAGGCATTGAGAAAACGTTATGAAACCTGGTCTTCAAGAGTTTTTATAGAAGCCCCACTTATTTTGCTGGCGCACAATAATGCGTTTTACTATGGAAAGTTTGTAATGTTTTTGTATGGATAGCGCTTGCATTATCTCTTATGTATTTAACCCATTATAAAAATAATGTAATGTTGATTGGGTTAATATTAATGTATCCAGTTATAGATATGGCATCAGCGGGCTGGATTGCAACATATATTAATTATTTATGGCCATTGACGGCAGGTTGTATTTCATTGATAGCTCTGGATAAAATGTATTTTGATAAAAGAATTTATTTCCCGGAAGCTGTAATGTATTTGTTGTTGGAACTGTTTGCGACTAATTTCGAAACATTTGGGATGATGTATGCATGTATTTTGCTTTGGTATATAGGAAACCTCTGGTATGAGAAAAAGATAAAACTAAAAAAGTATGTTTCTGGCTATTGCAGATGGCTATAGCTGTTGGTAATATGATTTTTGCCTTAACATGTCCGGGAAATTTCATTAGAAAACAAGAGGAAATTGGACGATGGCTGAAAGATTTTGCGCAGTGGAACGTAGTAGATAAACTTGTTATGGGCGTGAATACAACAATGCATAGCTTGTTTGATGGGAATCTGATTTTTGCGGTATTTCTTTTGGTTTTATTGATTAATTGTCTCTTTTATAAAAAAAAAGTGACATAAATACGTATAGTTGGGATAATTCCTGTTGCTTTTTTGGCTGATCTCGAACAATATTAAAACCGATTATAGCGAATTTATTTTCCTGTATATAACCAGTTTTTGAGGTGAATAATAGGATAAATCCTATGAATTATAATAAAGCTTGCATGTATTTTCCTTTTGCAATATATGTAGTCATGATTTGTATCATCGTATGGATGCTGTTGAATACGGTTGAAAGTGTTAAGAAAAGTATTAAGTACATAGTTATTTTTGTTTCGGCTTTGTTAACAAGAGTGGCAATGGGATTTTCGCCTACATTATATGCATCAGGAAATCGAACATTTATTTTTCTTGAGTTTGCAATTATATTCCTGACAGTGTGTATATATTTCGAAAAATGAAGAAAAATCAGGAAAAACAAAAATATCTATGGAATACTGAGCTATTTATTTATGGGGGATAGTTGGAATAACGATTTTGGGTAATTTGATGTCAATTAACTGTTAGATAGAGAATATATAATATACAAATAACGATGCGGTAAAGGTTAAGGGAATGTTGGAGAAAAATGAATGAAGGAAGAAAAATTAAAAAATATTTATCCATGGCGATAATTGCAGGTGGTGTGGCTATTGTGATCATATGTACGATATACCAGAACCGTTTTTATCGTGTCCCACATCATATATCTTTATCGGGATATAACGATGCTGAAAATATTGAAACAAAATATGATATTAGTATTGAAAAAGAAAATCAAGATTATGATAAGGTAAGCGGATGGATACTTGCCAGAGGTCATGAAATACTTGAATTTGATACGCAAATAATATTATATGAAGATGGCAGTGATAAAGGATTACTCTGGTTAACTCAAATGGAGAACAGAACGGATGTTACAGAGGCGATGAACGATGGAATAAATTATGATGAGAGCGGATTTCAGGCAATGATTCCATCAAGATATGTTGAGGGAAAAGAATATAAGATTGCAATAGCATTTTATGTGGATCAGGAACGGTATATATTAAAGACAGATCAGGAATTTGTTGTTGAAGATGAAGAAGATTGATATATTAGTGATAAAGGACGAGAAGACTTATTATGGAGCAAAAGATGGAAACTTAGCAATTATTGTACCGTGTTACAATGAACAGGAAGCGCTGCCATTGTTTTATAAAGAAGCATCAAAAGTTCTGGAAAAACTGGACTATGACTATAAGCTTCTTTTGATCAATGACGGATCGAAAGATAATACACTGAGTATTATGAAATCAATTGCGGAGAAGGATGAGCATGTAAAATACTTGTCTTTTTCCAGGAATTTTGGTAAAGAGGCAGCCATGTATGCGGGATTTTGCAATGCAAATGCGGACTATGTCTGTGTAATGGATGCAGACATGCAGGACCCACCGAGTCTGTTGCCTGAAATGCTGGAGATCTTACATACACAGGATTATGATTCGGTGGCTACCAGAAGAAAGAACCGTGAAGGGGAACCACCGATCAGAAGCTGGTTTGCACACAGATTTTATGAGATCATCAATAAAATATCGGATGCAGATATCGTTGATGGTGCAAGGGATTTTCGCCTGATGAAAAGGGAAATGGTGGAAGCGATTGTCAGCATGACAGAATACAATCGATTTTCCAAAGGAATTTTTGGCTGGATCGGGTTCAAAACATATTGGTTATCCTATGATAATATTGAACGTGTGGCAGGTGAAACCAAATGGAATTTCTGGAAGCTTACAAAATATGCGATTGATGGAATCATTAATTTCTCTCAGGCACCGTTGAGTGCTGTTTCGGGGCTTTGGAGTGCTGATGACAGTTGTTTCTTTTTTGATGTTAGTTGTGGTCGTCGGACGTAAACTGATTTACGGTGATCCTGTTGCCGGATGGGCATCAACGATCTGTGTGATCATATTTATTGGTGGTCTGCAGCTGTTTTGTCTGGGCGTGATCGGACATTATATTGCAAAGATGTATTTGGAGACGAAGCAGAGACCGCATTTTATTATTTCAGAAACAAACGATGAAGATGCGGTGAAACTTAAATAAGGAAAATAGACAATAAAGCAGGAGAATTTTTGCAAATCGCGTGTAAAATTCTCCTGTTTGTCGATATATGCCGTAATTTTTTTACAGCATATTGTTGCGGAAAAATATAAAACTGGTTATACTGTAAGAAATAATTGAGATGTTAATTACTCTTTGAGAGGACGGTATATTATATGCTAAAAAATTCACATTGAGGAATTATAAGAATTTTAAAAATGAAATAAGTATAGATTTTGAAAATATTGCCGGTTATCAATTTAATATGGATTGTCTGTATGAAGGGACAATTGGAAAAATGTTGATATATGGACGTAATGCAACAGGAAAGACAAATTTGGGAAATGCATTGCTTGATATTGTTGCGACGATGTTTGGAAGACGGAGATATACAAGAAACGAGGTTTTTCTTAATGCAGATTCGACAGAGAATGTAGCAACATTTAGTTATGAGTTTGAGTTTAATGGTACAGATGTGTCATATAAGTATTCGCGAGTGTCGGATGAGAAACTGCAGGATGAAGCATTATTTGTAAATGGCATCAGAATTTTTTCTGTGATTTTCAAAAGAAAACTATAATTTTGACAATTTGAATTATATTGAGGCAGAAACTATAAATGTTGAGCGGTATTTGCAATCTTCAGGGATAGATGACGATATAGAAATCAGCAATACGAAAATTCCCTTTTTACGTTGGTTGCTTAGCAATGCTGTATTTAAAAATAATTCAGTTTTAATTTCATTGTCTAATTATGTTGAAAGAATGCAGATGATTACTGTTGGTAGTGGAATGAGATTTCTTGCAGGAAGATCGAACCAGTTTTTTTTATGAATTATTAGAAAAAAGAGCTTTGCTAACAGACCTTGAAGAATTTTTGAATGTAATGGGAATTGAATGCAGTCTGGCTTTAAAAGAATTGCCGGATGGACAGAAAGAATTATATTTTGTTCATAAACAGATGGTCCCTTTTTATGAGAATGCGTCAAGTGGTACATTGGCGCTGTTTGATCTGTATCGTAGACTGATTGTGAAATTGGGGGTTCGTCATTCGTTTATTTAGATGAATTCGATGCGTTTTATCATTATGAAATGGCAGAAAAAGTGATTGGATTTTTCAAAAGAAAATATCCAAAATGTCAGATGATTATGACATCACATAATACTAATCTGATGACGAACAGAATTATGCGTCCGGATTGTTTGCTTATTTTGTCGAGTAGGGGAACATTAACGTCCCTTTGCAATGCAACAGAACGGGAATTGAGAGAAGGACATAATCTCGAAAAGATGTATATCAGCGGGGAGTTTGAACGTTATGAATAATTATGCGACAGAAGCCAGAAGAAGAGGCCGAAGTTTGCTGGTTGTGGAGGGAGATCATGAGAAAAATGAGCTGTTTTGGCTTGTTTTCAAATGTTACCCGGAATTGCATGTTGATATGGAGAACATATGGATTTATGGGACGAATATTTATATGTTATATGAAGATATTATAAGAGAATATGGGGATGACTGGGAAAATGAATGGACAGATATTGACCTTCCGTTTGTAATCAGTAAAAAGAAAAAATTTGGAAAATCTTTGTTACAAAAATGATTTTACAATATTATACTTGTTTTTGATTATGAACGTCATGATCCACAGTTTTCAGCTGATAAAATTTTACGTTTACAAAATTATTTCAGTGATGCTAATTTCAGATTAATTGCTTAGATAATCTGAAATGCGAAATCATATAGAATGATGTTATCAAAAGTCAAAAGCGAGGAAAGAAAATGGCAAAAGTATCAATTATCATACCGACATATAATGTGGAAATGTTTCTGGATGAATGTCTGGAAAGTATTCAGCGTCAGACATTGCAGGATATAGAGATTATCTGTGTGAACGATGGATCGACAGATCATTCTCTGGAAATCATTAAAAAATATGCGGAGAATGATCCACGTTTTGTGATCGTTGACAAGGAAAACGGCGGTTATGGAAAGGCTATGAATGTCGGTCTGGACAAAGCTACGGGAGAATATATCGGTATTGTGGAACCGGATGATTATGTACCGCTTGCGATGTATGAGGATCTTTACAAGATAGCGAAAGAGAACGATCTTGATATGGTGAAGGCAGATTTTTACCGTTTTACAAGAAATCCTGAAAATGGGAATATGAATCTGGTATATAACCATCTGGATTTAACAGGAAAATGGTACGGAAAGCTCTTTGATCCTAGTGAAGAACCGGAGACATTACGTTTTATCATGAATACCTGGAGTGGTATTTACAAAAGAGAGTTTTTGGAGCAGCATCACATCAGACATAACGAAACTCCTGGAGCATCTTTCCAGGACAATGGTTTTATTTCCAGACTTTTGTTTATGCAAAGCGTGCGATGATCGTGGATAAGCCGTACTATATGAATCGTCGTGATAATCCGAATTCCTCTGTCAATAACAGGGAAAAGGTCTACTGCTGTAATGTAGAGTATGATTATATCCGTGAGATATTGATGAAAGATCCGGAAATCTGGAGCCGCTTTAAATATATGTATTCTTTGAAGAATTTCATACTTATAATTTTACGCTGCAGCGATTGGAGAGCAGTTTAAGAGGGAATATGTTCAGCGGATCAGTCAGGAATTCAAAAGAGCAAAAGAAAACGGAGAATTGAAACAGGGAGCGTTCTATCCTGTTGAATGGGATGATATGATGCTGCTGATCCAAGATCCGGATGCTTACTACTTCAAGATATGTCTGAAGAATAAGCAGATCCGTTCTCTGGAAAAGAAAGTAGCATCATTGGAGAATTCCACAACTATGAAGGTTGGGCGTGTAATCATGTTTATTCCGTTAAAGATAAAAAAGCTTTTTAAGAAAAAATAAAATGAGTAAAGAACAGAAAGATAAAGGAGTCATTATGAGTAAAAAATATGATTATCTGGTAGTTGGTGCAGGTTTATACGGAGCAGTATTTGCGCATGAAGCAAAAGAAGCTGGAAAGTCAGTGCTGGTGATTGATAAACGCCCGAATATTGCTGGAAATGTGTTTACAGAGGATGTAGAGGGAATTCATGTGCATAAATATGGCGCGCATATTTTCCATACAAATAATAAAAAAGTATGGAATTATATTACTCGTTTTGCAGAGTTTAACCGTTTCACAAACAGCCCGGTTGCAAATTATCATGGTGAGTTATATTCTCTGCCATTTAATATGTATACATTCAATAAGATGTGGGGAGTAGTAACCCCGGAAGAAGCAGCAGCCAAGATTGAAGAACAGAAAAAGAGGTTGGTATCGCAGAGCCGAAGAACCTGGAAGAACAGGCAATTTCCCTGGTAGGAAGAGATATTTTTGAAAAGCTGATCAAGGGCTATACAGAGAAGCAGTGGGGTCGTGACTGCAAAGATCTCCCGGCTTTTATCATCAAGAGACTTCCGGTTCGTCTTACATTTGATAACAATTATTTTAACGCATTGTATCAGGGAATTCCGGTTGGCGGATATACCAAAATGGTTGCCAATATGCTAGACGGAGTGGAAGTTCGCCTTGGAGAGGATTATCTAGAGAAAAAAGCAGAATACGATGCACTTGCTGAAAAAGTGATCTATACGGGTCCGATCGATGCATATTTTGATTACCAGATGGGATATCTGGAGTATCGTTCGGTACGTTTTGAGACAGAACTTCTGGATAAGCCGAATTTCCAGGGAAATGCAGCAGTCAATTATACAGACAGAGAGACTCCATGGACAAGGATCATTGAGCATAAATGGTTTGAATTTGGAAAAGATGATGAAGGAAATGATCTTCCGAAGACAGTGATCAGCCGTGAGTATAGTTCTGAGTGGAAACCGGGAGATGAACCGTATTATCCGGTGAATGATGAGAAGAACGGCGCTCTTTACAGCAAATACAGAGAGCTTGCCCAAAAAGAGAAAAAGGTTGTATTTGGCGGCCGTCTGGGAGAGTATAAGTATTATGACATGGATGCGGTGATCGCATCAGCACTGGACATGTGCGAAAAGGAACTTGGCTAAGGATTGATTTGTCAAAATGTGACAAAAATGTAAAATTTGATTTAAAAATACATTGCATTGCAGGAAGAAAACTGTTATAGTGGATTCATAGAGCGTTTGTGCTCTGTGAGTTGTTATTATGCAGAAACAAAATGGAGAGTTTAATTACGAGGAGTATCTTTATGAAAAGAATTACAGCAATCTGGAAACATGCCTTTCTTCTGATCGTGATATTGTCAGCTGTCTGTCTTTTGGGGAATACACAGAAAGTATCAGCTGCATCTTACAGTGAAACGACCTGCAAAGTGATTTTTGCAAATGCAAAAGGACAGACTGCAGGTTTTTATCATAATCTTGCCAAAACTGTTGAGGAAGGAACAGTAATTCAGCTTCCGGAGATAAACAGGGATGGATATCAGGCTTACTGGGTAACAAAGATTGAAGGAAAAGAATATAAATATAAAGCCGGACAGAAAGTGACGATCAATCAGACAACAAAGTTCTGCCTGAATTTATATAAAGAATATACGGTCCGATTCTACACGGCAAATGGCAGAAATGAATATACAAGTCTTCGCAAGACGGTTGTAGCGGGCAGCAGAATCAAGATGCCAATTGGTAATTCAAATGGAAACTACAGCTTTGCCGGATGGGCAACCAAAGTTGGAGGAGAGGTTGCGAAGAAACAGCATGCAACAGTAAAAGTTAAAAGCAACCTGAAGTTTTATGCAGTGCAGCAGAAAACAGATACATCAGGTATAAGATTATATAAATATGATGGAAGCTACTGGAAGACGATCAAAAATACAAATGGTAAAGCAACTTTTCCGGCAGTAAATCTGGGCTCAGCTAATATAGTTCTTGGGTGGTCGAAGACACAGGGAAAGAATGCACTGTCCAGTTCCGATTACAAAGCCGGAGACCGTATTCCATCCAAAAACGGCAGATATTATATGGTTGTTTTTGGAACATCCATGGATCGCGCACCGGCTACGATTACAACACCGACAAAATTGACAGGGTTTATTGTGTGGGAGATTCCAGAACTGTTTATGCACAAGTTGCTTTAGGTGCATCAGCGCCGTCAAATGTTGAGTTTATTGCAAAATCAGGAGAAGGATTAGACTGGTTTAAGAGCTCAGGTTATAAAACTCTGTATCGCTCTGTGGCCAAGCGTCCACGGACAGAAAAAAAGGCAGTTATTATTAATCTTGGAGTCAATGATTTAAAGAACAGTGCTTCTTATGTCAAATATATGAAGAAAGCAGCAGCTAATCTGAAAAAATATAACTGTAAAATGTATTATCTTTCTGTAAATCCGGTAAACAGTGCAATGATCAAAAGCGTTAATGGAAAGGCAAGAACAGAAGCACAGGTCGCAGCTTTTAATAAAGCAATCTACAGGGGACTGTGTTCTGGCAGAAAAAGAAGCTTTACTTACATCAATACATGTACGAACCTGCAGATGAAGGGCTGGATCAGTAAGAAGTCTGGAACAGATATTTATGATGGATTGCATTATTCAAATCAGACATATCTGAGGATATTTGATTATTGTATGAGATATCTGAATCGCTGAAATGTGGAGTATTCAGAATAAAGAGAGGAACTATGTAAATGAAACGTGTTATCACATATGGAACGTTTGACCTGCTTCATTACGGACATATCAATCTTTTGAGACGGCACGCCAGATGGGCGATTATCTGATCGTGGGGCTTTCAACAGATGAATTCAACTGGAATGAAAAACAGAAGAAGTGTTATTTTTCTTACGAAAACGTAAACAGCTTCTGGAAGCTATACGTTATGTCGATCTGGTGATTCCGGAAGAAAACTGGGAGCAGAAGAGAACGGATGTGAAAGAGTATCATGTGGATACTTTGTAATGGGAGATGACTGGAAGGGAAAATTTGATTTTCTGAAAGAAGAAGGATGCGAGGTGGTATATCTGCCACGTACTCCGGAGATTTCCAGCTCACAGATTAAAGAAGATCTCCATACAAAAGAAAGTAAAAACGATTGATAAACTGGCCGGGGTATTAAGCCCCGGTCAGTTCCTTTAATGAGCAAAAACGATAGCCCATTTCTTCCCATTTTGTAAGCAGGTCATCCAGGATCAGGCCATTTGTAGAGGAAGTATTGTGCAGAAGGACAATGGCACCGGGATGAATGCGCGCGAGAAGCTTTTGAAAGGCTTCTTCCCTGGAAGGCTGCTGATCCTGAATCCAGTCTACATATGCAAGGCTCCAGAAAAAGGTGGAATATCCCAGCTCTTTGGCCATGGTCAGGTTTGTGGTACTGTAGATTCCCTGCGGTGGACGGTAAAATTTTGTCATCTGTTCACCGGTGACAGATTCATACAGCTTTTCTACGCCGTCCAATTGTTTCTGAAAATCATCTTTTGAAGAAATGCCTGACATATCAGGGTGCGTCATTGTGTGATTGCCAACTGTATGCCCTTCAGAAACCATGCGCCGGATCAGATCAGGATTGTCTGAAATGAAATTACCTACAACAAAAAATGTGGCAGGGGCCTGATGCTTTTTCAGTGCATCGAGGATGCGTGGAGTGTTTCCGTTTTCGTATCCGGCATCAAAAGTGAGGTAGATTTTTTTTTCATTGGTATCTTCAGCATAGTAGGCATGATACTTGCCAAGATCGTTGATCGTACATTCCCGACAGGCGTTCTCCCTCCTTTTCGGAAACTGAGTCCCCAACTGGTGGATTCGGATAAGAGAGAAGCAGATGCTGCCTGAGATTTCTGCCAGGAATGCAATTTACCTGCCTGCCCACCCAGAATAAAGGCGCCGGCAAGAAGGAAGAGCAATTTGGGAATGAGTGGATAATGATGAGAAGAAGACATAGTATCTCCAATAGAAGATCTTGAAAGAATATATGCGAAAAGGCAAAAATTTAGAGCCATCAGATGATTATTTTCTGGTGGCTCTTTTAATGTTCATTGTCCAATGGAACTTACCTCCTGAGTTAATTTAAAACATTTGGAATTAAATAATTACGTTCTTGGTGGTCCGTACCTCTCTTTCATAAATTATAAAGGAAATTCATTTCGTTTCTGGTGGTCTGTACCTCGCTTTCCTGAATTATGGGAAATCACTTATGTTTTCGGTGGTTTCACGCTCCTTTTATTTATTTTGTAGTTCCTTTTGTTTTATGAATTTAATATAACAGATAATAAACCATATGTCAATAAGAAAATTGAAAAAATAAAAATATTAAATAATAAATTGCAAAGTTACATAATAATATAAAAACTTACAGAAAATAATGAAAAAGAAGTATGGTATAGAAACAGACGAAAGACTAACTATTAAAAGTCAAGCCTTAAAATGATATTTTTTGAATAAAGTACAGAAATGTATTTTAGATATATTTGGAACTCAGTTAGAGTTCATTGAACCTTGAAAACTGCATGACAAAAA
>ENA-OQDF01001106-OQDF01001106.1-human-gut-metagenome-genome-assembly--contig:-NODE-1106-length-11141-cov-2.145996_pt1 | contig 11141 bp, 12 predicted proteins | sample MGYA00242769_ERZ504597 | MGnify/ENA primary metagenome ERZ504597 (study PRJEB26092, sample SAMD00036305) | human gut metagenome | host: Homo sapiens | study: EMG produced TPA metagenomics assembly of...
GTACCTGAAAAAGGTATTTATCAAGAAGTATTTAATACAGATAAAGAAGAATATGGTGGTTCTAATGTATTAAATGAAGGTGACTTTAAATCAGAAGATGTATTCTGGCATAATTTAAATCAATCTATTCAAATTACTTTACCACCACTTGGTACAGTATATTTCAGATTGAAATTGCGTCCTGTTGAAGCTAAAAAACAGACAGTAATTGAAGCTGAAAAACCAGAAAAGGTAAAACTTAATGGTAATAGATCAAAACAACGTCAAAAGGCTAAAGCTTATGCCTTGAAATAATTAAGTTATAGCCATATAATTTTTATTATATGGGCTATATATACAATCATAGAGGAAGGTCGTGTTATAGTGTTAAAAGTTTTATATGTAGCCTCAGAAGCTGTGCCTTTTGTAAAAACAGGCGGTCTTGCAGATGTAGCGGGTTCTTTACCTAAAGAATTAAAACAAAAAGGTGTAGATGTTCGTGTTGTTATACCAAAATACAGTGGTATAAAAGAAGAATATCGCAATAATATGGAACATATTTATGATGGTGAAATCAATGTTTCCTGGCGTAAAAAATATCTAGGTATTGATAGATACGATTATAAAGATGTACCATTTTATTTCATTGATAATCAGGAATATTTCTATCGTGAAGGATATTATGGTTATCCAGATGATGTAGAAAGATTTACTTTCTTCTGCAGAGCTGTTCTTGAAATGCTTCCTCATATTGATTTCTGGCCAGATGTTATTCATATGAATGATTGGCAAACTGGTTTAATTAGCGTTTATTTAAAACTCGAACATAATGAAGATGTACGCTATAACAAGATTAAAACAGTATATACTATTCACAATTTGAAATATCAAGGTCGTTTCTGGAAAGGATATTTACCAGATGTATTAGGTCTTGATTGGAAATACTTCAACAATGGTGATTTGGAATACTTCGATGATATCAACTTCATGAAAGGTGCTATCGTATATTCTGATAAAGTTACTACTGTAAGTCGCAGTTATGCTAAAGAAATTCAAGATCCTTATTATGGTGAAGGTCTTGAAGGTATGCTTCAAAAACGTGATGCAGATTTATCTGGTATTATCAATGGTCTTGATTATGAAGATTATAATCCAGAAACTGATAAGTACATCTTTAAAAACTTTGATGTACATAATGCAATTGCTATCAAAGGTGATAATAAAGAACAACTTCAGAAAAAATTGGGCTTACCAGTAAATCGTAAAATTCCAATGATTGGTATGGTAACTCGTTTAGTTGAAGCAAAAGGTCTTGATTTAGTTACACGTATCTTAGACGAATTACTTGAATATGAAAATGTACAATTTGTAATCTTAGGTACAGGCGATAGACAATATGAAGACTGGTTCAAAGGTCTTGTATGGCGCTATCCGAAAAAGTATCTGCTAATATCTTCTTTAATAATGAACTAGCACATCAAATTTATGCTGCAAGTGATTTATTCTTGATGCCATCTCAATATGAACCATGCGGTATTGGTCAGCTTATCGCTCTCCGTTATGGTACTGTGCCAATTGTACGTGCTACAGGTGGTTTAAAAGATACTGTTGAAGCATATAACAATTACACTCAAACTGGTAATGGCTTTAGCTTTAATAACTACAATGCACATGAATTATTATTCTCCATCAAACGTGCAATAGATGGTATTGCTGATGATAGAAAACATATTCATCTTGTAGACAATGCTATGACTGCTGATTACAGCTGGGAAGAATCAGCTAAACAATATAAAGAATTGTATAATAGCTTAAAGGCTTAATAATTAGTTTAAAATAAAAATTTTATCGCTTAATACGACTTTTATAAAAATTTTGCTTACTCAAACAAAATAAGGTCTGTATTAAGCGATAATTATTTTATAGATGATTGAAGTTTTAATTAAAGTTTTAATCAGGGGAGGGATAATATAAATGATTTTTCATGATTCACAAAATCTATATTATCGCAGTCCTATAGGGGCAGTGCCGACACAATCTTTTGTGAGATTGGCAATTGATGTTGATTTAAAAGATAAAGTTTCTTTGGTGCGTTTACATACATGGCAAGAAACTTGTGGTTCAATATATTATAATTTAAAAAAATCTTCATGGGATGAAAAACATTATTTTATTGATTTAGATATGCCTGAAGATGGTTGTCTTGTTTGGTATTATTTTATAATTGAATTAGCTGATGGTAAATTATTATATTATGGCAATAATAAGGCGCAAATGGGTGGTATTGGTCAAGAAGCATTAGAGGTGCCACCATCTTATCAGATTACAGTATTTAAAAAAGATGTAAAAACGCCAGATTGGTTTAAAAAAGCTGTTATGTATCAGATTTTTCCTGATAGATTTTATCGTAGTGGCAATAATATTCCACAGAAAAAACATGCGGTGCTTCATTGTGATTGGAATGAACCACCAATGTATTATTTAGATCCAGATACAAAAAATGTAATCACTTATGATTATTTTGGCGGAAATATCCAAGGTATAAAAGAGAAATTATCGTATTTAAAAGATTTGGGAATATCTGTGATTTATTTTAATCCTATTTTTAAATCACGTGCTAATCATCATTATGATACGGCAGATTATCATCAAGTAGACCCAATGTTTGGTACTAATGAAGAATTTGCTGAGCTTTGTAGTCAAGCTAAAGAGATGGGAATTCGTATTATCTTAGATGGGGTATTTAGTCATACTGGCAGTGATAGTATATACTTCAATCGCTTCGGCAATTTTGATAGTGTAGGTGCATATCAATCCAAAGAATCTCCATATTATGAATGGTATGATTTCAAGGAATATCCTTGTAAATATGATTGTTGGTGGGGCTTTACAAGTATGCCAAACACAAAGGAAACAACACCATCATATATGGATTTCATCATTCGTAGTGAAGATAGTGTAATGAATTTTTGGATGGATAAAGGCATAAGTGGTTGGCGTTTAGATGTAATTGATGAATTGCCACAGAAATTTACACGTTGTTTTTATCAAAAATTGAAGAAATTAGATAAAGATGCAGTTATCATCGGTGAAGTATGGGAAGATGCTTCAAATAAAATAGCGTATAATGTTCATCGTGAATATCTTTGTGGTTATGAGATGGATAGTGCGATGAATTATCCATTGCGCAGAATTATTTTAGATTTTATTTTGAAAAATAAATCAGCTCAAGAAACAGAAGTAAGTATTTTAAATCAGCATGAAAATTATCCTGAAGAAAATCTCTATGCCATGATGAATTTATTGGGTAGTCATGATGTAGAACGTATTTTGACTTTATTAGGCGAAGCTCCAAGTGTAGAAAATGTACCAGCTAGTGTACAGGCAAAATTCAAATTAGATGATGCTCATTTACGTTTAGCTATTGCTCGTTTGAAATTAGCTGTTGTTTGGCAGATGACATTGCCGGGGGTACCATCAATTTATTATGGCGATGAAATCGGTATGCAGGGATATCGCGACCCACATAATAGAGCAAGCTATAAATGGGATGAAGCTGATAATAATTTACGTCATTTCTTTACGCGTATGATAGCACTGCGCAATCATCGACAAGTATTGCAAACTGGTTGGTATATACCAGTATATGCTCAAGATGATGTCTTAGCTTATATGAGAACTACAAAATTAGGCAAAGATAGATTTGGACAAAAAATGGATGATGATTGCATTTTAGTGGTATTAAATCGTCATCAAGAAAAAACTATGACGATAGAAATTGATGTTCATGGTTTTTGTCAGCGTAAATTACATGAAATAACTAATATGTATCCTGATGTGGAAATCATAGATAATAAGGCTAAGATAGAAATTGAACCGCTCACAGCTCTAGTATTTGAACAAGAAAAAGAAAATATAGAATATGCTAGAAAAGCTGGTATCATCATGCATCCAACATCCCTTCCATCTGATTATGGTATTGGTGATTTAGGAAAAGAAGCTTATAATTTTGTGGATTGGTTAGTAAAAGCTAAACAAAAGATTTGGCAAGTTCTGCCATTAAATCCAGTAGGATATGGAGCATCTCCATATCAATCTCCATCTGCTTTTGCTAGCAATACTATGCTTATTTCACCTGAAAAATTAGTGGAAATCAATTTATTAGAAGCTAAAGATATTGTTTTAGATTATAAAGCTGATGTTGATAAAGTAGATTTTGTAAAAGTAGAAGCTTATAAAGAAAAAATTTAACAAAAGCTTTTGCTAATTTTGTAGCAGATACAGATTATACAGCTTTTTGTCAGCAACAAAGTTATTGGCTTGAAGATTATGCATTATTCATGGCATTAAAGAAATATTATAAAAACTTACCATGGTATGAATGGAATTTAGATATAAAATTGCGTAAACCTCAAGCTTTAGAGTCTTGCAGAATTTCTTTGGCACAAGATATTGCTTATGCTAAGTTTAAACAATATATTTTCTTTAAACAGTGGCAAGATTTACATGCTTATGCAAACGAAAAAGGCATACAAATAGTCGGTGATGTTCCAATTTTCCCATCACATGATAGTGCTGATGTATGGGTACATCAAGATTTATTTAATTTGAATGCTGATGGCACTTTAAAGACAGCAGCGGGAGTACCACCAGATTATTTCAGTGAAGATGGTCAACTTTGGGGTAATCCACATTATCTCTGGAAGGTAATGCAAAGAGATGACTATAGTTGGTGGCGTAAACGCATAGCTACATTGTTGAATTTAGTAGATATAATTCGCATTGACCATTTCCGTGGTTTTGAAGCTTATTGGGAAGTATCTGGTATGGCTACAAATGCTCGTGTTGGTAAATGGGTTAAAGGTCCAGGAAAAGACTTATTTGATAAAATCAAAGAATATCTAGGTGATGTGCCAATTATCGCTGAAGATTTAGGTGTAATCACTCCAGAAGTCGAAGCTTTGAAAAATAGTTGTAATTTCCCAGGCATGAAAGTTTGCAATTTGAATTATATGCAAATAAATATCATAAATTAAACTTATCAGTCCGAAAAATAGCATTGTCTATACAGGCACTCATGACAATAATACAACTTTAGGCTGGCTTAAAGAGGATATATCTCCGCAGGATAAAGCAGTTTTAGCAGATTTATTAGAAGTTAAAGTTGATGATAATGAGGCTTTATTAGATGAATTGGTAAAATTAGCATATGCTAGTGCTTCTAAGATGGCGATATTGCAATGCAAGATGTTTTGAAGTTGGATAGTAATGCTAGAATGAATTTACCTGGTACAGTAGGCACTAACTGGGGCTGGCGTATGCAAAAAGATGCATTGACAGACGAAAAAGCAATGCATTTGTGTTCCTTAGTAGAAAAATATAATAGATAAATAAAAAGGACTCTACAATAAATGTAGAGTCCTTTTAGATTTTAGCGAAAAGTAATTCGGCAAAGAGGATATTATCATGGTATAATAATTTAAGTGTATTTAGTTAAATTTATTTTAAGATAGGTGAATATTTTAATGAAAATAGAGAAAAAAATATTGTGGGCGATATCATTAAGTGCATTATCTTTATGTACATATAATCAGCCAGTATTAGCTTCAGATACGGATGTTGAAATCTTAAATTATGTTGAAGACCAACGTCGTGAAGCTAGAGATAAAGAAAAAAATAAAGCTATTAATGAATTTAAAGCAGAATTAGATGCTCAATATGAAAAAGAAGGCATTGTTATACAAAATCCTCAAGAAGCACCAATTATTTTTGAGGGCAATGATATTATGTATGATTCAGTAACAGGTGAAGTATATGGTAAGGGCAATGTAAAAATCACGCAGAATTATTCACGCATGACTACTGAAGATGCAAATGGTAATTTAAATACAGGTGATGTGGATATACCTGTTCATGCTCATGTTATGCAGGTAGCTAATCCAACACTTGATATCAACAGTGAGAAAACAAAATATAATTATAATGAAAAAACTGGTGTAATGAATAATGTAAAAGGTCGTGTAGATAATAGATATATTTCAGGGGAACAAGTAGAATTTTATCCTGATTACTATATAATTTACAATGGCACTATGACACGTTGTCCTGCAAAAAAACCAGATTACTGTTTGACTGCTGAGAAAATTGAAATTTATCCTGATGACCATATGGTAGCATATAATGCGAAATTTTTAATCAAAGGACAAGTTATTTATCAAACAGATGAATATAGTACTAAAATAGGTACTAATAGCGATGGAAAAAATCAATGGATACCATTACGTATTCGTATAAATGATGATGATGGTTTATCTATCGGTTACAAATTAGATGCACCATTGATGGATAATGTAAAAGCTTATGCTGATTTAAAATATACTACTAAGCATGATATGAGAAATATTTATGGTGTAGCTTGGAATAATGCAGGTAGTACTTTTAAAGTAGAAAATGGTAAATATGAAGATGATGAAGATCGCTGGCTAGAAAAAAATATAGCATATATATATAATTATGGCAGTAGAATAGGTGATACACCACTTAGTTTTAATTTTTATAATGAATATGGTTTATGGGAAGAAAATAATATTAAAGTTGGCATCGTGAACATAATTTATCTCTCCATCATGATCCTATAAATTTAGATACAGAAGGTAAATTTAGATTATTTCCAAGCATAGGTTATCGCTTAGTTTATGAAGATTATGATGATAGCAATTATAATAGTTTATATTATGATGTGACTTTACTTGGTGAATTAACTGATAGATTAGTAGCTTATACAGGATATCATTATTCAAGAGTTAGTGCAGAAAATACTTATTCCAGTATGGATTGGAAGATTATTCCAAAAAAGTATCCGCAGGTCTAAGTTATACTATAGATGATAAAAATCGCTTTGTTGTAGCAACAGGATATGATGCTTCAGATCAGCTTCGTTTAAGAGATTTAGATTATTATTGGTATCATGATTGGCATTGTGTAGAAACTGAATTAAAATATGAACAGAAAAAAGATAAATGGAGTTTACATTTTAATTTCTTAAATTTCTAATATATAGAGAAAAAAGGTGAATTTATGAAGCCGGAATTGATTGATTTTGTAGAAAAATTTAAGGGAAAACGCATTTTAATTATTGGTGATATGATTGCTGATATATATTTAAAAGGTGATATTTCTCGTATTTCTCGTGAAGCGCCAGTTTTAGTATTGATAGAGTCAGAAGAAAAAACAGTGGCTGGCGGTGCTGCTAATGTAGTTAATAATGTAGCCACATTGGGTGGAAAGCTTTTGCTGTAGGTATTTTAGGTGAAGATAAAGGTGCTTTAAATTTAAAGCAAATATTAGAAGAAAATAATGTAAATACTGAAGGTATGTTTTGTGATCAAAATCGCAAAACTATTACTAAGACACGTGTTATTGCAGGTGGCAGAGCTACAGTAAGTCAACAGGTAGTACGTATTGATAGAGAATGTAATGAAGTTATCAGTGAAGTATATGAAAAAGAATTGATGAATTACATTCAAATGGTCATGCCACAGATGCAAGGTGTAGTAATGAGCGATTATGGCAGTGGAACAATTACACCTAAAATTCGTGATTTAATTTTATCTTTAAGTAAAGAATATGATATCCCATCAATAATAGATTCTCGATATGCTATTTTCAATTTTGTAGGTACTGATTATGTAAAACAAAACGATGCAGAATTAGCTAGTGCTGTAGGCTATAAAATAGATAATGAAGATAGCTTATATAAAGCGGCACAGGAATTTTTAGTAAAAATGCAAGCAAAGGGAATTTTAGTTACGCGTGGTGAAAAAGGTATGACTTATTTGAAGCAAATGGAGATGTGCATAATATCCCAGTATCTGATAAATCAGAAGTATTTGATGTATCAGGAGCAGGCGATACATGTGTTGCTACCTTTATCACAGCATTAGCTACAGGTGCGATGCCAAGTCAAGCAGCTGAACTTTCTAATTTTGCTTCTGGTATTGCTGTACGTAAAATGGGAACAGCTACAGTTTCTGATGAGGAATTAATTGCTGTATTGAAAAAATAATAATTACAGATAGGATTTTAGTGATGATTATAGATATACAAGATATTGAAAAGTTTTGTGAAATCTTGCGTAAGGGTAATAAAACTATAGCACTTACTAATGGCACTTTTGATTTAATACATGCAGGTCATGTTCGTTATTTAAATGAAGCTAGTAAATTAGCAGATTATTTAATTTTAGGGTTAAATAGTGATCAGTCTGTAAAGCAGTATAAATCAGATAAACGACCAATTGTTCCGCAAAAAGAGCGAGCAGAGGTTATAGATAGTTTAAAAGCTGTAGATTATGCAGTTATTTTTGATGAAACAACAGCTGATAAATTAATCAGTAAGTAAAACCAGATATCTATGTAAAAGGTGGAGATTATACAGAAGAATCTCTTCCAGAAACAGCAACAGTAAAAAAATATGGTGGTAAGATAAAATTTATAAAAGTAGTAGAGGGTTGTTCTACTACAAATATCATACAGAGAATTTTAGAGATATATTGATAAATAAAAACTACATCTTTAAGGTATGTATTTTAGAGATGTAGTTTTTATTTAGATAAAATAGTAAATAAGTATTTACTATTTTGTAAAATATTGGTAAAATCAAAGAATGGAAAATATATAATATTTGATAAGAATTTGATGAGGTTTTTATGAATATTTTAATTGTAAAATTAAGTGCAATAGGAGATGTAATTCATGCATTACCTGTAGCATATGTTTTGAAAAAACGATATCCTAATGCGCATATTACATGGGTTGTGGAACCTACAGCATATGAATTGGTGAAACACAATCCATATGTAGATGAAATAATTATTTTTCATAAAAAAGCATTTAAATCGTGGAATGGTTTTAAAGAAAATTATCGACCTTTTGCTAAGTTATTGCAAAAGAAAATATGATATATCTATAGATTTGCAAGGATTGTTTAAGTCAGCAGCTGTAGTATTTACTGCCAAGGCAAAGATAAAAATAGGCTATGTAGATATGCGTGAAGGTAGCAATTTAATCAGTAAACGCATAGTAGGCAATAATAAAAATGGTCATATTGTAGATAGATATTTAGATACTGTTAAATGTTTAGATTGTGATACAGAAAATATAATATTTCCTTTAGTTAATACACAAGATGAAATTGATTTTGTAGATAATTTATTGATTAAAGAGAATATATTAAATCAAAAATTTATAATTTTTGCAGTGGGCACTAATTGGATAAATAAATGTTGGTCTGTGGAAAATTTTGCGAAATTAAGTGATTTATTAACAGAATATAATTTAAAAGTAGTCTTAATTGGTTTTGGAAAAGATGATGAACAAAAATCACAAGCTATTATTAAATTAGCTAGAGAAAATAATATTATAAATTTTGTGGGAAAAACGAGTTTGATGCAAACGGCTAGACTTATTAAATTATCAAAGGCTGTTGTAGGAGGAGATACAGGAAACCTTCATTTAGCAGCAGCTTTAAATATTCCTGCAATTATGCTTATGGGGCCAACTGATCCTAATAGAAACGGTCCATATAGACAAAGTGAAAATGTGATTTTAGCAGGTCATGAATGTGATGGTTGTTGGAAGCGTACTTGTGCTAAAAATATAGATTGCTTAGCAAGTATAAAACCAAATCAAGTCATAGAAAAATTAAGACAAAGCGAGTTGTTAAAAGATGAGTGAAAATTATCCAATTGACTTTGTTGTTACTTGGGTTGATGGCAACGACCCAGTATGGCAAGCAGAAAAAGCAAAGTATAGTCCCAGTAAAAATGCAGATAATCGCAATGTGCGTTTTCGTGATTGGGATAATATGCAATATTGGTTTAGAGCTGTAGAAAAATTTGCACCATGGGTTAACAAAATACATTTTGTAACCTATGGTCATTTGCCCAAATGGTTAAATACAGATAATCCAAAGTTAAATATTGTTAAACATAGTGATTTTATACCAAAAGAATATTTACCTACATTTAGTTCACATTCTATTGAATTGAATTTACATAGGATAGAGGGTTTAGCTGAAAGATTTGTTTATTTTAATGATGATATGTTTTTAATAAGACCTGTAAAAAGAGAATTATTTTTTGCAGGTAAAGATTGCCTACCAACGGATTTTGCTATTGCTAGTACTTTGAGTGTTGCTGATAAAAAGATACAGTACAATATGTTAAGTTTAATAATATAGTAATATTAAATACTCATTTTGATAAAAAAGAACAAATGAAAAAGTATTTTAGTAAATGGATAAATTTAGAGTATGGTTGGAATAGTTTAAGAAATTTAATATTAAGTGGAGAACATCATTTTAAATGTTTTGCAAATAATCATTTGGCTTTTTCATATTTAAAAACAACTTTTATAGATTTATGGGACAAGGAATTTGATGAGTTAGATGAAACTTGCAAGCATAAATTTAGAAATAAAACAGATGAAAATCAGTGGCTTATGCGTTATTGGCAATTAGCAAAAGGTGACTTTGAACCTATAGGAAGACATGTAAAAGGTAAGGTTTATGAAATTTATAATGGCGTAGAGCAAAATCAAGACTTATTTAAGAGTATAGAAAATCAATTGATACCAATGATATGTATAAACGATAATGAGAATGTAGATTTTGAACCTATGAAGGAGGGAATAAAACAAAGCATTTGAATAAAATTTTACCTGAAAAATCTAGTTTTGAAAATAAATAAATATTAATAAGAAATCATTTTATACTTTATGATTTCTTATTAATGTTATTTATTAAAAATGTACAAAACCCCAATTTTATTATATTGTTAAAAAATGAAAATAAAATGAAGTATAGAAGGTAGATTATTATGATAGAAAAAGATTATCCAATTGACTTTGTAGTTACTTGGGTTGATGGTAACGATCCAGTATGGCAAGCTGAAAAAGCAAAGTATAGTCCCAGTAAAAATGCAGATAATCGCAATGTGCGTTTTCGTGATTGGGATAATATGCAATATTGGTTTAGAGCTGTAGAAAATTTGCACCATGGGTTAACAAATACATTTGTAACTTATGGTCATTTGCCTAATGGTTAAATATAGATAATCCTAAATTAAATATTGCTAACATAGCGATTTATACCACAAATATTAC
>ENA-OQDF01001107-OQDF01001107.1-human-gut-metagenome-genome-assembly--contig:-NODE-1107-length-11141-cov-1.374069_pt1 | contig 11141 bp, 16 predicted proteins | sample MGYA00242769_ERZ504597 | MGnify/ENA primary metagenome ERZ504597 (study PRJEB26092, sample SAMD00036305) | human gut metagenome | host: Homo sapiens | study: EMG produced TPA metagenomics assembly of...
TTCTCTAATCACCGGAACAACATTGACAAGAATTAAAACAATCGTAATAAAAATTACAATTAAGTTGAAATAGCATTAATACTAGGATTTACACGTTTTGACATTGTATAAACCATAATACTCAAGTTTTTAATTCCTTTCCTGTAACAAAATAAGAAATAATAAAATCATCAAAAGACATTGTAAAAGCAATCAAAGCCCCTGAAACAATACCAGGCATGATTTGTGGTACGATAACTTTAATTAAAGCCATCCAAGGTGTACACCCTAAATCCATTGCAGCATCCGCTAAATTTGGATCTAGAGAGCGAATTTTAGGCATAACAGATAATATAACATAAGGAATGCAAAATGCGATATGTGCCAATAATAATGTTGCAAAACCTTTTTTCAATATTAAAAGGTAATAAAGAATAACATTAAGCCAATCGCTGTAACGATTTCTGGATTCATCAAAGGAAAATCGTTGATTTGCATAATCAAATCATGAACGACTTTTTTAGATTTTGATAAACCTATCGCACTAATCGTTCCTACCACAGTTGATATAACTGTTGCAATAACAGCTACTAAAATCGTTATATACAATGATTCCATCATTGATGCATCAGATAACATTTTTGTATACCATTGCATTGAAAATCCTGTAAAATGCGTTAATGATTTACTAGAATTAAATGAAAACACAATCATAAAGCCAATTGGTAAATAGAAAAATAAAAGCATTAATCCCATTAATATCTTTAAAAATGAACGTTTTTCTTTTTTCATGCTTTTTTCTCCTTTCTATTACCTGAATTACGTTTTTCAACATATCTTACTAAATACATAATAGCCATCATTACAAATGCCATAATGACTGAAATAGCAGAACCAAAATTCCATTCTCCTACAGTAATAAATTGATTTTCTATTACATTACCTATTAAGAAATATTGTCCCCCACCTAATAATTTAGGAATAAAGAATGAACTTACCGCAGGTAAAAAGACAAGTGCGATACCACTAATGACTCCTGGAATAGAAAGTGGAAATGTAACTTCCAAAAAGTTTGAAAACGGTTCGCTCCTAAATCAGAGCTTGCTTCTAATAAAGATTTATCCATTTTAGAAAGTGATGTATTAATTTGTAAAATCATAAATGGAATAAAGTTATAAACCATTCCAAGTAAAACAGCACCTTCTGTATAAAGAAGTTGTGTTGATTTAAATCCTAATAAATTCAATAATGATTGTAAAATACCTCCATCAGATAAAATACCAATCCAAGCGTATGTTCTTACAAGCATATTGATCCACATTGGAAGTGTAATTAATAATACAAGAATATTTCTTGTACGATCTTTACATTGAGAAATAAAATAAGCAATTGGATATCCTAACAAAATACAAATAATTGTTGTTTTAAATGCAATTGAAAGAGATCTCCATAAAATAAGTAAGAAATCATGATCGGTAAAAAACTTAGCAAAATTTTGTAAAGTAAAACTAAAATTAACAACAGTATTTCCACTATCAGTTACTGCATAAAAAGCAATAAGTAATACTGGCAAAAGTAGAATAATAATACTCCAAATAATATAAGGTAAAGCTAGTTGAGAAAATTTTTTCATCTAGAATCCCATCTTTTCCATAACATGAATATCTTCTACTTCAAAAGTCAATCCGACCTCTTGACCTTCTTCTACATAATCTGTTGTATGTACTTTTAGTTCTCTACCTTCTGTTGAAAATGTTACTTGATAAATTCCTTCTTTTATGTTTTCAGGATCAAAATCATAATCTACATAAATATCCACTGCTTCATCTTCATTTGATAATTTCCATCCAATAGCATTAGCCCATGTTTTTAAATCTGTATCTAAAGCCACTGATTCTTTAATTTCATCAACTGTTTTAAAGAAGTTAAAGGCACTTACTGCTTCATTTGCTTTTTCATTTTTTACATATTTTTGATCAACAACAATAATTTTTCTAGAAACAGATAATCCTGATGATGTTTGGAAAGTAACAGTGTACTCACCTAATTCTTCTTTTAAATTATGTTCAATTTTACTAATTGAAATATAAGAATCATCACTTTCTTTCCATGCTTGTGCATCTGCTCTAGCAATCAAATCATTATCATCTAAAGAAGCAACTTCTTCAATATCTACATAAAATCATTTGCTGAAATTCTCTCATCACTATATTCACTTTCTACATCATGATTTTTAATGACATTCATATTAACTTAACTGTTGTCCCAGGAACAGTTTCTACCATTGCTTCATTCCAAACGCCTTTAAATAAAACACTTAAAACTTCTCCTGTAATTTTTCCTTGTTCTAAAGGCACTATATCAATATCTTCTGGTCTTAAAACAACATCAACTTTCATTTGGTTTAAAACCAAAATCAACACAATCAAAGATTTGATCATCAAATTTAACTTTATAATCTTCAATCATTACACCTGAAATAACATTACTTTCACCAATGAAATTTGCAACATATTTATTAACAGGTTCATTGTATATTTCTTGAGGAGTCCCTACTTGTTGAATTTCTCCACCTTTCATAATAACAATCTTATCTGACATTGTTAACGCTTCTTCTTGATCGTGTGTTACATAAATAAAAGTAATTCCTACTTCTTGTTGAATTCTTTTTAATTCATATTGCATTTCTTTTCTAAGTTTTAAATCTAAAGCACCTAATGGTTCATCTAATAATAAAACTTTTGGTTCATTTACTAAAGCTCTAGCAATGGCAATACGTTGTTGTTGCCCACCTGACAATGTTGTTACATTTTTATTTTCAAAACCTTCTAAACCAATAAGTTTTAACATTCTCATGACTTTTTGATCAATAACATCTTTTGACATCTTTTTTATTTTTAAGCCAAAAGCAATGTTATCGTAAACATTCATATGTGGAAATAACGCATACTTTTGAAAGACTGTATTTAATTCTCTTTTATAGGGTGGTAATTCCTTTATATCTTCATCATCAAAGATAACAACCCCTTCATCTGCTTCTAAAAAGCCACCTAAAATACGAAGTAACGTTGTTTTTCCACAGCCACTTGGTCCAAGCAGTGTAACAAATTCATTTTCATAAATATCTAAGTTAATTCCTTTTAAAACAATTGTTCCATCAAATTCTTTAACAATGTTTCTAAATTTAATGAGTTACCTTTTCTTTCCATCGTTTTTCTCCCCTTTTAAAATATTGGTGGTGTTGATACCCAAATCACTTTCGCTAGAGTATCATGTTTATTGACTATGTAATGTGGTAAATTCCCTTTTAAATAAAATGTTTCTCCCTTTTTTACCTCATATTCTTCATCACCATTCATTAATGTAATTTTTCCATGAATAACATATCCAAATTCTTCACCATCATGTGGATCAATTTCCATTGACTTCTTTCCTTTTTTAAGTTCAATTAAAATAGGTTCCATTTCATTTTTTTGAGCATTTGGAATAATATAAGAAATTTTATAATCATCTTGTATATTTTCAAAAAAATCATCTTTACTAAAAACAATTTGTTCATCTTCATCTTCTGAAAAAAAATCTTTTAAATTTGTCCCTAATGCTTCTAAAATATTTTCTAATGTGGCAACACTTGGTGACGTTAAATCTCTTTCTAACTGTGATAAAAAACCCTTTGTCAATTCACTACGATTAGCAAGTTCTTCTAACGTCAATTGATTTGATAAACGTATTCTTTTAATTTTTGCACCAATATCCATAAAACCTCCTGTTTATTTAAAAAAACTTTTGTTTTATTTATTAAACAAGACTATTATACTAATAATTATGTTAAGTTCAATACCTTTTTAAACAAAAAGTTTAATATTTTAAACACGATACAAAAAAGAAATAGCCTAACGCTATTTCTCAAGATTTTTTCTTCTTTTAGAAGATTCAATAAACATTGCTTTCAAAGTATCTGCATCTTCTTCTTTAATAGCTTTTTTCAAAATATCCAATTGATCTTCAAAACCTTGGATACTTTTCAAAAGATTATTTTTATTAGTAAAGAATAATTCAGTCCATAAATCCTCATTAATATTAGCAATACGTGTTAAATCACGATAAGAATCTCCAATATATTTACCTGTATCATATTTTGATTATCACTATCAATCAATGAAACAGCAATGACATGTGGCAATTGAGAGGTAAATGAAATAATCTCATCATGAGCCTGTGGTGACATGATTTTTACGGAATGAAATCCTAAATTAGAAACAAATTGTTCCATCATAGCAATGGCACTTTTACTATTTTCTTCATGTTGAATTAAAATATAATTAGCGCCTTGAAAAACTTCTTTACTTGCATAAAGATAGCCTTTATTTTCTCTTCCTGCCATAGGATGCCCTGAAACAAATTCAACATCTTTACCTTTCAAAGATCCATTGTTTCATTTAAAAAATGAGTTTTAACACCTACAGCATCCGTAATGATACTCCCCTTTTTAAATTCATGTTTTTATATAATCTAAAACTAATGATGGATATAAACAGATAATCGTCATATCCGATTTTTTGATAATTTCTCGACCATCTACAAACCCTTCTTTTATACATCCATCTGCTTTCGCTCTTGCAAGTGTTTCTTCATCTACATCAACACCATAAACTTCGTGTCCTTGACCTTTTAAAGCTTTTAAAAAGCTTCCCCCAACAACACCAAGACCAACAACTGTTATAATCATATTTAATCCCTATTTTTATCTATACGCGGACAATATTTTTTTAAACATTCTAAAACATGGTGACTATTTTTTTGATTTGTCTTGTATAGATATTCATTTCCTTTCGCTCTAATTATTAAATGATACTTATTTTTATTTTCTATAATTTGAACTTTTTTGATACTTCTATATAATACTTCTTCCCATTTATATTTAATTCATCTTTTTCAAAAATCAATACCGATTCATACGTTAAATAAGCAACAAGTGGTACAAGCCATGTCACCATAATTAATGGTGATGTCATTGAAACAACTTGAACAACATGAAGATATATCAATAAACAAGAAGTCATTAAAACAACATATGATAATATATACAAATAAATTTCATATTCTGTATAAATAACTTCTTTTGCTTTAAAAAGCATTCTTCTTTTTCTAAAAGTAAGGATAATCAATGCATAACTTACAAGTAAGATCATAAAGGTAAACATTCCCATAAAAGCATCACTGTTTCCTAATGATACAATTCCTGTAAATAATGAAACAACCCCTAAAGCAGTTAAACAAACTAATTCAGCCATGATGTAATTGCCATCGAAAGTGCAGAAGATGCACCTAATAGAATAAACATAAATAAGAATCTAGAAATAAATGGAACTGCTTTTATTTTTTCTTTATTAATTAAAAATCCTGTAAAAACAATCACTAAACTTGTAATAATTCCATGCCCTAAAACAAACGCTAAAGTTGCATTTAAATATTGCATCATAAATGGAATAATCAATAATGTTACAAGTAAAAAATCAACAAGAAAAACACATACTGTTTTAATATTTAATTGGACCCATTTAAATGTAAAATTCTTTTTAAAGACATCTTTGTTTGTTTCAACAATTTTCTCTTTTTGTGTAAATTCAAAACTTTTCTTTGTTCTTTCTACTTTTCTATCAAATCTTGCCACTTTTATTTTCTCTTTTCTTCTAACATTTTAATTTTAAAATCTAATAAACTCTTAGTAAGATCTACATAATAGTTATGTGGGAACTCTAATCTAAATATTTCATCCCATAAGCGTGCTTTTTCTTTCATTGAATAATCTCTAATTTCTTTTACAGACAATTCTTGATAAACAAATTTTCCATCTTCAAATATAGGAACTTGTAATTCTTCTACTGTATACGTATTAGCTTCAATTGTTTTAAATTTCCAAATATCAGATTGATGATAAATCGTTAAATCTTTTGTACAATCAATTTCTTCATCATAAAAGCAATTAAATCCGCCATTGCTTTTCCAGTTTCATTTTCAAACAAACGATATACACGTTTATAACCTGGATTGGTAATCTTTTCAGTATTTTCTGAAATTTTAATTTTAGGAATAATTTGTCCATTTTTTTCAATAGCTACTAATTTATAAACTCCTCCAAATACTGGAGATGATTTTGATACAATTAAATTTTCTCCAACTCCAAATGAATCAAGTTGCGCTCCTTGATTTAATAAAGAGCGAATCAAATATTCATCTAAGGAGTTTGAAGCCGAAATACTTACATATGTAAGACCCGCAACATCAAGCATTGCTCTTGCACGTTTTGATAAATATGAAATATCTCCACTATCCAAACGAATTCCTTTTAATTTTTTTACCCATTGGTTCTAAAACTTCTTTGGCTATTTCAATGGCATGAGGTACTCCACTTTTTAAAGTATCATACGTATCAACCAATAAAACACAATCATCTGGATATGTAAGTGCATAAGCTTTAAAAGCTTCATATTCACTATCAAATGATTGCACAAAAGAATGTGCCATTGTTCCTACTACAGGAATATCAAACATCTCACCTGCTGAAACTGTAGCTGTTCCTGCTACCCCTCCAATATAAGCTGCACGAGCTCCATAAGTTGCACTATCATATCCTTGAGCACGTCTTGCTCCAAATTCCATAACGGGTCTTCCTTTGGCTTCTTGAACAACACGATGTGCTTTAGTAGCAATTAAAGATTGATGATTAACTGTTACTAATAACATCGTTTCGATAATTTGTGCTTCGATAAATTTAGCTTTTACAGTAATCAATGGTTCATTAGGAAAGACTGGTGTACCTTCTTTCATTGCATAAATAGAACCTGTAAATTTAAAATCTGATAAATAATCTAAAAAATCTTCATCAAATTTTTGAAGTGAACGGAGATATTCAATATCTCCTTCACTAAAATGTAAATTCTTTATACATTCAATTAATTGTTGTAATCCTGCAAAAACCGCGAACCCTCCATTATCTGGGTTTTTTCTATAAAACATATCAAAATAAACAAGTTGATCTTTATTTCCTTGTTTAAAATAATTATATGCCATTGTCAACTCATATAAATCCATTACAAGAGTTAGATTTCTTTCACTTCCTGCATGTCTATTCATAAAATTCTCCTTCATTGTTATTTTTACTGAATATAATAAGCTTTTTTTTTAAGAAAAATCTAGTCCATTAAAAATATAATTCATAAGAATCTCTTGATTGTACCATTGGCATTGGTCCTTGAGGAATAAAAGGAATATATAATTGTTGATCTGGGTAAATCATCATTTGTTGATCAAGTTTATTCATACAAGCGATCCATTCTATTTTAGTATTAAAATTTCTTGCTATCCGATAAACATTATCTCCCGGTCTTACTGTATAGAGATAGATATCACCCACTCTACGGGGATGAATGACTCTTTCATATTCTTCATCAAACATATTTGCCTCCTTCATTTTAAAATATGTTTTAAAATAAAAAATGTTTAGGCAAAAAAATAGATAGCAATTTTGCTATCTATCTGGCTAATTTTTTCAACGCATCCTTTGCAGCCTTTTGTTCTGCTCTTTTTTACTAGAACCTTTTCCAGTTCCTAGGGTCATATCATCCATCATGACTGCCACTTCAAATTCAGGTGCATTCGCTGGACCTGTTGTTGAAAGTAATGAATATGTGACTGTCTTTCTTTGATCCGCTTGAATCAATTCTTGTAATTTTGTTTTAAAATCTGTGATATCATCATAGTTGACATCTTCAACATGTTTATAGATTGTCATATCTAATATTTTTAAAACATATTCGATACCACAATCTTCGCTTATTGCCCCAATAAAGGCTTCAAAAATATCAGCTAAAACACTATTACGATCTCTACCACCATTATGTTCTTCACCTGCACCTAAGAAAATTTGCGCACCTAATCCTAATTCACGAGAAAAACGAGCAAGTGATTCTTCTCTTACTAGTTTAGAACGTAAAAGTGTCAATTCTCCTTCTGGCTTTTCAGGATATTTTTCATAAATAAACTTTGATACATAATATTGTAAAACTGAATCACCTAAAAATTCTAATCGTTCGTAATTTTTTCCTTTGTTTTCATTTGTATAAGAAGGATGTGTAAAAGCTTCTTTAAATAAATGAATATCTTTATAAGGAATGCCCATTACTTCTAAAAACTTACCTAATTCCACTTTCATCTAGACCTACTTTCATTTTTTCTACTACATTTACTTCAACCATTTCAAAAGCTAAATTCATTGCACTTTCAAAAGCTTTCGCGTCACTTGCACCATGTGCTTTAACAACTGGTTTTACAAATCCCATCATCAGGCACCACCTACACCTGCAGGATCAATTTTGTTTTTAATCCTTTTAAAACCGGTTTAGAAATAACTGCCCCTAATTTATTACGTGTTGATGCCATAAAACCATCTTTTAATGCAGACATCATAGATAATGCAACACCTTCAATTGTTTTTAATGTGACATTTCCTGTAAATCCATCCGTTACAATGACATCCACATCACCTCTTAAGATTTCTTTTCCTTCAATGTTTCCAACAAAATCAATTTGTTCAAGTGTACTCAAAGATTGATATGTTTCTTTATGGATCTCATCACCTTTATGTTCTTCACTTCCAATATTTAACAGGGCAACTTTAGGTTTTTGAATATGTCTAACATTTTTAGCATAAACATTTCCCATAATTGCAAACTGAACGAGTTGATCTACTGTATTTTCAGCATTTGCCCCTACATCTAACATGCAAACACCTTTATCATTTAAAGTGGGAATTGTTGCCATTAAACATGATTTTTCAATTCCTTTAATACGTTTTAAAAACAACATTGCACATGCATAATAGGCTCCTGTATTTCCACAAGATAATACAGCATCAACTTCGTTATTTCTTGCTAACATCATAGCTTTTACTAAGCTCGATTCTTTTTTCTACGGATTGCTAAAATATTTTCTGTCATTTCAAAGATTTCTCTAGCATCTATTAAAGTTACTTGAGGATGATCTTTCAATGCTTCTAATTCTTCAATTTTTCCTACAACATAAAGCTCATCTGTTTTATTTTTATTTAAAAATGATTGGCAGGCTTCTACAACAATAGAGCTACCTAAATCACCACTCATGGCGTCTATCGCTAATTTCATGTTCTCACCTCTTTTAGCATTATAACACATTAATCAATATATTCATTATTCTTTATTAAATTGTTTTTTATTTCTGATAACAATTTTATAATTTTTTCATCATCTTGATGTTGATTCATCGCTTCAAAAGCATCTTTTCTTGTAATTTCTAAAATATGATAATCTTTAAAAATATCTCCTATCATAAAAGTTGGTAAACCACTTTGCTTTTGACCCAACAAATCTCCAGGTCCTCTTATTTTTAAATCATATTCAGAGACCTCAAATCCATCATGATGATTTTCTAGAAATTCTAATCTTTCCTTTTGTTCAAAATGTGTTGCCTCTGATAAAAGATAACAATATCCTTGTTCCTTTGATCTTCCTACTCTTCCTCTCAATTGATGAAGTTGAGATAAACCGAATCTTTCTGCATTATAAATAACCATCATATTTGCATTACTTACATCAACTCCCACTTCGATTACTGTTGTTGAAACAAGAATCTGTATTTTATTTTCTTTAAATGCATTCATGATTTTATTTTTTCTTCATCACTCATTTGTCCATGAACTAATCCAACTTCGTATTGTCCTTTGAAATATTGTGCCATTGCTTTTGAAATATCACTTGCATTTCTTCCAGTGATTGCTTCACTTTCATTTACAAGAGGGCAGACAACATAGCATTGTCCTCCCTTTAAAAGATAATCTTTCAAATCTTTTAATATAGGCTTCATCGATGTTCCTTTAATAAACTTTGTAATAACTTTTTTTCTCCCGTTAGGAAGTGTTTTAATCGTTGAAACATCCATATCTCCATATAAAGAAATAGCAAGTGTTCTAGGAATCGGTGTTGCTGTCATTACTAAAAAGTCAACTTTATTTCCTTTGTCTTTTAACGCTTTTCTTTGTTCAACACCAAAGCGATGCTGTTCATCAGTAATAACCAGACCTAATTGATTATATTGTACTTTTTCTTGAAATAAAGCATGTGTTCCAATAATAATATCAATTTGTCCATTTTCTAATTGCTGATAGATATCATTTTTTTTTTTGTGGAAGATGACCTGTAAGTAATGCGATATTTATTTTATATTTTTTAAACATTTTTTTTAAAGACTGATAATGCTGAAGCGCTAGTATTTCTGTTGGTGCCATCATAGCTCCTTGATAACCTGCTAAATAATTAGCATATAAACTAATTGCTGCAACAACTGTCTTTCCACTACCAACATCACCTTGAACAAAGCGATACATTAATTTTTGACTTGTTAAATCTATTAATATATCATCAATGACTTTTTTTTGGTCATCTGTTAATTGAAAAGGGAGCTTTTCAATAAAGTGAGTCACTTTTTCTTTGTCTATTAATTTTGAGATACCTATATTTTGTGTGCGATTTTGTTTTATATATTGCATTGTCATTTGAAATTTAAAAAATTCTTCATATTTTAAGTATCTAAGTGCACTAATAACATCACTGCGTGTTTGCGGTTGATGTATTTTAAACAAAGCATCTTCTTTATCTATCAAATGATATTTTTGACATAAATATAAAGGAATAGTATTAGCAATATGTCCCTTATAAAAATTAAGTGCTTTATTGACATAACCCTGAAAACTTTTTTGAGTGAGTCCTTCTTTTAAAGAATATACTGGTGTTATTCCAGAAATTTCTTTTAAGTTCTTTAGTTTTAAGTCACTAGCTGTAATTGCTTTTTTAGAAGCACTGTATTTACCAATAATAGTAAGCATCATTCCTACTTGCATATTCTTTTTCAAAAAATGACGATTAAAAATCGTAATTGTTAATGGTTCTTCATGATAATTAACATGAAAAGTCAATCTTGAAAATCTTCCTTTATAAAAAATTTTAGGTTCATCAATAAGCTGTGCTTCAATAATGACCTTCGATTCATCATGCAATGGTGTTTCTAACATTTCTTCAAAGCGATAAGGATAATGTTGTACTAAATCTTTTACAGTATAAATAGATAAT
>ENA-OQDF01001110-OQDF01001110.1-human-gut-metagenome-genome-assembly--contig:-NODE-1110-length-11124-cov-1.612167_pt1 | contig 11124 bp, 9 predicted proteins | sample MGYA00242769_ERZ504597 | MGnify/ENA primary metagenome ERZ504597 (study PRJEB26092, sample SAMD00036305) | human gut metagenome | host: Homo sapiens | study: EMG produced TPA metagenomics assembly of...
CTTATGCTTGTCGGTAAATTGTTTTTCCAGCTCGTATTTCATACCGAGACCGAAGTTGATAGAGAACGGGGCTAGGAATGCGGCCTGTTTGATGCGCTCGTTCTCTTGGTAGTTGGTGAAGAACTGGGTCTTGAACTCAGCGTCGAACGTATAGTACCATTTGTTGAACGCTTGGTAGCCGACGTTGCTGTGTATACGGAATACGTCGTCACCGATCTTATAGTTCCTTAAGGTATCCTTCGGTGCCGTATATACACTGGCTTTGAATTCCAGTTCGTTCGTTACTTGTACCTTATCTTTCTTATAGTCGTATTTTAAATTGTTCTTGGTGAACAGGTTCAAGTTGCTACTTCCACCTTTATACCAGTTCTCCGAAACGTAGTTCTGGGAGAATTGATGGCGCTCTCGAGGCCGATATCCAGTATCTCCGCTCCGGGATAAAGCGGGCGGGAGCGTCTACGTCCTCAAAATTGGCATCAGCCTCCACCTTGATCGGCAAGTCCTCATAAATATTCTTCTTGATGAATTTAGGTTTGATTACCTCATTGGGCAGATCCCTCTCGGAGTAGCGGAAATAAGTCGGGTAATTGTTCTGTACATATTTGTAAGCCATCTCCTCGAATTGTTTGTTTCGTTCCAGATCTTTGAAAATGGAATCTGCCCGGTATAGGTTATCATAGGGAGTCCTCTCCTTCAACGAATCGAAGTTGTAGAATATCAAGTTCTCGGGTAAATAATCTCCCCGGAAAACGATCGGCATGAACAAAGGGTTTACGATCACGGTATCCCGGAAGGTCATCGTATTATCGAAAATCGTGGAGGCGTCTCGTACCAGACGGGCCCAATACATCGCCTCGTCCGAGATTTCCAGCTCGTCTTTCTTCAAGAAACGCAGTAAATTCGTGCTTGGGGCCAAGGGCGCCGAGTAAGTCTTGTTTTGCTTCTCGAATTGCTTACGAATGTCTACGATGTTGTCTAATTCCTCTTCGCTAAGATTGATCGCGGGAATCGTATCATCCGATACGACTTGCTGTGCGGGACGTTGAACTATCGTTCCGGTAACTAGCTGGTTCTCTTGGCTGTATGCCGAGCCTCCAATTAGTGAAAGTAATAATAGCGCATACACACCATGCCTCTTCATCATCATAATACCTTATTTACATCTATTAGTTGTAGTGGTCGCAAAATTAGCTAAAAAGAATGATATATAACATACGATTTGATATTTATCTGGGCAAAGTTACGATCACTGAGGCAAAGCAGGTGTGTCTAACGAGGCTTTACGGACTTGCCTCAGTACTCCGCTGGAAGTACTGGAATACTTCGCTCAAAGTACTTCAGTACTTCCTGCGTAGTACCGAAGTAATTCCATGAGAAGTACTGTCTTTAGTGCCGGGCTTCGGGTCGGGAATCGGAAGAGTCCTGCCGAGCCGGGTCAGTTCTGGAGATATTCAGCGAGAAATAAAAACATTAAATTTGGCATGTCTCGATGAAAATCGCTAACTTTGCGGTTTCGAAATGCAGGTGTGCAATTAAAAAGATAACTAAAATATTACTATCGTGGCAGATACAAAGTACATTTTCGTTACAGGCGGCGTGGTCTCTTCCTTAGGTAAGGGTATTATTTCCGCTTCTTTAGGTAAGCTCCTTCAAGCAAGAGGTTACAAGGTTACTATCCAAAATTTGATCCTTACATCAACATCGACCCGGGTACGTTGAACCCTTATGAACATGGGGAATGTTACGTGACCGTCGATGGACATGAGGCTGACTTGGACTTGGGCCATTACGAGCGTTTCTTGAATGTCCAGACTACCCGTGCGAATAATATCACTACCGGACGTATCTATCAAAGCGTGATCAACAAGGAGCGTAAGGGGGATTATCTGGGTAAGACGGTGCAGGTGGTGCCTCATATCACGGATGAGATCAAGCGTAACGTGAAATTATTGGGTAGCAAGTATAAATTTGACTTCGTGATCACCGAGATCGGTGGTACGGTGGGTGATATCGAGTCTCTGCCTTTCATAGAGAGCGTTCGCCAGTTGAAATGGGAGCTGGGTAAGAACTGCCTTTGCGTACATCTTACTTATGTGCCTTATATCGCGGCGGCGAAAGAGTATAAGACGAAGCCTACGCAACATTCCGTGAAGCAATTGCAGGAGTTAGGCATCCAGCCAGACGTGTTGGTTTTACGTACGGAGCATGAGCTGAATGCGAACTTGTTACGTAAGGTGGCGTTGTTCTGTAACGTGGCCGAGGATTCCGTGATCCAGTCGATCGACGTACCGACGATCTACGAGGTTCCTTTGGTATTGCAACGCCAGAAGATGGACGAGGTGGTCTTGCGTAAGGTCGGTATGGAAGTCGGCCCGACTCCGGAGTTGAAGCCTTGGAAGGAATTCCTTGCCTTGAAGAGCACGGCTACGGATACGGTGAAGATCGGTTTGGTTGGTAAATACGTGGAATTGCAAGACGCTTATAAGTCGATCGACGAGTCTTTGTTGCAAGCCGCTATTTACAATCATCATAAACTGGATTTGCATTTGTTCCATTCGGAGAAATTAAATAACGAGAACGCCGCCGAGCAATTGAAGGATATGGATGGTATCTTGATCGCCCCCGGATTCGGGCAGAGAGGTATCGAGGGCAAGTTTGCCGCTATCAAATACGCTCGTGAGCATGATGTCCCTTGCTTGGGCATCTGCTTGGGTATGCAGTGCATGGTGATCGAGTTTGCGCGTGACGTGTTAGGTTTGGCGGATGCCAACTCTACGGAGATGGAGCCGAATACGGCACATAAGGTGATCGACTTGATGGAGGAGCAGAAGAACGTTACCAATATGGGAGGTTCCATGCGTTTGGGCGCTTACGACTGTACGCTGAAAGAGGGCTCCAAGGTATTGGAGGCATACGGCAAGGAGCATATCCAAGAGCGTCATCGCCATCGTTTCGAGTTCAACAACGAGTATAAGAAGCAATACGAGGCCGCCGGTATGATGTGTACGGGTGAGAATCCGGAGACAAATCTGGTAGAGGTGGTAGAGATCCCCGCCTTGAAATGGTTCGTGGGCGTTCAATATCATCCGGAGTACAACAGTACCGTGGTGAATCCGAATCCTCTTTTCCTCAGCTTCGTGAAAGCTGCTATCGAAAATAAAAAATAATTGGTGATAAATGGATAAAAACACATTAATAGGTTTTCTGCTGATCGGTGTCGTATTATTCGCGTTTAGCTGGTTCAACAGGCCAACGCCTGAGCAGTTGGAGGCACAGCGCCGTTACCAAGATTCAATCGCGAAGATTGAGTATGCTCAGCAACTGGAGTTGCAGAAACAAGAGAACAAGAGTGCTTTAGTGGAGGATTCGTTGGAGAACCTGCCGGACTCGGTACGGGCGCAACGTTTGCAGCAGAGCTTCGGCGTATTCGGCGACGCTATGGTGGGCACGGAAGATTACACGACCCTGCAAAATGACGTGGTCGAGCTGCGTATCAGCAATAAGGGCGGACGTATTTGTTACGCACGCTTGAAGGAGTATGATACGTATAATGACGAGCCTCTCGTTTTGTTCGACGAGAAAGAGTCTAATTTTAATTTCACGTTGGTCACGGCTACGAACCGTGTCGTGAATACGAGCGATTTGTATTTTACCCCGGTTAAAGGGAATGACCCGAATTCCGTGATCATGCGTTTGAACACCGGCGAGGGTAGTCATCTGGATTTTACCTATACCTTGAAACCGGATGATTATATGGTGCAATACCAGATTCTGGGTACGGGATTGAACGGTGTCTTGGCACCGAGCACGAATGCCTTGGATTTATTGTGGGTGCAGGATATCCGCCAACAGGAAAAAGGACGTAAGTTTGAGGATCGCTACGTGACCTTGAACTACAAGTTCATGGCGGACGACGTGGAACACCTGAGCGAGTCGAAGAGTGACAGCAAGCAGATCCCGAACCGCTTGAAATGGATCGGTTATAAGGATATGTTCTTCTCTACCGTATTGATCTCGCAAGAGGGCTTTGAGGCTACTACCTTAGACTCGAAAGCGATTCCGGAGGGGGATGTGTTGAAACAATTCAAGACGACCGCTTCCGTACCTTTCGACTTGCAAGGTAAGGAGGCCACGAACCTGTCCTTTATTTCGGACCGAATAAGTTCGCCTTGTTGAAGTCCTTCGATAAGGGAGTCTCTGCCGAGCAGCAACTGGATCTGGAGAAGTTGGTTCCGCTAGGCTGGGGTATCTTCCGCTGGGTGAACCAATATTTCGTGATCCCCTTGTTCGACTTCTTGGGTAAGTTTATCCATAATTATGGTATCTTGATTCTTTTGATGACTATCATCGTGAAGATCATCCTTTTCCCGTTGACGTATAAGTCTTATATGTCGTCCGCCAAGATGCGTGTATTGCGTCCGCAAGTGGAGGAGATCAACGCTAAGTATCCCGGACAGGATAAGGCTATGGAACGGCAGAAAGCGACGATGGAGCTATATAGCCGTGCGGGGGCGAGCCCGATGAGCGGTTGCTTGCCGATGTTGTTGCAGATGCCGATCTTAATCGCTTTATTCATGTTCTTCCCGTCGGCGATCGAGTTACGTCACCAGAGTTTCCTTTGGGCGCACGACTTGTCTACTTACGACGCTATCTTTAGTTGGAATAAATATATTCCGATCATCACTCCGTATTTCGGAAATCACATCAGTTTGTTCTGTTTGTTGATGACGATCACGAATATTTTTTATACCAAGTATAATATGGAGATGACGAATACCGGGCAGCAACAGATGCCGGGCATGAAGGCCATGATGTACATGATGCCGTTGATGTTCTTGGTGTTCTTCAACCAGTATGCTTCCGGTTTGACGTATTACTATTTCATCTCTACGTTGATCACAATCGTGCAGACATTGATCTTCCGCTATACGATCAATGAGGATAAATTGTTAGCTAAGTTGGAGGCAAACAAACGGAAACCGATGAAGAAATCCGGTTTCATGAAACGTCTGGAAGAGGCTCAACGAGCACAGCAGGAGACGTTGCGTAAACAACAAGAGGCTAAGAAAAAACGATAGGATAATAGTAATTGTTGTCCTTGAAAAAGGTCCCTTTATCTGCTTATTGGTAGATAAAGGGACTTTTTTGTATATCTTGGCTCCTCTACTTGAAAAACAAGACGTCTTGATCATGATTCTATTTGTTTATTTGATATTTATTCAAAACTTTTTGTTTGTTTGCATTGTTTTGTATTCAAAAGATTGATGAGGAAATTGATTTTTTCTATATTGAGGAAATAGGGAGGTTATAAATAAGGGATTGTCAATGACAAAAATGAACGATCGCTTCAATGGGTAATAGCGGGAATATTCTTCGTAGTATGCTTTGCTTTCTTTCAATGGATTTACCCAAACCATTTGTTCTTCAAAGAGCAGATGAGGATTTTTTTGTATACCACCGATTATTTTATCTCGTTCTGGGATGAGCCGGCTTGGTTGAGCTGTTATGTGGGGAATTTCTTGATACAGTTCTTCCATTTGACTGTGATAGGTCCGTTAATCGTGACGTGCGTGTTGTTGCTCTTATGGTATTACTCTATGCGGGTTTTACGCAAGTTCGGAAATGGTAATATGGTCTCCATATATGCGTTGTTTCCGGTAGCGTTAGAGTGGGGATTGATTTGCCGGTTGTCGTATAGTATAGCGTCTACGCTTACGTTGATTTTCGTGCTATGGCTCTTCTTGGGATACATCCGGATTAAGAATAAGAGAACGTCCGTTTGGGTGGCTTTTATACTTCTTCCCATAATTTATAGCATGGTCGGTAGCCGGCTGTTTGTCTTCTCCTTGATGGTGATATTCTATGAGGGAGCCAAGAATAGGAAACGGTGGTGGTTCTGGCTTTCTCTTTTGTTATCGAGTTATTTATATCCGTTGTTCATGCGTCATTTTTATGGATTGAGCATTGAGGAGGCCTATAAATATTCCCATGTGGATGGCTTGAGCGTATATTTCCCCGCTTTAGCGTTGATTCTAGAGATATTCGCTTTGGAGATTAAAAGTATACGTAGGATACGTCTGAACCGGCATAGCTTGCTTATAACCTTTTTAGTCGTATTTGGATTCTTTTCATTTGTTATAGCGGGTACGAACCGGAAGCGGGAAAAGGTTCTGGCAGTAGACCAAGCGATCTATAGGGGTGATTGGGAGCGAGTCTTGGATTTGTCTGCCGGATTTGATTCTCCCGATATCTTGGTAAGTTATTATAGGAATATCGCTTTCTCCAAGAAGAACGAGTTGCCCCAGAATTTGATGGATCATTATCAACGAGGGGCGGACGCCTTGTTCTTACCGATCGATTTGAGGTCTTCTATACTTCCCGTGTTTTTCAGTAATGAGGTGTATTATCAATTGGGAGATATGGATATGGCCCGTCACCGGGCGATCGAAGGAATCTTGTTCAGCCCTAAACAAAGAAGTGTACGGCAGATCAAGCGGCTGGTGGAGATTGATATGCGGCGAGGGGATATTGAGGAGGCTAGAAAATACCTGAACCTATTGGACGCGACGTTATTTTATCACTCATGGGCAAGGTCGAAGGAGGAACAGTTGAAGGGTGAGGAGACCTTGTCGATGGAGAAACGTTTGCCGAGGAAAAGTGATTGGGAGCGAGAGCACGACATACTAATGTCCATATCCGATTATCCGGGCGTACTGTCAAGTTTGGTGGCGGAATATCCGGAAAATAAACAGGCATTGGATTATTTGTTGTGCTATTATTTACTGAACGAGAATTTGAATAGTTTTAAGAATGCGTTCGATACTTATTATAAAGGAAAATTTGAGGTTGTACCCCGTTTGTATGAGGAGGCTTTGGTACAAGTCTTATCTAAAAGCTCGGACGAGGAGGTGGCCGGTTATCAGATACCTCAAGATGTTATCGAGAATTACCAAGATTACATCCATTGTAAATCGGGTAGAAAAGCAAAGGAGGAATTACGAGAACGTTATTCCTCCACCTATTGGTACTACTCTGACTATATTCATTGAATAATAGTGTAAGTGATCAGCGGTTCGCAAGGAAGGCTAAGGCTTTCTCCATGTCCTCCGGTGTATCTATACCGATCGTTTCTTGCTCTGTGATGCCGACCTTGATTTTATATCCGTTTTCCAACCAGCGTAATTGCTCAAGGCTTTCCGCCAGTTCTAAAGCGGATTGAGGTAATTGGGTGATTTCTTTCAGCACTTGCGCACGATAGGCATATAACCCGATATGCTTGTAAAAGGTATGACTCGGCAACCATTCCGTATATTTCTTGCCCCGGATATAAGGAATAATAGATCGACTGAAATACATAGCCTCGTTGTTATTGTTGAGTACGACTTCGGGGAATTGGGATTGAATAGGGTACTCTCGAAATCATCGTCCGAACGGAAAGGCTTTACCAATGTCGCTATTTGCGTGTTTGCGTCGGCGAAGCAGGTTTTGATCGTCTGGATTTGCTCGGGATGGATAAAAGGCTCGTCACCTTGGATATTGACAATCACATCATACCCTTCGCCTATTTCTGATAAGCCTCGTAGCAACGATCCGTACCGCTACGATGTTGATCGGAGGTCATGACGACTTGGCCGCCGAAGGTTTTAACCGCATTCTCTATCCGGATATCGTCGGTAGCTACGCAAACGGAGTCTAAGACATCCTTTACTTGCTCATATACACGTTGTATCATGGGCTTTCCGTTCATATCCGCTAATGGCTTCCCCGGAAAACGGTAGAGGCGTATCTCGCCGGAATAATTCCTATAAACTTCATCATTCTATATCATTTTGTTAACTGGTTACTACTTTTCCTTCACTTAACTGGATCAACTTATCCCGTTCGCCTACGATCCATACGATATCTCCTTCCTCGAAAACCGTACTAGGAGGCGGATTCTTGATCGAGCTACTTCCACGTTCGATACCGATTACCAAGCAAGCGGCTTTATCACGGATACCGGACTCTATGATGGAGCGGCCGATCAATCGGGAACCTTCCGAGATAATGATTTGCTCCATATTCATCTCTTCCTTTCTTGTGTTCGATTGCTCGGCGTATGATTTCTTGTAGCGTTCCTCCAGATATTTCCTAAAGTGCTCCAGATCATCATCTGCGCCAACTACTACCAGTTTATCGAACGGGTAGAGCCGCTCGTCTCCTCCCGGTATGTTGATTCGCTTCTCTCCCCGGATAATCGTTACGATATTTACGTTGCACTTTTGCCTGAAGTTTAATTCTTTCAGGCTTTTTCCCATACTGGGGGAATTCTGCTTCACCTCGAAATCTGCTAAATGAGATCTCGTTCTAATAAGTGGTTCGCGAAACGCTGGTTAATCGGGCTTTTCGCTCTTGCTCCATTTCTCTCGCTACAAGGTTACTGAAAAATGCCGTTCCATCAAGATCGACTGCCTCTTTAGCCGTTTGGAGAATATCATTAATACGATAACAGCGGAGGCGACCGCCAGCATAATTCCTAGCGCAGCATTCAATAACCGTGCGACAGGAAGCATGACGAGACCGATACAGAGCAGGATTCTGAGGATCACGAGTGATACTAGGGGACCCCGGTTATATTTATTATCGTTCCATAATTGCTGGAACTCCACGGAATGATTCTTTTTCATCATGATCGCCCGCAACATCGGGGAGATCAGAGCTAGGATTAAGATCAAGGAGATTAGACTTCCTTGGATGCCGGGCAAATGTTTACAGATGAACGGAGTCACGATTTGTAGCCATAAAAAGATAAGTACTAGGCAGACGGCGGTATAAGTACCGACGATGCGGACCAAGGCTTTTAGTAACTTATTCCATGCGCTTTTTTGACGGATCGTATTGGAACCGGATGAATATCGCTCCAAGAACTGTTTCCAATTCTCCGGTATGATCCGCTCCGCCCATTTGTAGGTAGGTTCCGCTAGCCGGATCATATAAGGTGTGAAGAATGTCGTGATCACGGATACGGCGACAACGATCGGATACAGATATTGATCCGTCACGTTTAATGATAGTCCCAAACCTGCGATGATGAAGGCGAATTCTCCGATCTGCGCTAACGAGAAACCAGACTGGATGGCTATTTTTATCGGTTGTCCGGACAGTAATACTCCGAAACTGGCGAAACAAATCTGTCCGGCCATGACTACGAGCGTGATAATGAAAATCGGGATTTGTACTCCCAGAGCATCTGAGGATCGATTAACATGCCTACAGACACGAAGAAAATCGCTCCAAATAAGTCTTTTACGGGTTTTACCAAATGCTCGATCCGTTCAGCGTCAATGGTCTCGGCCAAAATAGAACCCATGACAAAAGCTCCGAGAGCCGATGAGAATCCGGCTTTTGTGGCGATCATAACCATACCAAGCATAGCCCGATGCTCACGATCAACAGAGTCTCCTCATTTAGGAAGCTTTTTTGCCTTTTTTCAGAAAAGAGGGGATCAAATAGATCCCGACAACGAAACAGAATAAAAGGAAAATGCCTAATTTGACCACGCTATCCAGCATCTCCATGCCTTCCACGTGTTTACTTACCGCTACGGTAGAAAGTAATACCATTAATAATACGGCGAATAGATCCTCCACCACCAAGATACCGAATACGACACCGGCGAATCGTTGGTTACGCAATCCCATGTCGTCGAATGCCTTGAAGATAATCGTCGTGGAAGACATCGATAACATACCTCCGAGGAAAAGACTGTTCATATGTCCCCAACCCAGTGATAAGCCCGTGATATATCCCGCTGTCATCATACCTATAACAACGGTTATGGCTCCAATGACGGCGGTTCCTCCCACCTTCATCAACTTCTTGAAACTGAAATCGAGCCCCAAAGCGAATAACAGGAAGATAACGCCTATATCAGCCCAGATACGGATACTTTCCACATCTGTAACTGTCGGTATTTGCTCGATGGAAGGTCCGGCGAGTATTCCGGCTACGATATACCCCAATACGACCGGTTGCTTTAACTTTTTGAATAACAGGGTAACCAACCCGGCGGATATGAGTATGACCGCAAGATCTGATATTAGCGCAGGTATCTGAGACATCGTTTATTGTTTTTTCGATTGCCAAAGTTAGGTATTTATTTTAATTTTGTGTCTCAAAACAGAAGCCAAAATGAAGAAGAAACATCCGATTGAAGCGCTTATAGAGCAAGGGGAACATCAACAACTTGATTTCAAGTTTGAGGTGAGCGACAGCAAGAAGATTGCCCGGACATTGAGTGCGTTCGCGAATACAGATGGCGGGCGGCTGCTGATTGGAGTGAAGGATAACGGCGCTATTTCCGGTGTGAGAAGTGAGGAGGAATATTATATGATCGAGGCTGCTTCTAAAATGTATACGCATCCCGAGGTGCCGTTTACAGCTAAGCGCTGGGATGTCAACGGGAAGACCGTATTGGAGGTCTATATCGCCCCAAGCGATGAGAAACCGCATACGGCACCGGATAAAGACGATAAATACAAGGCTATATCCGGGTTGCAGAGAGAATATATTAGCGAACGAAGTCTCATGCAAGCATGGAAGAAGCAGAAAACCAAAGAAGGTACATTGCTGAAAATAAGTAAGCCCGTCGAGATCCTGTTTTCTTGGCTCGACGAGCATCCTTATATCAGCATAAAGCAATTTTGCCGTATCGCCCATATCAATTATTATGCGGCCCGTAACATCCTAAGTGATTTGATGGCTATGGGAGCGATGGAATATGTCGTGATCGATAAATGTATTGCCTATAAACGGATCGCATAGACTCGTTTATAGTTGATTACATAGACTTGCGCGCTCTCGAATCTGACGACTTTGATAGGAGTCCCTTTCTCGATGAAGCCAGACTCCGATACGCCGTCATACAACTCTCCCTCGATAGATACTTTACCCGAGGACGTAAAACGGTAGCGGCCGTGCCCTCTTTTCCGATCAGTTGTGTCAAATTGGGGCTGGATACCGCTTTTTCCAAATCAGCGTTTAATGCCATTTTCTTTAGCGGTCCTTTATGTCCTATTTTGTTGGATAACCATATCACTAACGTGAATCCGATACCCAGACCTAATAGAACCGTTAAGGCGCTCG
>ENA-OQDF01001111-OQDF01001111.1-human-gut-metagenome-genome-assembly--contig:-NODE-1111-length-11124-cov-1.426571_pt1 | contig 11124 bp, 16 predicted proteins | sample MGYA00242769_ERZ504597 | MGnify/ENA primary metagenome ERZ504597 (study PRJEB26092, sample SAMD00036305) | human gut metagenome | host: Homo sapiens | study: EMG produced TPA metagenomics assembly of...
ATTAAATGGAGTAGATATATCAAAGAACACCAAAATAAAGAAAAGTATCTTTTATTTTAAAAAATAATTTAAAATAAAATATTTTCAAAGCACGAGGAGTTTTTCAGGAGTACTTGAGAATATTGATTGAAACTGCTACAATAGGACGTGTAAAAAATTATTAATAGGAGAGATAGTATATGGCAATTAGTGCAGGAGATTTTAGAACAGGATTAACTTTAATTATTGATGGTGATCCTTGCCAAGTGTTGGATTTCCAACATGTTAAACCTGGTAAAGGAGCAGCTATTTAAAACTAAATGAGAAACTTGAAAACAGGAGCTATTCAAGAAAAGAACTTCAATGCTTCAACTAAATTTGATCAAGCTAATATTTCTAAAAAAGCAGCTCAATTTTCTTATGAAGCAGACAATACCTTCTACTTCATGGATATGGAAACATATGATACATATGAATTATCTGAAGAACAAGTTGGTTATAATAAATACTTTATTGTCGAAGGAACTGAAGTTTATTTAGTATTCTTTGAAGGATTATTATTAAACGTTTCTGTTTCTGAAAAAGTAGAATTAACTATTGTAGAAACAGATCCAGCTATCAAAGGGCACCATCTAACCAAACAAAAGACGCTAAAACTGAAACAGGTTTAACTCTTAGAGTTCCTCAATTTATTGAACAAGGTGAAAAAATCGTTGTTTTTTCAGCTGATGGAAAATACGCAGGAAGAGCTTAAATAAAGCTCTTTTTTATCATGGGTAAAGTTGTATTAATTACAGGTGGGGCCAAAGGTATTGGTAGAGCCATTGCTTTAGAGTTAGCGAAGAATCAATATGATATTGTTATTAATTATTTAACGTCAAATCAAGAAGCAGAATGTTTAAAAGAACATATTATTCAACCAATAATCATGTTACGGTTTGTTTGGCTTTAAAAGCAGATGTTTCTAAAGAAGATCAAGTTGAAAAATGATTCAAGAAATTGATAAACGATTAGGTGGTGTTGATATTTTAATCAATAATGCAGGAATTGATTTATCTAATTTGTTTCATTTAAAAACGGCGGATGAATTTAGAAAGACTTTAGATGTTAATGTTGTGGGGGCTTATAATTGTAGTAAAAGTGTTTCAGCACATATGCTTAAACAAGACTATGGACGTATTATCAATATTTCCTCGACAAATGGCATGAATACATATTATCCTATGTGTATTGATTATGATGCTTCTAAAGCGGCGCTTATTTCTTTAACACACAATTTGGCGTTTGAGTTTGGACCCTATATTCATGTAAATTGTATTGCTCCAGGATTTATTGGTACAGAAAATGAACTTGATGGCTATGATGAAGAATTTTTAAAAGAAGAACAAGAAAAAATTATGGTTAAACGCTATGGCAAACCTGAAGAAGTGGCTTATTTAGTGAAGTTTTTGATTAGTGATGAAGCTAATTTTATCAATAACTCGATTATTCGAATTGATGGTGGACAAATAGGAAGTATGTAAAAAAGACTCAATTGTTGATTCAACATTGAGTCTTTTATTTGTTTTTCATTTGCGTTAAGGCAAGTAAAATAGAAAGCTTACCATATTCGATTGATAAACCACCTTGCATATATAAAGTATAAGGTTCTTTTACAGGGGCATCCGCGCTTAATTCAATAGTACTTCCTTGGGTAAAACTTCCACTAGCCATAACTTCATCAAAAGGATAACCAGGCATTGGGGCAGGAAGAACACGTACAAAGGAATCAATTGGACTTGATGATTGGATTCCTTGAGTGAAATTCACTAATTTTTCCTTACTATGTAAATCTAATGTTTGGATAAGGTCTGTTCTTTTTTCGTTATAACATGGTGATACATGTTCATATCCTAATTTTTCTAACATGTATGAAGTAAAAATAGCTGTTTTTAAAGCATTTTTTACAGCATTAGGAGCCATGAACACACCTTTAAAGAAAGCATTGTTAAGATTAAAGTTCGCGCCTAAGTCTTTACCAATACCAGGGGCAGTAAGTCTTTGTGCGACTTCGTAAACTAAATTTTTTTACCGGCAACATAACCACCTGTTGGAGCGATTCCACCGCCTAAGTTTTTCATTAATGATCCTACAACAATGTCAGCGCCAATATCTCCAGGTTCTTTTGTTTCTACAAGTTCACCATAACAGTTATCAACCATAATGATGACTTCTTGATTAACTTCTCTAATTTTATGAATAATTGATTCTATTTTATCGATTGTAAGTGATAAACGTTGACTATATCCACGAGAACGTTGAATTTCAACAAGTTTTACATTTTTTTGTTGGAGTCTTTCAACAATACTTTCTTCGTCAAATTCATTATCAATTAAATCGATTTGTTCGTAATTTACACCATAGGCTTTTAATGATTGATTTGAATCACCACTTATACCAATCATTTCTTGTAAAGAATCATAAGGTTCACCACTTATAGAAATCATGGTATCACCATGTTTTAATAAAGCAGAAAGAGTTAAATATAATGCATTTGTTCCTGACATGATTTGAGGTCTTACTAAAGCATCTTCACATCCTAAAATAGAGGCGAAAATTCTTTCTAGTTTATCTCTTCCTTCATCATAGTTACCATAACCATTAATATCGGTAAAATCACTATAAGAAACTTGATTTTCTATAAAAGCAGATAAAACTTTATTTGAATTAACAAGGCAAAGTTCATCTACTTGGGCATAAATGTCTTTTAAATCATTATCTGATTGTTTAGCTAAAGCTAATAAATCTTGGTCTATTTTTTCTAATATCATTTTACATCTCCTTTAATCTTGATATATTATACAATAAATATTTTTTTGTGTATCTTTATCGACAAACTTCTTAGAAAGTAAATCCTAGTAGATTGTATTATTTTATTGTTTTATGATATAATTTTGAATTGAATTGAGGTGTATAAGATGAAACCAAGGGTTTTAGTTGTTGATGATGAACAAGATATTAGAGAATTGCTTAAATTTTATTTAAATAAAGAAGGCTATGAAGTGATTGAAGCGGCCAATGGTGAAGAAGCATTGACCATTTTGAAAATGAATATATTGATTTAGGAATTATCGATGTCATGATGCCTAAAATGGATGGCTTTGAACTTGTTGAAAGTATGAAAGAATTTAAAGATGTTCCTTGTATTATGCTTACTGCCAAGGGGGAAAGCAAGGATAAGTTACGTGGGTTTTCTTCAGGGGTTGATGACTATGTTGTTAAACCTTTGATCCTAATGAATTAATGGCTAGAGTAAAAGCAATTATGAAAAGATATGATATTAATACATCGCATATTGTACGTTTAAATGAAGTTGAATTGGATGGGGATAAATATGAAATCAGATATAAAGATGAATGTATTCATTTGCCACTAAAACAATTTGAATTATTATTTGAACTTGCTAAACATCCTAACCAAATTTTTTCAAGGGAACAGTTGATTGAAAAGATTTGGGGTATGGATTACGATGGGTTTGATCGTACAGTAGATGTCCATATTAAAAGAATTAGAGAAAATATCGGGCATTTACCAGGTTTTAATGTTGTAACAGTCAGAGGATTAGGATACAAAGTTGAGGTAGAGTAGATGAAATCTATTTATTCAAAATTGATTTTTGGCTTTTTTATTACAATCGTAGCTTCCTTTTCAGTAGCAGGTTTTGTATCTTTAAGATTAAATGACCAACAAATTGAATCCACAGTAGAAGAAGATTTGATTACAACAAATGATTATGTTTCTAAAGTGATTTCAAATATTAATATTGAAAATAGGGATGATATTATTGACTTATATGCAAAAAGTAGTGAAATGGCCATAACATGTTATTCAAACAGTGAAGGCTATGTTGCTTATGGAAACAAAAAATATAATCCAACACCTGAACAGATGATGGCAATGTTTAAAAGTACAAACAATGAGCTTTCCTTTAAGCATCATAATGAGGTGTTAGCGTATGGTACAAAGAATATGATCAATGGGCAAGAGTATTATATCTATGTTCAAAAAGATACCAGTGGTCAAAAAAGTGCAATTGCTAATTCAGCAATTTTGATTTTGGGGTGTGTTTTTTTAACAGGAAGTATTGTATTTTTAGTAATTGCCGATATTATTGTTAAACCTTTAACACGTTTAACAAATGCAATCAAAGAACTGAGCAATGGGAATTATAATGTTCGTGTTGATAATGTTGGACAAGATGAAATTTCTAAATTAAATCAAGGATTTAATCAAATGGCGAGGCAACTTGCAAAACAAGATGAAACAAGGCAAAAGTTTATTTCAGATATTTCTCATGAATTTCAAACACCATTGACGTCTATTCAAGGATTTGCCAATATTTTAAAAGAAGAAGACTTGCCAAAAGAACAAAGAGTAAAATATGCGAATATTATTTTATATAATAGTAAAAGATTATCTTCTCTAGCAAAAATATGTTACAATTGACCTTGCTTGATAGAGAAGAGATTGAATTAGAGTTAACAAATTATTCATTAGTTGAACAAATGAATCGAGTTATTTCTACTCAAGAAAATCAAGCAATGGAAAAAATATAGAAATTGTCTTTGAGATGCCTAAAAAAGAAATATTTATAGAAGGAGACGAACAACGTTAGAACAAGTTTGGACCAATATTATTTCAAATGCTATAAAGTATACAAATGAAGGTGGACTCATTACAATTACGATGAAAAAAATTCTAAAGATATAGAAGTGTCTATAGAAGACACGGGTATTGGAATGTCTAAAGAAGTCGTTTCTCATATTTTTGAAAGATTTTATAGAGAAGATAAAGCAAGAAACGTTGAAGGAAATGGACTCGGCTTGGCAATTGTAAAATCTATTGTTGATTTACATCATGGGAAGATAGATATTTTATCTCAAGTAGATGTGGGTACAAATTTTATTGTAAGACTGCCAATTGAAAAACAAAAATTAATTGAAAGATTGAAAAGGTAAGGTAATTAGTATGTTAGAATTAAAAGAAAAGATTTTAAGTGATGGAGAAATTATTGAACCAGATATTTTAAAAGTAGATAGTTTTATTAATCATCAAATTGATCCAAAAACTTATAGATCAATTGCTAAAGAAATTAAAAGAAGATTTATGGGGGAAAAAATCGATAAGATTTTAACAATTGAAGCATCAGGAATTGCACTGGGATTAGCACTTAGCTATGAATAAATGATATTCCTGTTGTTTTTGCTAAAAAAGGAACATCTAAACAGTTAATGATGATTTATATACAAGTGAAGTATATTCATATACTAAAGGAACAAGATATATTGCTTGCGTTAAAAAGAAATATTTAAATGAAAATGAAAATGTGATACTTGTAGATGATTTCTTAGCTGATGGAAATGCAATGCTTGGATTAGTCGATATGTGTAATCAAGCAAAAGCACATATTGTTGGATGCGGTATTATTATTGAAAAAGGATTTCAAAAAGGACATCAAAAATTAGTTGATTTAGGTTATAGAGTAGAATCGCTTGCGATTATTGAATCGTTTGAAAATGGTAAAATAGTTTTCAAATAGGCTAGAAAGGAGCATCTATGTATTAAAAAAATAGAATTACATGGATTTAAATCATTTGCAGATAAAGTTAATATAGAATTTCAGCCGGGAATAACAGGAATTGTAGGGCCTAATGGATGTGGAAAATCTAATATTTCGGATGCAGTTAGATGGGTATTAGGTGAACAATCTGTAAAATCTTTACGTGGAAGTAATATGGCAGATGTTATTTTTGCTGGTTCTCAAGATCGCCGGGCACAAAATTTAGCTGAAGTTACTTTAATATTTGATAATAGTGATCGTATGCTCAATTATGACTATAATGAAGTTGAAATTACTAGACTCTTTATCGACAAGGAAATGAGGCTGAATATCTTTAAATTCGGCAACAATGTCGTTTAAAGAATATTACAGATCTGCTTTTAGATACGGGACTTGGAAGAGATTCGCTTTCTATTATTCTCAAGGAAATATTTCTAATTTTGCTGATAGTCGTACCTGAAGAAAGAGAGCTTATTTTTGAAAGAAGCTGCAGGAGTTTCTAAATATAAAAAAAAGAAAAATTGAGGCTATTAGAAAATTAGAGAGAACAACGGATAATTTAAATCGTATAAAAGATATTGTTTATGATAATTTTAAAGATATCTTTCTTGATTAAAAAAAACAAAAAGAAAAAAGCAGAAGTATTTTTAACGTTTGAAGGAAAAACTTACTTCAATCGAAGTAAATGTACTTGTTCATGAAGTTTCTGAATTAAAAAATCAACTAGATACGCTATCTTTACAATTAAAAGACCTTAATGAACGACATAGTTCATTAGATGCAGAAATTTTATTGAAAGAAAGTGCTGATGATGAGATAAAAAGAAAATGTTTGTTTTAGATAATGAAATAAACTCTCTACAAAGTCAATTATTAGAATCGATGTCTGAAGTTTCAAGACTAGAAACAAGTAAAATAGAGGTTGATCAAAAAAGAAAACATGCTTTACAGTCTCAAAACAGTGATGATATAAAGAAGAAATTGGATAACTTAAAGGCTATTTTGACGGATTTGATTGAAGAATATAATGACCGTGTTGAACGATTAAAAACAACAGAAAAATCCCTTGAAGATTTATCCCAAGAACAAACGGTTTTAACATCCAAAATCAATCATAAACATCAATCTATTAATGATCTTAATCAAGAAATTACTAAAATAAAAATAGACAAGAAATATTAGTGGATTTAGTAGAAAATAAATCCAATTATCATCATGGTGTCAAGGCTATTATGGAACTTGCTCATGATAATCCGGATATTATTGGTGTTTTTGGAGATTTACTAGAAAATGATTCGAAGTATGATTTAGCGGTTTCTGTTGCTTTAGGAAGTGCTTTGCAATTTATTGTTACGAAAGATAATTTACAAGCTAGATTAGCAATTAAGTTTTTAAAAGATAATAAGGCAGGACGTGCTACTTTTTTACCTTTAGCGGATATGGAACCACGTTCTTTAAGAGAAGAACATGCTATTTTATGTCCAGCTTTAGAAGGTTATTTAGGTGTATTAAGTGATTTTGTTTCAAGTTCTAAAAATATAGATAATGTTATTTTGAATCAATTGGGAAATGTTATTTTAGCTGATGATATTGATCATGCTTATGAAATATCAAAGGCAACATATGCTCGATATAAAGTTGTTACTTTGGATGGAAATATTGTCAATGTTGGAGGTTCACTTACAGGTGGAACAGTTAATCGTCAACAATCATCCATTCTTCAAAAAAGAGAACTAGAAAAGTTAAAGAAAAATTAGATGAATTAGAACAAAAACTTGTACGTGAAAAGAATGAATTACTTAAACTTGAAAATGATGCTAAAGAATTGGCACATACACTTCTACAAAAACAAATGTCGTATGCCAAGTTAGAAGTTGTTGTTCAAGGAAAAAAGGAAGAACTTGTAATTGCTAAAGGTGAATATGAAAGTTTATCGCATCAAAGCGTTGAATTGGATGAGTTTAAAAGTGGTAAAATTGATAATCAACTTGTTTTACAATTAAATGAAGCCATCAAGCATCGAGATGAATTAACAGAAAAAATAAAATCAAAAAGAGAATTAAGAATGTCCTATGTTAATGAAAATGAGCAATTAGAATCAAAATTGAAAGATTTAAGAAGGATGCTTAAAGACATTCAAGGACAAATTAATGAAAAAGCTATTTTATCTACTAAATATGAAGGATCATTAAATAATTATTTAAGTCGATTATCTAATGAATATTCCATGACTTATGAGTATGCAAGTGAAAATTATCATGATGAAGTAGATATTGAATTTGCTAGAGGAGAGGTTGCTACACTTAGAAATGAAATAGTAACACTTGGTCATGTTAATATTGATGCTATCGAAGAATATAAAGAAGTTTCATCGCGTTACGAAAATATGAATAGTCAACGACTTGACTTAATACAAGCTCAGGATAAAATAGTACAGGCAATTGATGAAATGGATCAAATTATGATTGAGAAATTTTCAACAACATTTGAAAAGATCAATAAAGAATTTAATAATGTTTTTAGAGAATTATTTGGTGGGGGAAGAGCACAAATCAAATATACTGATCCAGATAATATTTTAGAAACGGGAATTGATATAGATGTACAACCACCAGGAAAAGCTGTGTCGAATATTACATTATTTTCTGGTGGAGAAAAAGCGTTGATTGCAATTTCATGTTTATTTGCTATTTTAAAAGTAAGACCTGTGCCAATGTGTATCTTAGATGAAGTTGAAGCAGCATTGGATATGGCTAATGTTGAAAGATTTGCAAAATTCTTAAGAGAATTTTCTAAACAAACACAATTTATTGTAGTAACACATCGTGAGGGAACGATGGAAGAATGTGATTTGTTATATGGTGCGACGATGCAACAAAAAGGTGTTACAAAACTTGTAAGTGTCAAACTTGAAGAAGCAATAGATTTTTCTAATGAAAATCGTAAGGGAGGTATTTAGATGGGATTTTTTACACAAATAAAAGAAAAATTAGTTGGAAAGTCAACTAAGCAAAATGAAAAATATGTTGTTGGTTTAGATAAATCTTCTGAAACATTTTCAGATCGTATTAATGAATTAGCTGCCCGATTTAGAGAAATCAATGATGAGTATTTTGAAGAATTAGAAAATATTTTAATTATGGCTGATGTTGGTGTTTCGATGGTCATGAAGATTGTATCTGAAATTAAAACAGAAGTAAGAATCAGAAATATAACTGATCCAAGAGAAATTAATGATATTATTGTTGATAAAATGTTCGTTATTTATGCTAATGAAAGTGTTATGTCAACTAAAATCAATTACTCAGCAGAAGGGTTAACTGTTATTTTAATGGTTGGTGTCAATGGTGCTGGAAAAACAACAACGATTGGGAAACTTGCTCATCGTATTGTTCATGATGAAGGTAAAAAAGTCGTTGTTGCTGCGGGTGATACATTTAGAGCAGGAGCAATTGATCAATTGGCAGTTTGGGCAGAAAGAGTTGGTGTGGATATCGTTAAAGGAAAAGAAGGAGGAGATCCTTCGGCCGTTGTTTTTGATGCTTTAAATAAAGCTAAAGAAACAGGAGCGGATGTTTTAATTTGTGATACAGCAGGTCGTTTACAAAATAAAGTGAATTTAATGAACGAATTGGAAAAATGAATCGTATTATTAAGCGTGTTGTTCCTGAAGGACCACATGAAACACTTCTTGTCGTAGATGCAACAACAGGACAAAATGGTGTTTCACAAGCTATTGAATTTTCTAAGATTACTGATATTACAGGGATTGTTCTTACAAAAATGGATGGTACTGCTAAAGGTGGAATTGTTTTATCTATTAAAGATCAACTAAATATTCCTGTAAAATTTATTGGTTTAGGTGAACAAGTTGATGATTTACAAGAATTTGACTTAGAACAATATATTTATGGATTATGTAAGGGGTTAGTTGAGGAAGCATAATGGAAAATAGTTTAGAAAAAAAGCAAAGAGTAAACCTTTTGATGGATTTATATGAAGATTTATTAACTGAAAAACAAAGAGAGTATTTAGATTTGTATTATCATGAGGATTTGTCTTTGTCAGAGATATCTTTGATTAAAAATGTTTCTAAAAATGCAGTTTTTGACAATTTAAAAAAAGCTTGTTTACATTTAGAAAATTATGAAGAAAAATTAAATTTATTAGAAAAACATCAAAAAAGACTTGAAATTATAGATGATTTAGAAAAAGATATAAAAGAAGAACATAAAAATATTGAGGAACATTTACAAATGTTAAGAGATTTATAGGAGGTATATATGGCGTTTGATTCGTTATCTGAAAGATTGCAGTCAACTTTAAAAAAGGTATCTGGACAAGGTCAGTTGACTGAAAGTAACATGGAAGAGATGTTGACAGAAATTCGACTTGCTTTACTTGAAGCTGATGTCAACTATCAAGTTGTAAAAGAGTTTATTGCATCAACAAAAGAAAAAGCAATTGGTGCAGATGTCGTAGGTTCATTAAAACCTGGACAAGTTTTAGTTAAAATTGTACATGATGAATTAGTACATTTATTAGGTGATGAGGTTTCAGAAGTTGATTTTAGTAAAAAACCAACAGTTATTATGATGGTAGGGTTACAAGGTTCTGGGAAAACAACAACTTCTGGGAAAATTGCTAAATTAATTAAGACAAAATATGCTAAAAAACCATTATTGGTTGCTGGAGATATTTATCGTCCAGCAGCCGTTGATCAATTGGTAACATTAGGAAAGCAATTAGATGTGCCTGTTTATGAAAAAGGAACATCTGAAAGTGCTGAAAATATTGTTAAAGGTGCTATGAATTATGCGGCTTTAAATAATAATGATGTTATTATTATTGATACGGCAGGACGTTTGCACATTGACGAACCTTTAATGCAAGAACTAGCAAATGTTAAAGAAATTGCAAAACCTGATGAAATTTTACTTGTTGTAGATTCATTGACAGGTCAAGATATTGTCAATGTAGCTGCTTCATTTAATGAAAAATTAAGTATTACAGGAGCTGTGCTTACTAAATTAGATGGTGATTCTCGTGGTGGGGGAGCACTTTCTATTAGACATATTACGAATGTTCCAATTAAATTTATTGGTACAGGTGAAAAATTAGATGCTATTGATTTATTCTACCCAGATCGTATGGCAGATCGTATCTTAGGAATGGGTGATGTAGTCTCTTTAGTTGAAAAAGTTCAAGATGTCTATGATGAAAAAGAAACAATGAAAGCTATGAAAAAAATGCAATCTGGACGTTTTGGATTGGATGATATGCTTGATCAAATGCATCAATTAAAGAAGTTAGGTCCACTTTCAGGAATTTTGAAAATGATTCCTGGTATGCCATCTATGCCTAATTTAAACGATGAAACAACAGATAAGAGAATGAAAGAAACAGAGTCTATTATTTATTCTATGACTTAGAAGAACGTCGTGATCCAAGTATTATTACATTATCTAGAAAACAACGTATTGCTAAAGGATGTGGTAAAGATTTAGCAGCTATTAATAAGATTATTAAAACAATTTGAACAATCTA
>ENA-OQDF01001112-OQDF01001112.1-human-gut-metagenome-genome-assembly--contig:-NODE-1112-length-11122-cov-2.131060_pt1 | contig 11122 bp, 8 predicted proteins | sample MGYA00242769_ERZ504597 | MGnify/ENA primary metagenome ERZ504597 (study PRJEB26092, sample SAMD00036305) | human gut metagenome | host: Homo sapiens | study: EMG produced TPA metagenomics assembly of...
TGTCTTTTCCTGATTTATCTAGACACTTTTTTTGTTTATAAACGTAATCAGTAGACAGTAGTTATAAAGTAATACTGATATAGTAGTCACTTCTTTTAACTTCATACTGATAACATAGACACATTACCTCTGGGCCGAACAGAGCCTTCTGAGAGATTAGTTGTTCGGCTTTGCAAAGCTATCGTATCCATCTCTTTCTCGTTACTTTTCACGGGTTTTCTTTTATTCCGCCACATTTTTATTTGCGTTTCCTTCTCCCCGTGCACTATGCCCGGGGTTTTATAACCGACACTCATGTGCGGTCGGCGGTAGTTGTAGAAGTAGATGTAGCGCTCTATCACGCTCGCGGCACGCTCGATGGTCTCGAACAGCCCTTGCCTATAGAGGCGTTCCACTTTAATTATCCCATTGATACGTTCCGCCACGGCATTGTCCGTGGGCTTGTAGTCTTCCGTCATGCTGATGGCAATGCCATGCCGCCGAAGGCGCTCCACGTACGCGTCGCAACAATACTGCACGCCACGGTCAGAGTGGTGTATCAGGCCCTCCAGATTTTCACTCCCTGTCATCTCAACGGCCTGGTCTATGGCCTGCCGCAACGCCTCAAGCGTGGCTGAGGCACGCAAGCTATCAGCCAGTACCCATCCCACTATCTTATGGGAATAAGCATCCGTGACCAGATGCAGGTAACAGACGTCTCCGCCGGCAAGCGGTATATAGGTAATATCGCTAACCCACAGTTGATTGGGAGAGGTTGGGACAAAGCCCTTTATCAAGTTCTTCCACTTATGGTAACGATGGTTGGAATTGGTTGTGCCCCTGGCTTTGCGGGGAGGAAGCATCAGGCGGTGTCGACGAAGCAGCGTGTAGAAGCTGTCGCGACCGGGCATGAACCTCTCTCCGAAGAGGGCGGTGAGCATGATCCACAGCTTGTAACCACCGATACCGGGATCCTCGCCACGTATCTCACGTACGGTATCCAGCATGAGACGTTCATTCTTCACATGGCTCCCAATGTCAGCCTTGGACTGGTAATAGGCTTGACGACAATGGCCAAACAGACGGCAGGCTGGCGCTACTTTCATCTTGCGAAGCCTGACCAGTTCCGTTACTATTTGGCCCCAGGTTTTTTCTGATGGGAATGTTAAAATACTCTTCCGCACGCGTGATCATTAAATCACGGGCCTCGGTTTCCAACCGGGAGAAGGCAAGGGCCTTCTCCAACTCCTTAACACGCTTCTTGAGTCGCGCGTTTTCATCATGGTAATCCTCTTTGCTTCGATCGCTCATATCCGTAGGGGCTTGACACGGAGCCAAAGATACCTCTTTTACCACTGATTCATACTTCGCCAGCCATTTATTTAACAAAGTTATCCCACTAATACCATGTTGTTTGCAAAAACTGGTTTTGCTCATGCCGGATTGATAATAAGAATGAAGAAGATGCAATTTCTCTTCTTCGCTGTAATGCTCATGTTTTTTGCGCATAATAATTACACATTTTATTGTTATTGAATGTGTCTACCTATATCAGCATAAGACAAAACTTTTGTTTTTTAGGTTAAAAAACTACAAATGGCTAGATGTTAATATTTTATCCGTGTTGAAAGGAGATCGGATAATGCTATATGGTGAGTGTGGAGAAGCGTTGTGTTAGGTGATGGAAAAGTGGTAAATAGCGGTAAATAGTGGTAGATAGAGCTAGATAATTGTAGATGTTTTTTATCTACCACCATTAGTTAATCATCCTAAGACCAGATGAATGCAGGGATAGTTGTAGATGTTGTAGCAAATAGGCTTATAAACTATATGAGAGAATTGAAAGTTAAAGCGATGAGCGAATAACTTTCAATTCTCCATGTTTCAATTAAATGGTATAATATTGTTCCCATCCTTTGCGAGGCGGTACTCCACATAGCATCTTATTCGCCTCCGGATCGTTCGTGATCTGTTTCGTGTCACGGTCGAAGACGAGCTTGCGGTTCAAGCGCTGGCTTAATACGCCGAGACAGAATACCTGACTTAATGGGCCGGCGATCGAGAACGGTGAGCGGGTTTTCTCCTTACCCATACAGCTTAACAGGAAGTTCGCGAAATGGTTAGACGGGCTTTCGGCACTTCCGGTAAGCGGGATTCCATCTCTTTCGCTTTCTCATCCGGATGATAGATAAGGTACTTCCATGAGAACCACCCTTGAAGGTTAATTCTTTCGAGTAGATTTCCTTGCCCGGGTTCAACTTCGCCGGTTGTATCTTCCCTCCGGCTACGGTCGGGATATTCGGGTCGAGCTCCGAGACACCATAACCTTCCGGTACGGCGGGGATATTGTCCAGTCCATCGTACCAAGTGATATCCACGGCCGGCATATTCCCTCTTTCCGGGAATTTAAACAGAAGGGTGGATGACATCGGGAAGAAGAACGGGTTATGGTCTTTCAAATAAAGCGGATTTATTTCTGTAGGCAATCCTAAATCTAGGAATTCATGTGCCGTATCCAAAATATGCGCTCCCCAGTCTCCTAAGACACCCATTCCGAAGTCGTACCAACAACGCCATTGTCCCAAATGGTAGTCATGGTTGTAATCATGATATTGAGCTACGCCGATCCATGTGTCCCAATCCATCGTCTCGGGAACCGGTTCTCCCATAGGCATATGCCTAATATTCGGGTTCCATCCGTGCCAGCGACGCGGATTATTCATATGGGCGGTAATGGCGGTAACATCCTTGATAATACCGGACTCTTTCCATGCCTTGAATTGGAAATAGTTCGCCTCGGAATGTCCTTGGTTACCCATTTGGGTGACAACGCCGTATTTCTTCGCTCCACGCATCATGATCTCTATTTCTTGGAACGTGCGGGCCATCGGTTTCTCTACATATACATGTTTGCCGTGCGCCATCGCCTCGATCGTGATCGGGAAGTGGGAATGATCCGGCACGCCTACGCTGACGGCATCGATCTTGTCCGCCATCCGGTCGAACATCGTGCGGAAGTCCTGAAAACGGGCCGCTTTCGGGAACATGTTGATAATCTCTTGCGTGTGAGGGGCTCCCATGTCCACGTCGCAGAGAGCTACCACGTTACACAGACCTGTGTTATACAATTCCTTGGCGATCTCGCCCCCTCGTTGTCCGATGCCGATGAACGCTATATTTACCCGGTCATTAGCGCTGATTAGCGGGGAAGTAGGTAGAACACGTCCGTGGGCGGGTGTCCAGAACGACGGGATGGCTGATACTGCGATAAGGCTAGCGCTCGCTTAAGGAACGAGCGGCGTGAGATTTCTTCTGATTTCATGGTATTATCTTGTTTAAATTATACTGTTTGCGCAAACACTAACGATTTACGTCGTAAATATACAAAACTTTCTATAGTTACGGAAAAAATCATTTACTTTGTAGCCGCATAAAGGAGACCATGTGCTAATGTGTCACTCAGGCGGGTCTCCGATGGACTTATCATTGGCACATTGGCATATTAACAAAATTGGCAAATTATTAGATTATGGCACAAGAAGATGTATTTAAGAAATTAGTTTCACACTGTAAGGAGTATGGTTTCGTATTTCCCTCCTCAGAGATTTATGACGGTTTGGGAGCGGTATACGATTATGGCCAGTATGGTGTTGAGTTAAAGAATAATATAAAGAAATATTGGTGGGATAGCATGACTTTGCTGCATGAGAATGTAGTGGGTATTGATTCCGCTATTTTTATGCACCCTACTATCTGGAAAGCTTCCGGCCATGTTGACGCTTTTAATGATCCGTTGATCGATAACAAGGACTCGAAGAAACGTTACCGTGCGGACGTTTTGATCGAGGACCATTTGGGCAAGATCGAGGAGAAAATAAATAAGGAAGTGGCGAAAGCCGCAAAGAAATTCGGTGACGCTTTCGATGAGGCTAAATTCCGTGAGACGAATCCTCGTGTATTGGAGCATCAAGCGAAATGGAATGAGATTCATGAGCGTTATAGTAAGGCGATGAACGAGTCTAACTTCGAGGATCTTCGCCAATTGATCTTGGATTGCGAGATCGTTTGCCCGATTTCCGGAACTCGTAACTGGACGGAGGTTCGCCAGTTTAACTTAATGTTCTCTACGGATATGGGTTCTACCGCTGATGGAGCGACTAAGATTTATCTTCGTCCGGAGACGGCTCAAGGTATTTTCGTGAACTTCTTGAATGTGCAGAAGACTGGCCGTATGAAGATCCCGTTCGGTATCGCTCAGATCGGTAAGGCGTTCCGTAATGAGATCGTGGCTCGTCAGTTTATCTTCCGTATGCGTGAGTTCGAGCAAATGGAGATGCAATTCTTCGTTCGTCCGGGTGAGGAGATCGAGTGGTTTAAGAAATGGAAGTCTACTCGTTTGAAATGGCATCAAGCCCTAGGTTTGGGCGATGAGAAGTATCGCTATCACGATCATGAGAAATTGGCTCACTACGCTAACGCGGCTACGGATATCGAGTTTGAGATGCCGTTCGGATTTAAGGAAGTGGAAGGTATTCACAGCCGTACGAACTTCGACTTAAGCCAGCATGAGAAATTCTCCGGCAAGAAGATACAGTATTTCGATCCGGAGTTGAACCAGAGTTACACTCCGTATGTAATCGAGACCTCGATCGGTGTAGACCGTGTGTTCTTGAGCATCATGGCGGGTTCTTACTGCGAGGAGACGTTGGCGAATGGCGAGAGCCGTGTGGTATTGAAGTTGCCCGCAGCCTTGGCTCCGATCAAGTTGGCCGTATTGCCATTGGTGAAGAAAGATGGCCTGCCCGAGAAAGCTGAGGAGATTATAAATATGTTGCGTTTCGACTTCCGTTGCCAATACGACGAGAAGGATTCTATTGGTAAGCGTTATCGCCGTCAAGATGCGATCGGTACCCCGTATTGTATTACGGTAGACCATGACACCTTGAAGGATAATTGCGTAACGATCCGTTTCCGTGACACGATGGAGCAAGAGCGCGTAAGCTCGATAAGCTTCACGATATTATCACGGAGAAGGTGAGCATGAAGAATTTATTGAAAAAGGTAATAGAGTAAACGAATGAAGAAGTACTGGCATATCGCGTTGATGTTGTTTTGCGTTGCTCATGATCACCTCTTGTGGGGATGATGAGGCACTAGAGGTGGATGAGGTTTGGAAGGTCCAGAATGAGGAGGCTTTTCAAGCCAGATGCTGGTTCCGGGTTTCGAGCAGTTGAGTTCTCAAAGTAATGCCGGATTTATCCTTTACAAGGTCTTGAAGACAGGAGAGAGTAAGGAGCCGATTTATTATACGAGCAAGGTGGAATGTTATTATAAAGGGACGTTTATTGATGGAACGGTTTTTGATGATAAATCGTTTGAGGCAGGTGCCCCTGCCGAGCTTACTGTTTCTGAGATGGTAGATGGTTTTGCTACAGCGTTACAGAATATGCACCCAGGAGATCGTTGGGAGATTTGGATTCCTCAACAGATGGGATACGGTTCGGCTGGAAGGAGTGCTTCGGGAAGTGTCATAATAAAGCCTTATACGACTTTGATCTTTGATTTGGAAGTTACAAGGATTGTCAAAGAGTAGGTTCTTTCATTAAGAATAATTACGGCCGCCTCTTTTTAGGGGTGGCGTTTTTATAGTTATATGTAAATCTAGGGAAGCAAACCTCTATAAACAATTAAAGCCTGTCTCACGACAAGCCCTAACCAAACTTTGTTAACCTTAAATCTAATACTATTATGAAAAAACCACGATGCAAAGATACGTTCGTCAAGACCATTTGTCAAGTCTTTTGCAACTAATATATGTTAAGTAACATGTCGATGCTTGCTAAAAAGTGTTACACAACATAAAGCTCTATATATTACAATCAAAATCTTCTAATTTTAACGATGATTAGATCCCTTTCATAGGACTGCTAAAGGGAAAGACGTTCTTTGAGTAGCTTATAGCCAGCGCTACTGGCACGAAGATAGGTTCCATCCTTTAATCGTACTTGATAGGTTTCTTTTCCGAATAGTTCTACTCGCAATATCTGTTCCGTATTAACGATATAAGAGCGGTGTATACGAACGAACTCCGGAGAAGGAAGGCTTCGCTCGAAATACTTCATGGTTTGCTCCTTTACGTGCTGACCGGAAGTGGTGAATAAGGTCACATAGTCGCCACATGCTTGCAAATAGAATATCTCTTTTATCGGGATGATATGAATACGTGCCCCGTCTTTACGGATATACGATCTAGAATCTCCTCCGGAACGGTAGTCGGGGGAGGTGCCGTCTTTTCCTCCATTTGTCTCACGATAGGTTCCGCCTCACTCTTTCTTTCCCGACTGGCATACCATTGGGATAGAATGATCCATGCCATTAGGCCGAACAGGAATCGAAAAGGAATCGTGATCGAGAATTCCTCCCAATCTTCCAATCCGAATATTTGTAGCAAGATCGAGCATCCGGCTATGCAAGCGATTTGTACGAGTACGGCGAAAGCCACTCGTGCTTGCATGATATGTAACGTACATTGTACATACCAAAGATAATATCCCGCTACGGCGAACAATGCGATGGAAAGTAGGCTATCGACCAAAGTGATGCTCAACGGAAGATCGCCATAAAGAGTTAATAATGCGCATTGGATCGCTATGGCTAAAGTAGTAATAGGCTTCCCAGCCTTTATGTAATATGGATGTTGTAATAGGATGTTCTTGCATGATGAGTTTAGTCTCTTAGTTCAAGGCCGCTGAACGACAAGTCTCCACATATGTATAGTGTATGCGTCATGTCGGTTGCTTCTGTCAGTTCCCTCATATCTTGGCATCCTGCAAGAAAGAACCAACCTTTAGACGAACCAGCCATCCTTTAGGAACGTATATTACTACGCCGCTGAAGGAGCTATCTATGTTTATGATGGTTTCATCAGCCTCTAATGTTGTTTTTTAAGATCAAGAATCACGTTGCCGAAAGATACGTCTATGTCCGCCCCCTTGAATACGGGGTCCAGTACGATGTGCCTTACCGAGTTGAAAGTGGTGTCAACCGATACGAAACCGTTATCTGTCTCGTAGTTGATCTCATCGTTAGGCTTTCTGTGCCGAAAGGGGGATGGTTAAAGGGACGTTTATGCTTTTTCGTGCGGATAGAATCTTTCCGCTTCAGCATGATGACCAATCCTAACAGGATTAATCCTAACGGCCAATATACACGTAAAAAATCGTTCGTGATCCAATTTAACTGCGGGAAAAGGAAATAGACTCCCACGCCTACGAGGAGCATACCTCCTACCGGATTACGGTGGAAAATCGTAAAGATGCCCGACACGACAAGCAGCATCGGCCAAGATACAAGCAAGTCAAATAAGGATGGATCTATCATTCCTAGATTCCGCAGTAAAAATAATATACCGACAATGATAAATAAGGTAGCGATCAGATACCCGTTTGTCCTCTTCTCTTTAAAATCGATGTCATAATCTTTCATATCCATAAGTTCCATTTTTTTGTTTTTTATCAAATGTACGGGTTCGTCATTCTATACACAAGTAAATACCGCTGATTTCTATACGAGTATCGGTAAATAACCGAATAATCCCGATTAAAAAAGCCTTTAGTTTGTAAGAAACGTGAATTTGACACCAAAACTTGATAAAAAAACTAGTTTGATAAGATTAGTTGATAATTAAGGAATATCTTTGTCTTTACAACTGCAATAGAGGAATGTAGGGAATGATACGAAATATTATAAATTTAAAGGCAATAATACTTTATTTTGGATTGATTTTATGCTTGATAGCCGGTATGCCGACTCCGGCTTATGGGAGTTCTTCATATCCGGTCAAGGAGGAATCGTATGTATTGGTGATAAATTCATATGTGGATGGCGAACGTTGGTCTGGTAATTTATTAAACATGATCTCGAAGTTCGCTACCCCGGAGGAGTACACTCTCCGGATAGATCATATAAGCGTGATGTTGGTTGATACGCCAGAGAAATTAAAAGAGAAACAAGAGGTCTTCTTTGAAGCTAACAAGAAGAAGCCGGATGGAATTATCTACTTAGGCGTAAATGGATGGGCTTTTATGCGGGATAAGATCCGGGAGAAATGGGGGGATATTCCCACTCTGGTCTGTTCGGAGACGGGGGAAATGGCAGAAAATGAATGTTATTTTAATCAGCGGCATTCCTCTGATAGGGTGATTCCTTTACAAGAGGCGGTTAAGGGGTATAACGCTACGGGATTGGTTATCCCTTATTATGTTAAAGGTTCGATCGACTTGGTGAAGGAATTAATCCCGGGTTTGAAACGTCTGATTTTCATATCCGACAGACGTTATGTTTCCACATGGCTCCGGGATGAGATGGAGAAACATATGGAAACTTCTTTCCCTGAGGGGAAAGTGGATTTTTATACGGAGGGTTCTTGCTCCATGGATAGTTTATTGGCGGTTCTGTCGGAGAAAGATCCTGCATCGAGCGACAGCCGTGATGTATTACTCGTGGATTACCGAGAAACCTTTCTTGAATGCACTCGTTATATATAGTACTTTATATCAAGGTAGAAAGTGGTATTTCTAGGTCATCCTGTTTTTTCTTTATATGATATGGGTGCGGAAGAAGGATATACGATTGGTGGATATTATAATAGCGCTAAAACGATTGAGACTGCTCTAATCCCCTTGCTACAACAAGTTTATAACGGTGAAGATATGGGCAAGATCCCGGTTTCGACGGTAAATGATCCTCATAAATATTTGAATTATGCTTCGTTGATAAGTGCGATATCTAATGAAGATAATTTCCCGCGTGATGCGATCTACTTGAATGCGCCTCCCTCTTTCTTGGAAAAATATTGGATGCAACTGTTAGGCTTTCTGATATTCTTTCTGGTAGTCGTGTTTTTAGCGTGGCATTACGTGTATCGTTCTAAGCAAAAGATGAAGGAAGTAGAGTTGAGGTTATTGTCCCGTTACCGTGATTTATTTAATAATATGCCGTTACCTTATATACGGCAGCGACTGATTCGAGAAGGTACGCAAATCGATGTGCAGGTTTTAGATGTGAACCATGCTTTCGAGGAGAAAATCGCTCCTAAAGATTTTGTGGTAAATAAGCGTGGAAAAGAGATCGCAAATTTGATTGGCGGGAGTTATCCTTTGCTTCTATCGGCAGTGCCTACGGTTTTAGAGAGTGGAAAATCCTTCACTTATGAGTATTATTTTGAGCCGACAGGGCTTTACTATACGATTATCATCATGCCTACCTCGGAAGAGAATGTGGTTGATGCGTTTTTTTATTGATATTACGGATATCCATAAATTCCAGACGCATTTGAAAGCCATGAATCATAAGCTGGCTATGGCGTTAGAGGCGGCAGATCTTTTACCGTGGCGATATAATCTGGCTGAAGAGAAGATTATCTATGAGTCGAAAGTACATCCGGGAGATAATATAGAGACAGCAGAGGTGCATACCCATGAGGTTTCGTTGAAGGAATATTTCAGCAAGATACACCCGTCTTTCAGGGCTTGCGTGGAAAAGGCTTTCGATGATTTGTGTAATGGGAAAATAAAGAAAGTACGAAAAGAATATTGTCTGGAGCGGTTGATTCCGGGAGAAGATCGCCATGAGTGGGAGGAGATACAGGTAATGGTCGAATATGATGCTTCCGGTAAACCGAAAGCGTTGATCGGGTCTACGATATCTATTACCGAGCGTAAGCAATTGGAACATGACCTTCGAATGGCTAGGGATAAGGCGGAGGAGTCGAATAAATTGAAATCTGCGTTTTTAGCTAATATGAGCCATGAGATACGTACACCGTTGAATGCGATCGTAGGTTTCTCTAATATCCTCGCCTCGACCGATAACCTTGAGGATAAGAAGGAATTCGCTGATATTATCGAGAATAATAATTCCCTATTGTTGCAGTTGATAAACGATATCTTGGATTTGTCAAAGATTGAGGCGGGTACCTTGGAGTTTACTTATGACTATGTGGATATTAACGCTGTATTGAGGGATTTGGAGCAATCGGCTCATTTGAAGAATAAGAATCCGGATGTACAGATCTCATTTAAGGATTATCTGGAGCCTTGCGTGATTTATACGGATCGAAATCGTCTGTCCCAACTGATGATCAATCTGTTGAACAATGCCATGAAATTTACGCAGGCAGGATTGATCTCATTTGGCTATAAACTGCGGGATGATAATACGTTGTGGTTCTATGTAGAGGATACGGGCTGCGGAATCCCGGAGAATAAACGGAAAGATATTTTCGGACGTTTTGTGAAACTGAACACTTTCGCTCAAGGAACAGGATTGGGTTTAAGCATCTGTGAGATGATTGTTACCCAGATGAAAGGAACGATCGGGGTTGATTCTATGGAAGGGAAAGGCTCTAAGTTCTGGTTTACATTGCCTTTTCAGCCGAAGAAAGAATTATTTCCTAGTGAAGAGCAGAAGCCTGTTACTTTGGAGAAGATCGCCCGAAGTGAGGTTACGATCTTGATCGCTGAGGACAATTCCAGTAATTATCGCCTGTTTGAGTCTATATTAAAGCCTGAATATAAATTGATTCATGCATGGAATGGAAAGGAGGCTGTGGAGCTATTTCATCAGCACAAACCTCAGTTGATCTTGATGGATATAAAGATGCCGGTCATGGATGGATACGAGGCTACCGCAGAGATTCGTAAGGTTTCTGCTAGCGTGCCTATTATCGCGGTGACGGCTTATGCTTTCGCCCAAGATGAGCAACGGATCATTAATAGTGGATTTGATGCCTATACGGCGAAACCGATTAATGGGAAGATCTTAAAAGACAAGATATCAACTTTATTGACGCATCGGATTATTCTGATGTAATCGAAGGGCTTTGCGGGAAGCAGACCTTATAAAACAATTAAAGCCTGTCTCACGACAAGCCCTAACCAAACTTTGTTAACCTTAAATCTAATACTATTATGAAAAACCACGGTGCAAATATACGGAGTTACTATTATTTGTCAATAGTTTAAGTGCTAAATTGTGTTTTGTAACATGTAATAAAATCTAATAGGAACTTATGCCTCATTGAATCTTTCGATAGAGTCGCATATATTCTTTATACCTCCCTCTTTTGGATCATCTCTCACTA
>ENA-OQDF01001113-OQDF01001113.1-human-gut-metagenome-genome-assembly--contig:-NODE-1113-length-11098-cov-3.098715_pt1 | contig 11098 bp, 9 predicted proteins | sample MGYA00242769_ERZ504597 | MGnify/ENA primary metagenome ERZ504597 (study PRJEB26092, sample SAMD00036305) | human gut metagenome | host: Homo sapiens | study: EMG produced TPA metagenomics assembly of...
CTGCTTTGCAGCTATCCTTTTGCGGCTCCCGCCTGAGATCGAAGCGCATGGCACTCCGTTCTAAGGCGGGCGAGCAAAACCGAATACAATTCCAGACCGTTCACCAAGAGCAATCTTGCTGGGCGGTCTTTTTGTTTGGGGGTGATGCCTATTCCGTGTCCGCATTTCAAAATTACCATCGTCAAGCGCAGCCAAGGGCAGTCCGCTGTTGCCGGGGCCGCTTACCAAAGCGGCGAACGGCTGTTCAGCGAGTACGACCAGAGAACAAAATTCTACAACAAGAAGAAAGAGCTTGTCCACGCTGAGATCATGCTGCCATCCTATGCGCCGCCCGGATATGCAGACCGGGCGACCCTCTGGAACGCCGTAGAAGCTGTGGAGAACCAGTGGAACTCCCAGCTTGCCCGGCGCATCGTGCTGGCGTTCCCGGTGGAGGTGCCGAAGGAGCAGTATTTGTCCATGATAAAAGAGTTTTGTCAGGAGCAGTTTGTTTCCAAAGGGATGATTGCCGACTTTGCCATCCACGACAAGGGAGATGGAAACCCACACGCTCACATTCTGCTGACGCTCCGGGCAATAGATGAACACGGCAAGTGGCTCCCGAAAGCCCGCAAGGTGTACGACCTTGACGAGAACGGTGAGCGCATCCGGCTCGCTTCCGGCAACTGGAAGTGCCACAAGGAAAACACGGTGGACTGGAACGACCAGAAGTATGCCGAGGTCTGGCGGCATGGCTGGGAGACCATTACCAACCGCTATTTGGAAGCGGCTGGCCGCCCGGAACGTGTTGACCTGCGCTCCTTTGAGCGACAGGGCATCCAGCAGATACCGACCGTGCATCTCGGTCCCGCCGCACACCAGATGGAAAAGCGTGGAGTGGAAACTTTTCTCGGCAACCTGAACCGGGATATTCGCGCCGCCAATAGCCTGATGCAGTCCATCCGCAGTGCGATTCGTGGGCTGCAACGCTGGATCGCAGACCTGAATGAAAGAAGCAGATTCTTTTGGATGCACTGGAACAAGCCAAGGAGCCAATGCTGTCCGACCTGCTGGTGGATTACTTCAACCTCCGCAACGAGCAGCGCAGCGATTGGTCTGGCAAGGCAAAACTGAAATGCACTGTCCGAGACTTTGAGGAAGTCAAACGGGCGGTGGACTATCTGAAAGCCCATTCTCTGAACACCATCGAGGATCTGGATACCGCAATTTCTAACCTGAACCAGACCGCCGCCCCTCTCCGTAGGCAGTTGAAGCAGAACGAAAACCGTATGCGGCAATCGCCCAGATCAAGGATGCTGCCGCCGCCCATGCCAAGCTGAAGCCCATCCACGACACCTTTATCAAGAAGAACTTCAAGTTGACCAAGGACGCTTATGCCGCCCAGCACAAAGAGGAGCTGGACACCTTTAATAAAGCTGTCCGCACTCTGATGAAACTGAACGGCAGCACAGCGTAGATTTTTCGGCATTGGATGCCGAATTTTCTGCGCTGCAATCCGGCAGCGCAGAACTGCGTACCAAACTGGAAACCTTGCAGCCGGATGTCTCTGCCCTGAAAAATATCCGCAAGTATATCGACATGGTGCTGAATAAGCAGCAGCTTTCCACACCGGGCGGCAAGCCCCGGAGAAGGAATCGGTGCTGAAACAGCTGGAGCAGCTTCAGCAGAAAAAGTCCAACTACAAAACGATTTCTACCACCCCAAACCGCGAAGAATCGCTCTAAACGATCTTTCTGTCACCGATATGCCGTTGCAATCAGTGGCAGAAGTACATAATTCATTTGTTTTTTGCTGGCTTTTGGCTATTCTCGCTGGCTAGTGAGTAGAGGCGTACTTTTAAGGCAGAAATTTTCTCCAACACCCCCCATTTTAGGCCACTTTTTCTGTTAATAGTAGAAGCGCCTCTTTGAAAGCCGGTCATTTGTGACCTTTTTGTTAATTCTCAAAAAGATGGTTGTCTTTGGGCTGTTTTCGTTGCCTACCTATTGAGAGGATTTTTTCAAAAGCGGAGATTTGGTCTCAAGAATTACAATTCAATTACAAGTTTCTCACCAATGCTACGAAACAGGCGTTCTCGATGCCTACCAAGTGTAGGGCATCTTTTTCAAGACCATTCTCGGACTATTATGACGTTTTGTTTACAAAATTGCTTGCAATGCTACGAAATGGCCTTTTTCATCGGCTACCAAGTAGAAGGATGTTTTTCGTCCGTCAAAGTCCAGAAATCTTCCATATGTTCCTTGACAAGTGAATAGTTCAATCGTCCGGTACTTCACAAAAGGTACTTCTGTAACTCGCAGCCCGGTCATAACGAAGACGGGGTGGCTGAAATGCCAATGGTGCGGTGCAAGCCCGCCGCCGGACGATTCCCCACTCCTAGGGAAGTCGAGGACCAATATGGGAGACCTTAACTTATTAACGCAGTTGAGCACTTGTTTCGTGCTTTTCTGCGACTGGAGAATTGGAACCCTCCAATTCTCGTTACATACTCTTTGTTCCTGATTTCTGCTTCAGCTGGAGGTGATCAACATTTCAGAATATCTTACCACGCAAACTCTGCTGCCGCCGTTTCTCCCATACCCACGCTTCCTTTTGGAACTTGACCTGAGTCAGACTGCAAAAATGACTTATGTGTTGCTACTCGACCGTGCCACACTCTCGCAGAAAAATCTCTGGATAGATGAACGTGGATTCGTGTTTGTCATTTTTACGATTTGCTCTTTGGCTGAGCAGCTAGGGCGCAGCACTGTCAGTGTTTCCAGTGCGCTTAAGGAATTGGACGCTGCGGGATTGATTGAGCGCAGACGAACGCGGTTTTCTTCGCCCAATCACATCTTTGTGAAAATTCCAAATGTTGAATAGTTCTGCGTTTTTCACGATTCAAGAACCGCCAAAATCACGATTCTGTGATGCAGATTCTTAATGGCATCTGCAAAAGATATTTTTCCTATGCAGTATAGCAGCCTTTAAGACTGTATCGAAGAAAACTTTCACCTAACCAACGTAATAAAACAAAAAGAGAAAAACGAATAGAATCCATCCATTCCTTTCCGTATTTGCACCACATGAATGAGGAGGTCTGCCCTTGAACAAAGAAAAATCTGAGAAGAAGCCCACCACACGTAAACGTGCGCCGAGAAGTCCGAAGTCCGTGCGCCTGATCGTGGAACGCCATTATATCGGCAATGTGCCGATGAATACGCTTTTTCAGCGGCTTGCGGAAGAAGAAATTCGTAAAACTGCCGAATCGTATCTCGCCGCTGGTTAATTGGACGTTTTACTGCGGAAAAGGGCTTGCATCATCACGCAGCATCCGCTACAATGTGATTGATGAGTCTCTTTCCATTATGGAGGTACACATGGAAAAGGACAAAAAAGTAACTGCTTTATACTGCCGGCTGTCAAAAGATGACGGTTCAAACAGCGAAAGCCTGAGCATCCGCACTCAAAAGGCGATGCTTATGGAGTATGCCACACGCAACGGTTTCGGGAATTGCCAGTACTATGTTGATGATGGTTACAGCGGTACGAACTCTGACCGCCCTGCCTTTCAGGAACTTCTGGATGATATCCGGGAAGGAAAGGTGGCAACAGTCATTACCAAAGACCAGTCCCGACTTGGACGCAACCACATCGAAACCGGAACGTATATGGAAATCTTCTTTCCTGAACACGGTGTCCGCTATATTGCAATCAACGATGGTTATGATTCCAACGAGCAATCTCAGATGGATATTGCCCCGTTCCGAAACATCATCAATGAAATGTACGCCAAAGACACTTCCCGAAAGATCAAGAGTGCCCTTCGGACACGCAAGAAAAGTGGAAAGTATATCTCCAGCGGCGCACCGTTTGGCTACCAGAAAGACCCTGCCGACCACAATCACCTTGTGATCGACCCGAACACCGCCCCCGTTGTTGAGTATATCTATTCAATGGCAGAGGAAGGGCTGGGGCTTCACCGCATCGCCAAGCGGCTCCACGATGAAAAAGTCTTGAAGCCGTGTTACTACAAGAAAGAGATGTTTGGCCGCTTTATTGATGATGAAAAGATGTATGATTGGGACAGTGCCTATATCAGTCAGGTTCTGCACAGCCCAGTCTACGCCGGACACATCATCTACGAAGCCAAGCCCACCGTGTCCATGAAATCCAAAAAGCGGCGTTATATTCCGTTTGAAGAACGCGCTATCGTTCCGAATACACATGAAGCAATCATCCCACAAGACCGTTGGGAGAACGTGCAGCGAATCCTTTACAGCCGTTCCAGTAGTTTTATGTGCGATAAGACCGACTACGACAATATCTTCAAAGGCATCGTCCGCTGTGCAGACTGCGGCAGAACGATGTTAGTCAAGGTCGAGCACAGGCGCAAACGTAACAGTGTTCTGGATCAGACCTTTTATTGTTGCAGCACTTATCGGAAATATGGTGCGAAAGCCTGTGACTCGCATAATTTGGAAGCCCGTGTTCTGCATGAAGCTGTCTTTGCGGACATTCAGGCACACGCAAAGGCCGCTGTGAGCAATCGGGAAGCCCTTGTGAAGAAGATTGCAAATCAGATGCACCTCCGGGTGTCCTCTGACCGGGCGCAGCACAAACGGGATTTGAAGCAGTGTAAAGCACGAATCGCAGAAATCGAAGACCTGTATGCAAAACTTTATGAGGACGTATCAAAGGGACTTCTCCCGGAGAAACGTTTTCAAATGCTTGCAGATCGCTACGACAAAGAACAGGCTGAACTGACCGAGAAGATTGAGCAGTACGAGCGGGAAGGCCGTGCTGAACACGATCAGCTGGACAAGATTCAGGATTTTATTGATGAAGTCAGCAAGTACGCTGGTATCACCGAACTGAACTATAAGATTCTGCATCAGCTGATTGACAAGATTCTGGTATCCAGAGCGGAAAAGGTCGATGGCGAATACGTCCAGAAAATCCAGATTTTCTACCGCTTTATCGGCCCATTGGATGCCATCGAGTAACAAAGTCAGAAAAGTCACCTCCGAGAACTATCCTACAGATGCAGGCTGTATTAGAAGACGAATATCAGTATCAATACTTCCAGATGGTTACTGTGATGGGTTGAATTGCTAACGATCAATGGGATTTGATATAACTTTTCCGCTTGTAGTACATAGCGATGACCACAGCTATCTGCTAATACGGGTGAACTAATTTGAAGTATTTTATTGACGAAGATCAAAGAAAAGCCTCACACAGCAGCTGCTACTTGGAATTTCAACAAGGGCAGTATCATGACAAGTGCTGGCTTGACACATCTATTAGCATCAGTGATGAAGTATGGAATAGCCGCCATGTTTCAGATCTGATTCTTGAAGTGATTCCAGAGTTTGACTTTTATGGAATAACAATCGTTACAAAAGTACAATGGGATAATATTTTAACAAAAAGTCAATCGGATGGATGTACTTGCAAAGAGATTATTGCAGAAGCAGTTCCTTGGGCAGCAAAGTGTTTTGAAACGAATGATGTGTTCACTATCATAGGGATGTGAGTCGAACTTTCTCGGAGAATAACAGTGATACACAAAGGAGAGTGTAACATGAAAAAAATTCTTACAGCAATCGTATCGGTAAGCATATTTATTGTTGGAATTTTGCTTATATTTTGTGCGGACACTAATTTTTTATGGTATGCCTTTAATCAAAATGTTCGCCTTACAGTAGTTGCAGGGATTCTCATTGCACTTGTTGGTGGCGTTGGTGTGATAATGAATCTTTGGTGTATTCTAAAAGAATTGTACAGTAAATAGTTTATTGAAGGTTAAACTTCCAGTCTGCCATGGTCGCAGCCAAGAGAGATAATATTCAAACTTACTACTCAGCAAAAGCTAGGCACACTCCAAGAATTTATTATAGAGGGTGAATATCCCGCGCTTTGAACAATTTAACGATGAATATATTGTGCGATATGGAGAATTTCAATTGCGACTTCGCACTCGATTGACTTGTAATGCAAAAAGCATTACAATAAATTCGAGGTGATAACCATGGAAAAAACGATGATGTTGACGTCCGGGTCAGCCCCAGCGTTAAGCAGCAAGCCGAGGATGTGCTGAAGCAGCTCGGCATCCCAATGGCAACAGCCATTGATATGTACCTGCGCCAGATCACCCTGACTGGCGGCATCCCCTTCTCGCTATCCCTGCCGAAGGCTCCTGCGGCTTTGAACGCTGACACCATGACCGATGACCAACTCCATGCAGCCTTGCAGGTGGGCATTAAGGAAATTCAGAACGGTGATACCGTGGATGCCGCAAGCGCATTCGCACAGTTCAGGGAACAGCACAGATGAAGCAGTATGACGTGAAAATTTCCCATACAGCCCTCAGCGACATGGAACAGATTTACAGCTACATTGCTGACCGTCTGCTTGAACCTGATACGGCTATGGGGCAGTATAATCGTATTGCAGAAGCCATCCAATCCCTGAACATCCTGCCAGAGCGCTGTGCGCTAGTGGAAAGTGAGCCGGAGCGCACTCAAGGGCTGCGGCAGATGCTGGTGGACAACTACTCGGTGTTCTACATTGTGGGCGGGGATGCTGTTTCGGTGGCTCGTGTGCTGTACAGCGCATCCGACCTTGTGCGCCGCCTGCGGAGAATGAAGTGAAAGGGGTGTTTGCATGACCGCCGTGATTTACGCCCGCTATTCCAGCGATAACCAGCGCGAAGATCCATCGAAGGCAGATTCGTGAATGTACGGCCTACGCCGAAAAGAACGGCATTACCGTGGTCAAACACTACATTGACCGTGCCCTTTCCGCCAAAACCGATAACCGCCCGGACTTCCAGCAGATGATCAAGGACAGCGAAAAACGGCTGTTTGACATCGTGCTGGTCTGGAAACTCGACCGTTTTGCCCGGAACCGCTATGATTCAGCCCACTATGAGTACCAGTTGGAACGAAATCATGTCAAGCTGGTATCTGCCACGGAGCCTATCTCTGACAGCTGCGGGTATCATGGTCAAGAGTATGCTCACTGGCATGGCTGAATACTACTCGGCAGAACTTTCTGAAAAAGTTGTGCGCGGCATGACCGAGAATGTTCTGAAGGGGAAGTACAACGGCGGCACGATTCCCATTGGTTTTAAGGTGGATGAGGAGAAGTTCTTTCAAGTCGACCCGCTGAAAGCTCCCTTTGTGGTAGAAGCCTTTCAGCGGTACAACGATGGCGCAACTATGAAAGAACTGATGAACTGGCTGAACGACAGCGGCGTGACCACTAACCGCAACCAGAAGTTCACCTACAACAGTGTTCAGAAGCTGCTGACAAATAAGCGGTACATCGGAGAAAACCACTTCAAGGACATTGTGATGCCCGACAGTATCCCGGCCATCGTGGACAAGGACTTGTTTGAGGAAGTGCAGCTGAAAATCAAAAAGAACAGCCGCGCTCCTGCCCGTCACAAGGCCGAGGACGATTACTTGCTCACCACCAAGCTGTTCTGCGGAATGTGCGGCGCGATGATGTTCGGCGAGTGCGGTACGGGTAGAAACAAGGTCGTTCATCATTATTATAAGTGCGCCACCGCGAAGCGTTTCAAGACCTGCAAGAAAAAGACCGTCCGTAAAGAGTGGCTGGAAGATTTGGTCATAGCTGAAACCATGAAGCTGATTCAGGACGATGCCGTGATTGATGCCATCGTTGCGGAAGTGATGGAGTTGCAGGATCAGGAAAACACCACTCTCCCTTTCCTGGAAAAGCAGATGCGCGAGGTAGAGAACGGCATTGAAAATATGCTGAACGCCATTCAAGCAGGTGTGCTGACCAACTCCACCAAATCTCGGCTGGAAAAGCTGGAAGCCCAGCAGAAAGAACTTGAGGTTCGGATCGCCGAAGAAAAAATCGCTCGGCCTCGGTTAAGCGAAAATCAGGTTCGTTTCTGGCTGACCCGGTTCCGCAAGCTCGACCCGAACGTGAAAAGCCACCGGGAAACGCTTATCAATACATTCGTGAACGCCGTTTATCTCTATGATGAAAAAGTTTTGATTACATTCAACTACAAAGACGGCACAAAACCATCACTTTCGATGAAATCGCCGCCAAAGATGCCCCAGAGGGCAATGGTTCGGATTTAGGTTGCTTCGCTCCACCAAAAGGACCAGCGTAGAAATTACGCTGGTTTTTTGTTTTGCCCGGCATCCTAAGTCTCACTCTCGAGGATGGATTTGAACAGCCGCGGCGATGTCGTTGAAGATGGCGCAAAAACAGCCCCGATGGACCGTCAGGCTCACCGGGGCTGCTGCTATACCATGATTTTGTTGACGTTTAACATTTTCGTGATGCCGCGAAAACATCACATGTAGACCTTCTGGCTGCGCACCTGCGCTTCGATCAAAAGAGCTGCTTCCCCGTGGGGGCTATGCACATGCAGGATATCTGTTTGTGCCGCCGTTACTCTTCCGCTGCAGCTTTGGATTCGTTCACAAAGGCGGCGATTTTATCCACCTGAATTTCGGCAACGGCACGGCCGGTCTCGTAGACGCGGCGCAGCTGGACCGGATCGCGCTCCATGGAGCCGATCTCCAGCGGGATGGGCGGGCGGATGACGACGCCTTGCCGGTCTGCTCCAGCATGGCAATGTGATCCAGCGTTTCGTTGTAGCGCTCGTGACGGTCGGCAACGGCTTCCACGAAAGCGGGGTAGCGCAGGTAGCGTGCCCGGATGACGGGCAGCATCTTGTTCTTCTTTTTCACAAAGCCCTTGGGCTGGGTCAGCACAATGAGGTTGCGTTTGTAGCCGATGGACTCGAAGAACCGCACGGGGATGGAATCGGCAATGCCGCCGTCCAGCAGCTGATAATGGCCGATCTTTACGATCTTGGCCGCCAGCGGCATGGAGGCGGATGCTGCATCCACTGGATATCCTCGGCATCGCCGGTGCGGCATTTGTGATAGATGGGTCGCCGGTACGCACATCGGTGCACACCACAAAAAATCCATGGGGTTCTCTGCAAATGCCTTTGCGTCGAACACGTCCAGCTTTTCCGGCACGGTGTGGTAGCAGAACTGCTCACTGTACAGGTTGCCGGTGCGCAGCAGGTTGCCGAAGCTTGCGTAGCGCTTATCGTTGCAATACTGGGTGTTGTAGCGGATCACACGGCCGATCTGATGGGACTTGTAGTTGCAGCCGAACACCGCACCGGCCGAAACGCCAATGGCACCATCCAGCACGATGCCATGCTCCATCAATACATCCAGAACACCGGCGGTAAACATGCCGCGCATGGCACCGCCTTCCAGCACAAGACCCGTTTTCATATATGCTCTCCCCTCCTGTGTGCCGGTGCACAGATGCCGGACACACCTTATATTAACTACAGTATACTCGAATCTGTAAAAAGTACAAGAGCGGAAAACCTAATAAATTTATCAAGAAAACCTCTTGCCAAAGGAAAGAGCATCCGGTATACTAAGTGAAATAAAAAGAGAAATATGCGCTGCAAACGCATGGGCATGGAAAAGATCAGGTTGGAGGAACTGCTGCACTATGAAGATGCTGGAAGATCGTATTCGCAAGGATGGTATCGTACGCGAGGGCAATGTGCTCAAGGTGGATAGCTTTATCAACCACCAGATGGACATTCCGCTGTTCCGGGAGATGGCAAAGGAGTGGAAGCGCCTGTTTGCAGGCAAGCCCATCAACAAGGTGCTCACCATCGAGGCCAGCGGCATTGGCATTGCAGCCATCGTGGCCAGCGAGTTCAACGTGCCGGTGGTATTTGCCAAAAAGTCCATGAGCATCAATCTGGACTACAACAACTACGAGACCAAGATCCAGTCCTTCACCCACAAAAAGATCTACAATGTGATCGTCTCCAAAAAGTCCTCACCCCGGAAGACCATGTGCTGATCATTGACGATTTCCTTGCCAACGGCTGTGCCCTGATGGGCCTGCTGGATCTGGCCCAGGAGGCCGGTGCCACAGTGGAGGGCATCGGCATTGCTGTGGAAAAGGGCTTCCAGCAGGGCGGCGAGCTGATCCGCAGCAAGGGCATCCAGCTGGAGAGCCTTGCCATTGTGGAGTCTATGAACAGCGAGACCGGCGAGATCGTCTTCCGCGAGCAGCCGCAGCAGAATTAAACAAAAAAACATTGCAGCCCCGGAAAGTCGGAAGACCTTTCCGGGGCCGTTTTTTGCTTACGCCCCGTCAAAGCTGTCACCGTCGGCGGCAGGTCGGCAGCGGTCTGGGCGGGATCGGTATCGGTTTCCGGTTCCACGGCGCGGGGCACGCCCTTGTACACCAGCGTCTGTTCCAGAACCTCGGCGCACACCGGGGCTGAAAGGCTGCGCCGGCAGTCGTCCAGCTGTGGGGTTCGTCCAAGCACACCAGACACAAAAACTGCGGGTCGTCGATGGAAGCCACGGCCACAAAGCTGGCAATACGGGCTTTTTCGTCGGCGCTGTCCAGCTTCTGGCTGGTGCCGCTCTTGCCGCCTACCCGGTAGCCTTGGATGCGGGCATTGCGCCCGCGCCGTAGAGCACCACGGCTTCCATCATCTCACGCATAGTTTCAGAAGTTTCCGGTTTGATCACCTGCCGCCTGCACACCGGCTCTGTGTGCTGCAGAATGCTGCCGTCCGGGTTTAGGATATCGCTGACAAGATAAGGCTGCATCAGCCTGCCGCCGTTCACCACAGCGCACACGGCTGCGGCCATTTCCATATAGGAGATCTTGCTGCTCTGGCCGAAGGCGCAGGAGGCCAGCTCCACCGGTCCCATGCGGTCGGCGGTGTAGTACAGACTCTTTTTGGGCTCGGCGGGCAGATCGACCCCGGTTGGCTCCCGCAGGCCGAAAGCGGCAAAGTAATCGCAGAAGGCTTTCTTGCCCAGCCGCGCGCCGATCTGGATAAAGCTCTGGTTGCAGGAATTTTCCAGCGCCTGGGTCACGGTCTGGCTGCCGTGGCGCTTGTGGTTGGCGCAGTGGAACCGTGTGCCCGCCACCGAGATGGACTCGCCGCAGTAAAAGGTGGAGTTTTTGCTCACAGCCCCGGCATCCAGCGCGGCGGCGCAGGTGATGAGCTTGAACACACTGCCCGGCTCGTACAGGTCGCTGACGGCTTGTTGCGCCA
>ENA-OQDF01001114-OQDF01001114.1-human-gut-metagenome-genome-assembly--contig:-NODE-1114-length-11090-cov-3.532792_pt1 | contig 11090 bp, 18 predicted proteins | sample MGYA00242769_ERZ504597 | MGnify/ENA primary metagenome ERZ504597 (study PRJEB26092, sample SAMD00036305) | human gut metagenome | host: Homo sapiens | study: EMG produced TPA metagenomics assembly of...
GGAGATTTTTGCTCCACCTTTTATTCTCCACCTTTTGCTCCACCTCGAACGGTAATATTTTGCCGTTTTTTGCGTGCTTGGGGAAAACAAAAAATCCAGATTTCGCTTGAAAATCAGTATTTTACCGTCTTTTGCTTTTCTTCAAAGTGGTGCCACCAGGAATCGAACCTTTTGCTTCGGTTTATTCTAACTCCTTGAGTGACTGCACATTTTTTGCTTTATCTTTTATGAAAACCATTGAATTGGCCTTACGCTAAATTCATTGTTTTTCTTTACTAATCTGACAAAATTTGTCTCTTTGACACTGCAAATATAATACACAGGTTCGATTTCTGCAAATATTTTCATTCCTTTTAATTATAGTTTTCAACAAGAGAAAAAAATAAAAACATGTGCTAAATCAAATGCATTAAGAATTTATTTATTGTTTGGGGTGTTGACTTTAAAGTTGGAAATTTTGCTTCGCAAATCATTAGAAAGATATACCCCTTGAATCTTTATTTTGCATGAATAAACCAAAAGCACTAAAAGAGCAAAAATACAAATGACGACTATTTCACTAGGCGCCAAAAAGTTTGGAACTGACTTGGGCATGAAGGCACCTGCAAAGAGATCTACTAAACATAAGATTATAGCTCCCACCTTTCCTAAAGCACTCTTTACCTTTCTTGATTTTTGTATCTCTATATCGCTTACAATTTGTGCAATCACAGTATTATTGGTTTTCATTGCATATTCTTTCAACGTAAATATCGAAACTTCTTCATTATTAAATAGAAAAATATATTTCCCAATTAAGGGTACTGCTAGTGTACATAATGCAAAGAGGATACAAGTAAAAAATTTCACAGTCCAAATACAGACAATACCTAATATTACGAATGGAATCAGGTTTATTAGAGTTAAATCCTGAAACGTAATTCCAGGTTCTTTTTGGGGACAACACACACCTAAATACAAATCTGTAAACACCAATAGAATAAGGAAATTTGTCCATATATCCGTATCATAAATCTTGTGGTTGTCAAATAACGCAATCAAATCTTTCATGTTGTTCATAAATACTTTTTTAAATTAATAGTTTATAGTAAAGCGGCAGTCAACAGTTTTTAAATTTCCATTGTATTAAAATATAGAGTTTATACAGAAAAGAAACAGGGCTATTGGTTATCAATATCCTAAAACCTTATTCGATATAATGTCTACAGATTATACCATTCAAATATATTATGTGTTATTGGATTCTACAAATATACATATACTATTCAGAATGTCATAACTTCTCCATAAATATTATTTTGTACAGTTTTGTTTTACTTATAATTCATGCCTTTATCATACTTGCGGCATTGCTGCATGAAGGAGGTGTGCATACCAAAACAGAAAAGTTTTTTGAGCCATTCATGTAAAAAGGATATACAGGATGTCATCTGATGACTTTTAATGACATCTGATGACATTGCTTTTTATGTTTCGGGTATAAAGCGGTTCTTTGTCGTGTATTAATAGTGAACTAACCCTTGAAAATGAGATGCCATGAACATACAAGAAGCAAAGAACATCAGGCTTGTTGATTTTTTAGCCGGATTCGGATACGAACCGGTAATACAGCGTGGGAACAGCGTATGGTACAAATCGCCCTTCAGGACGGAAAAGGAAGCCTCTTTCAAGGTTGACCTCCATAAGGAACTGTGGTATGATTTCGGTCTGGGGAAGGGAGGGGATATTATAACGTTGGCCAAGGAGATTTATCGGACACAAGATATAGGTTATGTATTACAGTGTATTGAGAATAAAAGAGCCGTACTGAAACCGGTTACTGTTTCCTGTCCGTTTGAAAAGGCATATCCCGCCTTTCAAGATCTGAAAATCATTCCTCTTGCCAACCGGATACTGCTTACTTATCTGAAGGAACGGTGCATCGATTTGGAAACTGCCCGAAAAATATGCAGGGAAGCCCATTTTAAACGGAATGGGAAGAATTATTTTGCCATCGCTTTCCCTAATATTTCCGGAGGGTACGAAATCAGGAACAGGTATTTCAAGCTTGTATTGCTCCCAAAGACATCAGTCGCATCATTAGCACGCCGGAAAGCAGGATTTGCTATATTTTTGAGGGGTTTATGGATTTTCTGTCTTTCAGACTGGCTTTTCCATCTTTGGAAGAGGGGGATTATATAGTGTTGAGTTCTGTCAGTAACTTACAGAAGGCTTTTTCTTTCCTTTCACAATATGACGGCATCCGTTGCTGTCTGGATAATGATACCGCCGGGAAAAATGCGGTGCAGGCATTAAAGGACAAATACGGAATCCGTATATGCGATCTTTCGCATGAATATTCCGGATATAAGGATCTGAATGAATATTTGTGCGGGAAGAACAATCTGCTCCATATCTAATAGAAGTTTTGAAAAGACTGCCTGATGATATACCCTTGTTTCCTTCCTGTCATATGTGGCAGAAGAAAACAAGGTGATTTTCATGTGGTGATACTATGTTAATAGTAGAATGTGGTCAGATGCGTTTTATGGTCTTTTACAATCTTTACTTCCTGCATCTGTCCGTATATCTCACGCATGGATACCGGACAATCCATCTTTTCCCATTCTTCCGGGGAAATCCTCATGTCGGAATGCCTGAAACACAGCATGACCATTTCCTGAGAATCCTCTTCTGCGAATATGGTACCTTCATGATCGTTGACAAACTGTTTGAGTCCATCCTCATCCTTACAGGATATTTCTCCGACGTACATATCCTCGCCCGACCGGGTGTTTTTGCGGATATGGATTTTGAACCATTCCCGGCTTTCCGGCTGTTCGGATGCAGTACACTCCCACAAACCGACTTTCGCATCGTAGTAAACCTCCCCGCTCTCACATGCTCCGTAATGGCCCCAATGCTTGAAACGGCCGGTAGTCCATGCCTTGAACCTTACATCGCCCGCCTTTACCAACAGACACTCACCGCCATGCATATCGCATTTGATACCCTCTTTGTCACAGGACACGAATGGAACACGGGAAAAATCCCGGAGTATAATGTTATCTCCATATACGGCATCTATAAAGAACATCCGGGAACGCTCACCATAACCGGAAACAAAGAACAGGTTGTCTCCTGTCCGTGGATACCGGTCGGAGCGTGTCTTTTCGATGTGTTCCACCATGGTATTCACTTTATCTATATCTTCCTGTACAAGTCCGTGTATCCGATCATACCAGTAGTTCAGGCGGATGAAGTTTCTTTGCTATACTTGTTTGTTGTCTGAATCATAATTTTCTTATTTCGTGATTAAACATTTCCGGCTTTGGCAAAGCCGGTATTTCTATCTCTTACATGTCAGACATTTGTCTTTTGCTCTGATAGTGCAAGGCTTGGCGAAAAAATACCGCAGCGAAGCGAGGATGATTTTTTCAGCCAACCAGTCCGAAGGACCGCCTTGCGCATCAGAAGCAAAAGGCTACCTTTACATGTAAGAAATAGAAATGCTGACCGATATATGATTCCAAAATAAAAAAACTTATAATCTGCCGGTTCTGTAATAAGAAAGCCATGAAACCCTCTCTTTTTATCGTTTCCATGACTTTCTTATGTTTATGTCGTGATACTTGGAAACGGGTATTACCAATGATCAAATGTTTCCACCCTGTTTTTTCCAACAGAACAAGAATGTCCTTTTCCTTATATAATAATTTGCCTCCTACTTTGTAATAGGCAACCTGCCGTTCATTCTGTAATCAGCCAGCGTCCTTCGTGTCAGCTTCAATTTCTCCGCCAACTCGCTGTCGGTAATGTAACGCTCTCCGTTCAAGACCGGACGAAGGCTTTTTTCCTGATCATCCAGCATTTTGGACAGGGTGCTTATGTTCCGAAAAAAACGTATAATCTCAGGGCTTTCTTTAGTCAGTATGAATTGAGTCATAAGGATTCGGGGGTTACATGGTGAATACTGTTTTCCAAATAACGTATAATATCCTGACGCCTGTAATATACCTTGCGGTCTATATGGCTGTAAGGGATAATCCTGCTTCTCCGAAGTTGCAACAGCTTTCGGGGCGAGACATTCATAAGCATACACGCTTCCTGGTTATCAATCCAGTCATCCATACTACAGATGCCTCCTCCGCATGTTTCACGCATTTTCTTTTCAACGGCTTCCAAAGCCTCATTCATTTCCATGAATGCCTTAGCTTCGATACATACAAACTCCATAAACTCTGCTTTTTTTGTCCGGCACGAAAATACGGGAAGTAAAAGTCGTGGGCAAAAGGATGTCATCAAACGGCATCAGATGTCATCAGATGTCAGAGACCGCTCTGTTTGGGGAAGCAAAGTAAAAGAATGGCTAAAAGTCTGTTTCTTTACCGGAAAAACAGTATTTTTATCCCGGGCAATCTGTCCGAAAATAAAAAAACAGGAAATATGGAACTGATAATCAATGCAACATTATTACTAGCGGCTATCGTTCTCTGGATATACGGACAATACTGGAGGAAAAAGTGCGGCAAGGTGCTATGCCAATATGCAGCAGCCTACGATGAGCGGGAAGACAGGGAGAAACCGCTACGTCAAGCCATCATAGCAGGAAATCCTCATGCACCGCTGCTATATGCGCTGACTTGTCCTGAGTTGTTTGATAAAGTCCGTCCGTTGCGATTGTTCTCATTCGGGAACATTCGCTGCGTGTTTGCCGGCTATTATTTTCCCAAACGCTTTGAAAGCTGGCTTTGTGATGACCAGTTGGCATTCGTGCAAAAAGTATATGATTTCAAGGATGGAAAAGACAGCTGTACGGAATATTTTTCACAAGCATTCCTGCTTCTTTCCACTGATGAGGATATTACTGCCATGTTTATGCCGTGCAGCACATCAGACCGCTATTACAGACGTTTCTCAGGTATTGCCAGTTTTCTGGAAACGCATGGCTATGTCCGTTCAGGACTGGATTTAATATGCATTACGGAAAGCAGGGAGTGTAAACACGCCTCAGAAAAACGCTCTGAAATAAATACCGCCAACTATATGATGTCAAACGATCTGTACGGAAAGCGCGTGGTGATTGTCGATGATTTGCTGACCAGCGGATCCAGCCTGATGGAATACGCCCATAATTTGGAAAAGGCCGGTGCCAAAGTGGAAGGTGCTGTATTTCTTGCCCGTACCTTTCAGATGCCTTCGCCGGCAAAAGTAAAACGCCTGGTATGGAAACGCCATCTATCAGTCCTGATCTGGAGAAGGTCTGACGACCTGTAAATTGTAAAGTTTACATTCGGATTTTACAATTTTACACCTCGAATTTTTACATTTCAATTTCCCCTATACTATTTTTTATATCTGTATTTTATTGATTTGCAGTGTTATACAATTTCTTATCCAATATAAACGGATAATGTGGCATACATTTTTCATTGAACATGGCATATACTCTTGAAAGTGCGCACAAGAAAAGGGTATTCCAGTAATAACCTTTAAAAAGACAGGAGAAAATTGCCATGATGTATATAGACAATGAAGTGCTTGAAAAAATGATAATGACCATAGTGGAAGGTTTTGACCGTATAGAAAAGAAACTGGACAGGATGGGACGCGTGAAGGACTGCCTGAACGGAGACGAGCTTTTGGACAACTATGACATTGCCAAACTGCTAAACGTGTCATTGCGGACAGTCGCCCGTTACAGGGAAAAAGGGCTGATTCGTTATTACCAGACGGACGATAACGGGAAAAACTTCTACAGAAGCTCGGAAATACAGGAGTTTTTACAGAAACGTGGGAAAAAAGATAAGGGCGGGAATACCAACATGGGAAAGTTATGCTAACTTTGTTTCATAAACAGTTGTTATGAAGACAAATGCCAATTCAAGATATACCGTTGCAGTCCTTATTGACGGGGATAACGCATCCTTTGAGAGGATGGAAGATATAATGGGCTTTGTTTCCCGTTACGGGGATGCCGTTGTGAGACGAATTTATGGAGACTGGACGAGGAAAGCGCTTTCCGCATGGAAGGAAAGTGCCAGGGAGCATGGATTCAGGCTTGTACAAGCTTCCTCCCATGTTCCCGGAAAGAACACGACGGACATTGCACTGGTCATAGATGCGATGGATATTCTTCGGGACGGGCAGGTGGACTGTTTCTGCCTGGTGGCCAGTGACGGTGATTACAGCCTGCTTGCCCAACGGATACGGGAAGCCGGGGTGAAAGTGCTGGGATATGGGGAAGGAAAGACCCCGGTGTCATTGGTACGGTCCTGTTCCGTATTCCTGTATGCCGACCGGAAGGAAAGCAAGGCAGAGGAGAACACTCCCGAATTCTTTATCCGAAGGGATATGGAGTATTTCGACAAGGCTTTTGAGCAGGCGGCTGACGGCAAAGAAGAGGTTTCCCTTTCACTGATCGGCGGTGCATTGAAAAAAATGATGCCCAAATTCAAGGTCAGGAGATATGGATGCAAGACATTGGGCAAACTTTATGAAAAGTTGGACCGGTATGAGCTGGTCATGACGGAAAAGGGAGTGGCAAATGCCGTACGGCTGAAATATTAAACCGCATGGCAGGAGTGTTCCAAAACGTCAGTTTCTCCTATACATCGTTTTATGTATCAGGAGAAACTGACGTTTGTGTTCTATACCGGGATGGGGTTTACCCGTAACGTGTCAAGATTGAGATAGGCTCCCCGGTAGAACGTTCTTCCTTCCCTGAGCATGCGCCACAGGACGTCGCATCCGATTTGTGCCAACATGGAATTGATGAAGAGATCCTGCTTTTGCAATGCCTCCGTCAGCGAGCAGCTCGGTCCCGAATCCTTCTCCCTGATGGTGGAATAAGGAACTTCCTCCGTTATGACGTTCATCTTGGGTATAGGCAGGTATTCAGTGGAGGAGGGCTGCGGTATCTTGCTTTTGACATTTCCTATCAGTACTTGTCCGGTGGTCTGGGCATTGCCGAAATCCATCCAGTATATCGGTGATTTCTCGTCATCGTATGAACGTTCCTATGCTTTTCAAAAACGCCACAGACCGGTCCGTGAACGGGTGGTGTCCGTGCAGGTGATGATGATATTCGCCAAAACGGAATCTGATGTTCCTGACGGATAGCATTGCCCTTTTGCCTCCCATGAAAAGCCGAAAAAGCGGTTGATACGGGTTACAAGTGCCACCGCCTTGTTCAGTCCGAGCTCGGATTCGCTGAACAACTGGCGTCCGATGTTCGCTTCCGTGACAGTATCGGGGTCAAAAACCGTCACGTGCAGGCCCGGATGTCCGAGTGCCTGCAATGCGATACTCATCCTTGCCAGATTGGTGGCCACCTGCGATCCGGTTCCGCCTGCACCGATTATGAAAACGGTTACGGGATGGTGGGGATTGAGCAGGTATCTGTCTGTATAATGAATCTTTTTCATACCAATAAGTCTTTAAGTTGTCTGTCCATAGGTTTCAATTCGTTATAGTCAAACGGATTGGTCCGTGCCTTTTCCGTCACCGAAACCAGATTGCTTTCGGTGGGATTCCTGCTTCCTCCCAAATGGGAAAATTCACTGAGCCAGAAGCGTTTTTCCCAATGCTCAAGGAGTTTTGAGAAAGTCATGTTTTCCGGAGGAGTCAACGAGGCATTTCCCAGACAGACACTGCTTCCCGTTACATTGAAAAACGGGGCAAGGAAAAGCGGGCTGTCTTCTGCCGGTGCTTCTCCCTTATAGGCAAAAATTTCCAGTCTGTCACCGGAAACCCTGTAAATGACACCGGGTACATGGAATGTCCCGTCCGGAATATTCAGCCTTTCGGAAAGAACATCTGCCGTTTTCCCGGAGGATTGTACCAGATGTACTCTCGTGTCCCTTGCGTGTATCGCACCACAGCATATTGGCGGGGATTTTCCCATGCGGTACATCCTGCCGGTTATCCGTATAGTATTCCACAAGGGAGTCCATAAATTCATACGTAACGGGGACGGCAGCCTCCATCCGGCCTCTGTCGTTGATCGGATGCAGTTCGAGATAATATGTCCCGTGTCCATAGCGGCCATCACTGTATTCGTAAGCAATCAGTGCCGCTTTGGGAACCATCACCTGTTGAAGTTTCTTAGTCAGTTCATTCATTTCATTCGTTTTAAAAGTTGTCATCAATATAGTCTGTAAAACGCACCAACCATCTGGAAAGCCTTTCCGGATAGTCATCCATCTGAAAAAGACAGTCCGTTTCCGGTGTCAGTAGCTTGTAAGTGACCGGAGTAAGGGCATAGACCTCCCGGTAGTCCGAATTCATATACTCCTTGACACACTCCGTCAGCGTATCACCAGTAGAATAGACCAGCATGACCTGGCTTTCCATTCCCACCGGGGGAAAATCGCATTCCTCTTCATAAGCCCAATCGTACTGGTAGCCTGTCAGGACCGGGCTTTCCGGAGTAATCAATGCCATGCCGTCCTCTATCAGTTCCAACAGCTTCAGCTCTTTTTCCTTTTTTGTCCGGTAATTCCGCACAGCCTCTTCCAAAGACTTGCAGAACGGTTTGCCCGACATCCGTCTGAGTGCTTTCATCCGTTTTCCAGACTGATAGGAATCCGCCAGTCGTCTGTTCGCCCTGATTTCCTTCGGGGAAGCATCGGAATCCCGGTTTCCCCAGTCTTCCAGCTCTTCTATGGCAAAGTCATAATAAAATGTCTCGGTAACATCGTACAGCCCGTGATGCCGGACAAATTGCCGGATGAATTCCCTGACAATGTCCTTCAATGGTACCGGAAGCCGTTCCGTAAAATCAACCGGAATCCAGAACAAAGCAGGTTCCGGCCAGTCGTGATGGCGGAACAGACAGAAATGCAGCCTTCCGCTTTTCTTTTCCAGATTGATACACTCCGGTACACACTCTTCCATAACTCTGTACAACTCGGTAATATTCAGGCGGGGGCACCCCCCTTTCCTGTATCGGAAAGGGAGTTTTATGCCCATAAGTTCCGCATATCTTGATGCCGACCGGTAGAGATAGTCAAAATTTTCCGGAGTCGTGAGATTGACCGGAGAATCATTATCCATATCCTGATGCCAATAATCCGGTGCAAGGGGTGTGATTCTACCGGTCAGAAAAGCATTGTGCTTCCCGGTGGCGGAAGTATCCTTCTTTTCCGTTCCGAGGTTCCCCTTCGGATGTGGGACGAACTTACTGAGAGAATAATCAGCCGTGCCAGTCCATCCTTGGCTTGTTCTGAAAGCTGTCTGCATGTTTCCTTATCCTTTTTTTCTTGTTCATATCGCTTACCCTTTCACTCCGATGGTTGTCTTGAAGCGGTAAACCGCCTTGTCGTCCTCCCACTCAGGACCATGTACCGTTGCCGTGGTCAGTTCAGGGTAGGTCATGGAATAGAAGTCCATCACCTCGTTTACGGACAGTTCGCTGTTCGGATCATCCAACACGAGCTCCATGGAGTCCTTCTTAAATTTGAATACTCTCTGTAATCCTTTGATTTCAAGTGCCATATTATTTTTCTTTTATAGGGTTTAACAATATACCATATCCATTTGTGCCATATCCGTCATGCGGCATTCCTTCGGAAAGTCCGGATATTCCGCATAAGGGTCCTCCCTGAGCAGCTCCCGGTCATCCTCGTAATCCTTGTCGAAGTTATACATTGCAGCCTCCTGCACCGTTGCATACTGTGACGGAGCCGGTTGTTGTATCCAGCGATCGTCCGCCAATTGCGGTTGCGGCACCTGTACCGGTTGATGGAACTGGATGTCTTGCGGTTGTGGAGCAGCCTGCTGAGGAACCGGTTGCGGTGCAGGTTGCCTATATTGTACGGGCTGGACTTGCGGCTGTGCAACGGGTTGCGGAGCCGGGGCAGGCTGTTCGGGCATGAACATCGGAACTTGCTCTCCGCTCCGGTATTGTGGCGTCGGGGCTGCCATCAGTTGTGGAGCCGATTGCTGCAAGGATGGCTGTGGAGCAGTTACCGGCGGCTGTACCATGTCGAACAGACTTCCCTCGGATGCCTTCTTCTGCACTTCCGCCATTTTTTGTCAATGTCCGTCTGTTTGTCCGGCTGTGCCAGTACCTTAGCCTGCCTGAGCCAGGTCAATGCTTCGGAATAATGCTTTCCTGCCGTGGCATCCTCAGCTTTCTTCAGCAGTTTTTCCATCTTTTCCCGTTTTTCACGGGCTTCCTTGGACTCCTTTTCCACCGTAGGCTTGGAGGTTTTGCTTTGTGAAACCGCCTGTTCTGCCTGCTTCTCGAACGATTCCAGGTTGGTAAGGATACCTTGCGCTTTCTGTACGGGTGCACCGACAGCTTGCAGGAATCCTGCATCCAGTTCTTCCGGCGTACCGTTCAGGATGAGCGGGACAATGCGTTCGCCGGCCTTTACTCCCGACCGTCTGGGAACGACGGCTACCGTCAGATTGTCGTTTACCCGTCTGATGTTGATACTCAGGTCTGTGCCTGTCGTAATCATTTGGTTGATTGCTTGAAAAAACATAATGGTAAAATTTAAAATGTTATACATAAGTTTCCTTGAAAAAATCCTTCAGGATTCTCTGCCTGTCCGGATTCGAGGCGATGCCTTTCAACGGTTCCAGATAGTAGCCGATACGTCTGGGTCCGTCTGTCGTACAGGGAGGCTGTCTTTTGACAGGTGTTGTCCGGTTTGTGGCAGGCCATGCAGCCGGCATGACCGGAGCCGAGGAGGTAAATGTGTAAGTTCTCATATCTTCTGCATTTAATGATTATACAAGTATGCCCATGACAATCAGGACAAGGATTGTTTTCAAGACAAAGGTGAATGTCCTGAAGGCGAGACGGACCAGTGTTCCGGACATAAGGAACAGGACAGACAGGTACACGGGAATGACGCCCTTGCAGTAAAGCAGGCATATTCCTGTAAGCAGAACCAGTGCGACCACTTGCCTGCAGATGTTTTCGATGAGTTTCAGTTTCATGTCTTTAAATTTTTAAGAATGAATAATCCCATCGGGATATGTTTTCCCGATTTTATAGGCCTCCGGCCCTTGGATTGCCTCGTTTTGCCGCAAGGCGGCCCCTTTCAGGGGCTGGTCGGCTAAAGCAAATCTCTCGTAGACTGCTGGTGTTTCTTTTC
>ENA-OQDF01001115-OQDF01001115.1-human-gut-metagenome-genome-assembly--contig:-NODE-1115-length-11076-cov-2.008037_pt1 | contig 11076 bp, 14 predicted proteins | sample MGYA00242769_ERZ504597 | MGnify/ENA primary metagenome ERZ504597 (study PRJEB26092, sample SAMD00036305) | human gut metagenome | host: Homo sapiens | study: EMG produced TPA metagenomics assembly of...
TGCCGGATTCGGAGCCGGCGAGGTACTTGATCTTGTTGGCGGCACGGCGGAAGGAGAAGAACTGCAGGTTGAGGCGGTAGTTTTCGCGGCGCTTGTCGTGGATCGGGGCCTGATGCCAGGCAGCGATGTACGGCAGGTCCATGCCCTTGCCGTCGCCCTTGTCGAAGAAGGCGTTGCCGCGCTTCAGGAGGTGCGAGTACATGGAGGCAAGGTCCCAGCGCTCTTCGTCGTTGAGCTGGTCGAGGGTGAGCACGTCGCGCACCGGAGCCACGTGGACCTCGAGGGGCCAACGGGCGGCGGCCGGCACGTAGGCGACCCAGCTGTGGTTGCGCATCACGATGCGTTCGCCGGCTTCGAGCTCGGCGTTCATGATGTCCTTAAGCAGGTTGCCGCCGGTCTTCTCGTGGTAGGCCTCGGTGTGCTGGAGTTCCTTCTCCATCTTCGGGGCGATGAACGGGTAGCAGTAGACCTGGCCGTGCGGGTGAGCGAGGGAGACGCCGATTTCCTGACCGTGGTTCTCGAACGGGAAGATCTGCTCGATGCCTTCCATCTTGGAGATTTCGGCGGTACGGAAGGCCCAAGCCTCAACCACGGTGCGCAGGCGGGAGACCGGCAGATCGGCCGGCAGGCCGTCCTCGTTCGGGTCGAAGCAGATGACCTCGCAGCGGCCGGCGGCGAGCTTCTTCTCCCACAGCGGGTTGCCGTCAACGTAGGTCACGTCCTCGGAGACGCCGGGCACGCGCACCATGGAGGGGAAGCGGTTCTCGAACACGACGACGTTGTAGTCGGTGTCCGGCACTTCGCCGTCCTGGTACGGGTCACCGGGCTTGCGGGCGGCCAGCGGGTTGCCCTTGGCGGTAGCGCCGGGGCCGGCGGTGATCGGGCGGTTCATACGGGCGGTGGCCATCGGGATCCAGTCGCCGGTCAGCGGGTCGCGGCGCATCTGCGGGGCGGCGTACGGCACTTCGTTGCCGTCGGCGTCCAGGTGCGGGGCGAACGGTAGTCCAGCGGGCGCGGGTCCTTGAGCTCGCGGGACTGGCACCGGAGACGAACTCGGGGTCGTCGTCCAGGTAGAAGAAGTCACGACCGTCGGCAAGCGTCGTCGGCGTGATGCGGATGTGCTCCTTCGCATACTCCCCGGGGGTGTAGTTGGCGAAATCAGCCATGGGTTTACTCACTTTCCTCAATGATCTCGCTCTGGTGGGCCAGCACGAGTTCCTTTACCAAATCCTTGGTTTTGGCGGCGGAGTCGGGGTCGAGCCCGTCGTCAGTAATGACCGTGTCCACTTGGTCGAAGCGCGCAAACAGCGACAGCGATGTGCAGCTCCACTTGGTGTGATCGGTCAAAACTATGGTGCGATCGGCAATGTCCATCATCGCCATATCGGTTGCGGCTTCCAGCGAATTCGGCATCAGGAAGCCACGGGGAATCGACACCGAGTGGGTGCCGAGGAATACGGTGTTGACACGCAGCGAGGCGACGACCTTGTCCGCGATCGGGCCGACAAGCGAGTTCGATCGGGTGATCACGCCGCCGGTGACGATCACCTCCACATCCTTGGATTCGAGGGCCTGGACCAGTTCGGCCACGGGAATCGAATTGGTGAGGATGGTGATGCCGCTGGACTGCTGCGATTCGAGCAGATGCTGGGCGAAGACATAGGCCGTGGTGCCGCCGCCGATGGCGATCACATCGCCGGGAGCCACATATTTGATGGCTTCCTGGGCGATGGCGTCCTTCAGGCCGATATCCATCTGGGACTTGACAGAGAACAGGGGTTCGCTGAGCAAGGTACTGGTAGTCACCGCGCCGCCATGGACGCGCTTCAGCAGTCCCTTGTCGGCGAGTTCGGCGATATCGCGGCGGATGGTCATCGCTGACACACCCAGTTCCTTCGATAGCGCCGTAATGCGCACTGCCCCGCGCGTGCGCAACCTGCTCAAGATGAGGTGCTGACGTTGTGACGAAATCATGTGAACATTATCGCACACAAAAGCTCACAAACCAAACCGGCTTGAGCGTTTTTGGGGACAATCTCTCGAAAATTCCGGGCAATTCAGGTGTTCATTTCCACAAAACCGCGCAAAATCGCACATTGTGCGAACCGATATTCTCGCAGCGACCACTAGCGCGATAGCTCACGACCGACGACTCTCCCGAGCGCGTTGCTCAGCGGCGAGTCACGCCTGATACCTGGTGCGTCCCGGTTCATGTATCTTCTGCCGAGCCGACGCTGCGTGCGCCTCGACACGCAGTAGCCCCCTTCCCCAATTCGCCTAGGTCGGAATCACCTAGCCGCACCGGCCCAAGCGTGAGACAATAGGCGGTATGACTTACGTTTCTGAAAGCTTCTGGCACGACGCCGTCAACAAAGCCACCACCGATCTGTTCACCTTCGGCTACAAGCACATCATCAAACCGAACTTCGTGTTCAACCACCGCCCCGATGAGGCACACGATCAGATGATCGAGTTCTGCCACGTCGTCAAGAACGTCCCGCCGCTGCTGCTCGCCGAACAGCTGATGCTCGACTACACCGACCCCATTCTGGAAACGAATGTGATGGCGTCGATTTCACCAACGTTCGGCCTGTCCGCCGGCCTCGACAAGAACTGCGAGATGCCCGTGGTGCTGGACCATGCCGCTTCGGCTTCGAAACCGTAGCTCCACCACCTCGCGTCCCTGCCCGGGCAACGCCAAGCCGTGGTTCCACCGTCTGCCTGAATACGATTCGATGATGGTGCACGTCGGCCTCGCCAACATCGGTTCGGACAAGGTCATCGAGCGCGCCGAGAAGGCTTGGACTCAGGCCCGCCAGATGCAGCTGTCCGTGTCGATCGCCCGCACCAACGACGACCAGTGCGGCGATTTGGACGAAGGCATTGAGGATTACTGCATTTCAATGCGCCGCGCCGCCGGCCGCACCGCGATGGTGGAGGTCAACGTCTCCTGCCCGAACACGCACGTCGCGAACCGTTCACCGCGACTCCGGAAGCGCTCGACCGTCTGTTTACGGCGCTCGACAAGATCGACCGCCCGCAGCCCACGCTGGTCAAGATGCCGTTGAACAAGCCGTGGGGCGAGTACAAGGAGCTGCTTGATGTGCTGGCCGATCACAATGTGCAGGGGCTGTCCATCGCCAATCTGCAGAAGGACCGCACCGGCCTCGGGATTCCGCGCGATTGGGAGGGCGGCCTGTCCGGCGGCCCGTGCACCAACGCCAGCACCGAGCTGATTCGCAAGGTGTATAAGGAGTATGGCGACCGGTTCGCCATCGCCGGCATCGGTGGCGTCTTTACCCCGAGCAAGCCTATGCGAAGATTCGTTCCGGCTCCAGCCTGGTCATGTTCATCAGCTCGCTGATGTACCGAGCCCGCAGCAGATCACCGTGTTGAAGCGCGGTCTGGCCCAGCTGCTGCGCCGCGACGGATTCGAGCACGTCTCCGACGCCGTCGGCGTGGACGTGGAGTGAACTCACATATTGCCCTATTACCCATGGGGCGGTAAAACCCTCATGGGGCGGTGATTGTCTCATGGGCGGTTAGCCAAATTTCACATTCCGCAGAATACCGCCGTTTTGGGTTACCGCCCATGAGGGTTTTACCGCCCCATGGGAAAGTCACCGCCCCATGAGGATTCAGTACGCACCGGCCACGTATTGCGGGGCGTAGGGGACCTCTGTGGACGGTATGCCCAGCTTGTTGGCCGCACGCAACGGCCAGTACGGATCGCGCAATGCGGCGCGGCCAATTTCCACGGCATCGGCTTCGCCACGGGCCAAAATCTTGGCCGCCTGCTTCGGCTTGGTGATAAGACCCACCGCGGTCACCGGAATATCGGCCTTGGACTTGACCTGCTCGGCGAACGGCACCTGATAGTTCGGCTTGACCGGAATCGACACTCCCGACATGATGCCGCCAGTGGACACGTCCATCACATCGACGCCATGCTCCTTCAGCACCTTGGATAGTGCAATGGTCTGATCCAAATCCCAACCGCCAGCGGCCCAATCCGTGGCCGAAATGCGCACCAGAACCGGCACGCCCTCGGGGACGGCCCCGCGCACGGCATCCACAACCTCGACCAGGAAACGAGAGCGACCGGTCAAATCGCCACCATATTCGTCATCACGCTCATTGCTCAGCGGGTCAAGGAACTGAGAAATCAGATAGCCATGCGCGGCATGAATCTGAATCGCTTGGAAGCCGGCGGCCACCGCACGGCCCGCCGCCACGGCGAACGCGCCGACCAGACCATGAATCTCATCCACGGACAGCGCGCGCGGCGTACGCAGCCGCCGAACGCGATTTCAGACGGTGCCATGGTGGGCCAGCCGCCCGCCTCCTCCGGCACGTTCTGACCGTCGTAACCAACGGCAAAGCAACCAGTCGAAGCCTTACGCCCCGCATGGTTGAGCTGGATGGCAGGCACCGCACCCGCCTCGCGAATACCGTCCACGATCCAGCGCCAAGCATCAATCTGCCCGTCTTCCCACAGGCCCAGATCGCACGGCGTGATACGCCCCTCAGGAGCCACGGCGGTGGATTCGACAATCACCATGCCGAATCCGCCGAACGCGCGAGACACGTAATGCTGGTAGTGGAACGGCGTGGGCCTACCATCGCAGGCGAACGACGAATACGTGCACATCGGCGGCAACCAAATACGATTACGCACGGTCACTTCGCGCAGCGTCATTGGCGCAAACAGTCCCGGACGGTTCTTGCTGGCTTTCTTATCTGCCTTGCTCACAGCTTCCCTTTCCTCATAATCCTCATAATCATCGAACGATTCGCTCGTCTTGCCCGCGCCGGCCCGCTTCTTGGACCGTGCGTCGGATTTTGACTTCTTCTTACCGTGCCTACGGTTCCTCGATGCATCCTCGTGCTTGGTCTTCGGCTGCTTGGACTGTTCGCCGTCCGAAGACGAAGCCAGCGTCACCGCTTTGAGATCCGGCACGTCGAATCCACGAAAATCAAAATTCTCATGCGTCAGATCGTCGTTGCTCATCGTTCCCCTTTCCGATGCACGTTCATGGCAAATATTCGATGAACGCGATGGCGTTGTCATTAAGTATTGTAAAACGGGCGTCACCTGAAACAGGTAACGCCCGCAAACTACGTAATTTGGGTATCGCAGTCGACTATGTTACGTAGACTCAGCCGGCCTGCAATCACCAAATGTCAAACGCCAATCACCAATCACTGGCCATCATTCGACCGCTCTGATTGGTGCCCTGGGTTTGGGTGTTGTTTTGCCCAGTGTTCTGCGACTGAGACTGCGACTGGGATTGACCATTGGTGGTCGTCTGCGATTGGCTGTTGCCATTCGTAGTGGTCTGCGGCACGCTGAACGTTCGTCCGCCAATGCCCAGATACTTGCCAGTCGTGGTGTACTTCGAGACGGGCTGGCCGTAATCGTTGTCAATCGGTATTTTCTTCTTGGAAATGTAGCTATTGAAGAAGTTGGTAACGGCCGGAGCCGCGATTGTCGAACCATCCCAATAGCTGTTGTACCGGCCGTTGATGGCAATGTTGGAAATACGGTTGGTGTACGGGTTCTGTGCATCGCCGACCACAGCGAACGCCGCAATCTGATTAGGAATGAACGATCCACCGGACACCGCAAGATCCTCACTGGTACCGGTCTTACCAAACGACTTACGCCCGTCAGCCAATCTGAATGACCAACCGGCACCATCCGGCCGCACCGTACCTTGGTTCAGGGTATAAGCGAGTGTTTGGATGATGTCCTTATCCACCGCCTGATGGCAGTTCGCGGATGGAACCTTGAGATCGTTGCCGTCCTTATCGGTCACCTTGCTGATGGCAATCGGGTTGCATTGCACACCATTCGAGGCGTATACGGCGAAGATGCTCGCCATGGTCAGCGGGGACACATTCACCGAGCCGATCATCATGGATGGTGTATACACCTGGGTTTTGTCGATGGTCTCACCCGTGGCGGCGTCATGGTATCCCAGTTCAGTCGCGGTGTCCGCCACCTTGCACAGTTTGAGGATGGCACCCATGGAAGCCTGAGTAGTGTTATGCGAACGGACCAGACCGAGGAATGGGCTTTCTGGGTTCACTGTACCTGCGCCCATGGCGTTCGACACGTTCCACGAATCGGCACCGCCCGAATAGTTACTGCAGGCGAAGTCCGTAGTGGGGTATGACGTCGAGGTCTGGAGGTTGTCGTTGATGGAATGGCCCGCTTCCATCCACGCAATCAGGTTGATCGGCTTCCAGGACGAACCGATGGTCCAACCAGAACCACCGCCATCCGCCAAATCGACGGCATAGTTCTGGCTCGTCTTGGTGGGATCGTTCGCGGCTGCCGGAGTGGCGTCATAGTAACGATTCAGGCCAAAGCTCAGCACTTCGCCGGTTCCCGGTTTGACTGCGGCCATGGCTATCTCCATGCCGCTGGGATCGTCCGGTGGAATGGTATTACGCGCGGTCTCCATCATCGTGGAATTCGCTTCCACATCCAGCGTGGTGACGATTTTCAGGCCACCCTCCTGCAGCAGCTTGTTACGCTCGGCACGAGTCTTGCCGAATTCTTCGGAGTTCTGGATGCGATGCACCACAAAATCGCAGAAGTACGCGTAATCGCCGGTGTCCTGACAGCCGACATTCACGTCCTGTGCTTTCAGCGTGTCCTTCAACGGCGTGTTCACAGCTTCGGTGTACTGCTTCTGGGTGATGTATCCTTCCTGCAGCATCAGCTTGAGCACGATATTGCGTTGGTTTTCGCTTTCCTTCTGGTTCTCTTCGACCAGCGGATCATACAGGCTTGGGTTCTTGGTGATAGCCGCGATGGTGGCGGACTGCACCACGTTCAAATCGGCGGCGGACACGCTGAAGTAGCGCTGGGCCGCGGTTTCCACGCCATACAGGTTGTTGCCGAACTGGGCGATGTTCAAATAGCCTGCAGAATCTCGGCCTTGGAATACTTCTTTCCATCTGCACGGAAATCAGCATCTCGCGAATCTTACGGGCGATGGTGTCTTCAGTGGCATGGTACTGGGCGATCGAATCGTCATCCTCGATCGCCTGCATCAGCAGCACGTTCTTGACGTACTGCTGGGTCAGCGACGAACCACCCTGCTGGGAGCCTTTGACGAGGTAGGTCTGCACGAACGCACGCATCACGCCTTGCACGTCGACGCCGGCGTGAGTCCAGAATCGACGGTCTTCGCGCGCCACCACTGCCTGCTGCATGGTTTTGGAAATCTTCTTCAGCGGCACGACGATACGGTTTTGGTTGTAGAACGTCGCGATAACGGTGGAACCGTCTCGCGCGTACATCGTCGACTTCTGGGGCAGACTAGTCACGTCGAAGTCCACGTTTCTACCTTGAGCGACGGAATCACCGCTTTGGCGGCTTTATTGGCACCGATCACACCCGGTACAAACAACACGCTGGCCGCCACGCCGCCGCAGACGGCAAGCATGATATAGGCCAAGAGGAGAACAAGCACACGTTGGAGAGTGAGGGACTTCTTTTTGGGCATGGGCCCCATTCTAAATGGGGTGCCCTACCAACCGGGCTTACGGTCAGCTCCCGTGAACATATCATCACAAGAATCGCACTAGCGTAACATTGGCTGGAAGTCAGCCGAACGGTCAGCGCCGCGAGCGTCGAATCAGCATACCGGCTGGAAGATGATGATCGATCGGCCGTCACGTGCGATCCATCCGCGGTTGGAAAGTCCATCAACGCCTTGTTCACGGTCTCACGACTGGAGCCCACCAGTTGGGCCAGCTCTTCCTGAGTCAGGTCATGCGGCACTTGAGGCCCTGTTCCACCGGCTCGCCGAAACGTGAGCCCAAGTTGAGCAATGTCTTGGCCAGACGCGCCGGCACATCCATGAATACCAAGTCGGAGATGCGTTCGTTGTTGCCGCGCTGGCGGCTGGCCATGACCTGCAACATGTCGATGGCCACACGCGGATGCTCATCAAGCCATGCGAACAGGGCATCATGCTCCAGCCAGACCACGCGCGTGCCATGGCTCATGGACACCGCGGACGCGGTGCGCGGGCCACCATGAGGGTCGAATACCGGAATCTCGCCAAGCACTTCGCCCGGCGCGTGGATGGACAGCAGCTGCACGCGGTCATCGGAAGAAGTGCGAATCAGCTTGACGCGCCCCTGCTCCAGTAAATACATGCGCTGATCGGTATCGCCTCGGAGAAGATATAGTCGCCTTTATCGAACGTCGCATGCTTCAAATGCGGCAACAGCTCCTCGGCTTCGGCTGGCGATACCTGCTTGAACAATGCCGTATGCAACAGGATGTTTTCCTCGTCAGCAAAAGCGTTTGGCGTTTCCAAGCTCATCGCACCATCCTTATTGTCCTATGACCGTCGTCGCCCATCCGTCATATTGTAACGCGCCCCCACAGGTTTCGTCAGGAGCATGCCCTCATTCGTCACTTCATGTGTGGCACGATCCGATAGCCGTACGGCATGCTGACGAATGCGTTACCGCGAAAAACGGCACTGTCGCGGTTACCGCGCTCGCCCATGACAAAACCGCGCACGGCCACCGGCAAAATCGTATACGGCCATCGGTGAAATCACGCCGCAAACCAGTCAATAAGGTGCTCGACGATGTGTTCGCGGCTGAGACCCGTCTGGCTTTTCATCGGGTCCACGCGTTTGACCGCTGATTTCACCGCTTTGTCTGACATCTTCTCGCGACTGGTGTTGAGCACACGGCTCATCTTGGCCGCATCGATGTCATACGCCATGGTCACATGGTGCAGCACCGCGCCGCCTGAGCCTACGGGGAAGCGCCGCTGCGCCGCTCCCCGATCTTGCCGTACTGCGAGGCGATATCATTGAGGCCCGCGAACCGCACATCCAAGCCAAGTTCGCGCAGCGCTTCGACCAGCCACCAGTCACAGAGCCGGTAGGATTCTTCGATGCTTACGCCCTGAACGAAATCGAGCGGCGCATACAGAGAATAGGTAATGGTGTTGCCCGGTTCGATAAACATCGCTCCGCCACCCGTGCAACGGCGTACCACGTCGAAGCCGAGCTGCTTGGCAATGTCCAGATTCACCTCGTCCTGGGCCGATTGGAAACGGCCGATGACCACAGCCGGGCCCGCCCACTCCCATAATCGGATGGTCGGCTGTCGTGTTCCTGCTGCGACTTCACGCGCCCAGGTCTCGTCAATGGCCATTTGCTCGTCCGGAGTACGCGGATGGCCGTGGATCACGGTGAGTTGAGGCTTGAGGGCGTTCCAGCGCTCCCGGTATTCAGAGCTTTTGTCGGGCTGCTTGGTTTGTGTATTGATGGATGCTGGGATGTTCGGCGCATCGGGGCTGCCCACCCCCACCCGCCTGAGCTGGAGCCCCCGCCAGCGGGGGCAAGTTGCTGCTTACGGCTCGGCTGTATGCGGTTTTGATGGCAACTTCATCTGTGCCGATAATTTGGCAACTAGGATGAGCGTCCAATACGGACCGCAATGAATCATCGCTAATTAGAGCTCGTTCCAGGTCATGCAACAAAGCATGGGATTCGGCATCCGAAACTGATTCAATAAAGAAATCACCGCTGATATGGCATGACTGTGCGGTGCGTCATCATCGACGGATACGGTCACGGCGACTAGTTTGCTGCCAACGGTTTTGCATTCCCCATGTCGCATTTGCATGCAACTCAGTATAGAGAGTTTTCTGGCTCCCCTCAGCGAGGGGAGCCAAGTTTGAGGTCACATGCGGGCCAGAATGTCCTTGCCGACCTGGTCGGTGGAGCGCACGGTGGAGCCGAGCTCCTCGATGTCCGCTTCGACGGCGGTATGGATCTTCTTGGCCGCATCATCAAGCGAGATGCTCGAGCAGCATGGCGGCGGAGAGGATGGCGGCGGTCGGGTTGGCCTTGTTCTGGCCGGCGATGTCCGGAGCGGAACCGTGGATCGGCTCGAACATGGACGGGAACTCGTCGGAGGCGTTGATGCAGCCGGAGGCGGAGTAGCCCACGCCGCCCACCACGGAGCCGGCCTCATCGGTCAGAATGTCGCCAAAGAGGTTGTCGGTGAGAATCACATCGAAACGGCTCGGGTCGGAGACCAGGAAGATGGTGGCCGCATCAATGTGCTGGTAGTCGTGGGTGACCTCAGGGTATTCCTCGCCGACCTTGTCGACGATGCGCTGCCACATATCACCGGCGTGACGAGCACGTTCTTCTTGTGCACCAGGGTGACGTGCTTCTTGCGCTTCATAGCGAGCTTGAAGGCGTAACGCACCACACGCTCCACACCGTATGCGGTGTTGATGGACACCTCGGTGGCCACCTCCTGCGGGGTGTTGCGGCGCACCGCGCCGCCGGCACCGCAGTACAGACCTTCGGTGCCTTCACGTACCACCACGAAGTCGATGTCGCCGGGGTTGGCGAGCGGCGAGGTGACGCCCTTGTACAGCTTGGAGGGGCGCAGGTTCACGTACTGGTCGAGGTCGAAGCGGAGCTTGAGCAGCAGGCCGCGTTCCAGAATGCCGGCTTGATGCGCGGATCGCCCACGGCACCGAGCAGAATCGCGTCGTTGGCCTTGATGCGCTCCTCTTCGTCCTCGGGCAGGATCGCACCATCGCGCAGATAACGCTCGGCACCCAAGTCGAAGTTCTCGTACTCGAAGTCAGCTACGCCTTCAGCGGCCTTTTCCAAAGCCTTCTGAGCCCACGGAGTGACTTCCTTGCCAATACCGTCGCCGGGAATAACGGCGATTTTATATGTCTTTGCCATAGTCCAAGGAGCCTACTCGCGCTATCACCTGCCGGCCCGAACCCGCTCAGCTAGTGGACATGGCCTAATGAGCGAGCCCCATCACATCCATGCACCAAGCGTTCTCATAGGAAACCTCTTCCCATTGCTTGTAACGCCCGGATAGACCGCCGTGACCGGCCTCGACCTCAATCTTGGCCACCGCGTCCACGCCGGCGGACTGCAGACGGGCCAGCCATTTGAGCGGCTCGACGTACAGCACGCGGGTGTCGTTCATCGAGGTGGGTAATGAAGATTCTCGGGATTGCGCGGCGGCGACCGCGCCGGTGGCAGCCCATCA
>ENA-OQDF01001117-OQDF01001117.1-human-gut-metagenome-genome-assembly--contig:-NODE-1117-length-11057-cov-2.033303_pt1 | contig 11057 bp, 15 predicted proteins | sample MGYA00242769_ERZ504597 | MGnify/ENA primary metagenome ERZ504597 (study PRJEB26092, sample SAMD00036305) | human gut metagenome | host: Homo sapiens | study: EMG produced TPA metagenomics assembly of...
GACTCGGGGTTGCTTTTACGTAATTGTACTCTGAATAGCTAGACCACTTTCCATCTACATAAGCCTGAACCAAGAAGCTATATTCTCTACCATTGGCAAGGTTTGTAGATGGTATAAGTCGCGTCAGTGCAATCAATAGAATAATTCACTCCTGGATTCTGAGAGGAAATAGCGTACTTAGTTGCGCCAGGGATAGGATCCCAAGATAAAGTTACTGTCCCATCTCCTACAGAAGAGACAGTCGGCTTTGGCTGAGTGTTGCTGAAAACGTATTCACCTGATAACTCTTTTTCATTATGCCCAGATTGGTTTCCCTGAGATTCCGAAATAGAAATGTTGTTACTCTCGTTTTCGTTCGAATTCTCAATTTCCTCCCCATCCTCAAACGAACCTGAAATTGAGAAGCTTAAACCCAGTTCGCTTAAACTAGAATTTAATTCATCATTACCGAAAGTAATCTGGTCAATAGTATACTGACCTGAATCAAGGGTAATAGCTTCAAATCTTAGGATTATATGATCACCCTCAGATTGAAACACGGTACCTTTTAATAAGAATACGTTCCGCCGATCATTGACACACCTCAGAACGATGTCGCTATCATAAACTGCGCCAATAAGACTCTCTGTACAAAATAAGTTCAATTCAAGGGCATCACCCACGCTTAAATTCTTTTCGGAAATATAGCCTGAATGGAAACCGAATTCACTTTCCATTGAAAGTGGGTATTCTTCAGAAGAGGTATTTGCAATTGCAGGCGTAGGAACACAGGTAGAAAACACTAAAAGTGCAATTAAGAAGCTTGATGCCACTTTATTTGCTAGCTGCATAACTTCTCCATTTCAAATACATTTTGTACAACCAATCGTTTTTAAATTAATTATAGATTTATTGTGATTTAATTTCTGCTTTATCTCTACTTAATTTTGATTCTTTTTAGAAGAATTGAACCAAATCTTCCCTAGCAAGACTATTCAAGTAAATTTGTTTTATGCTTATTGAATGTTCAAAAGAGTAAAAAAAATCACTTCTTCAAAAAGCGAAAACTCGCAAGCAATTTTTAATATACTTGCTACTACTATCGTGGGAGGAATTAATTTCCTTACCCTGCCAATTTTTACCAACATTTTAGGAACAGAAGGCTTTGGAGAAGTAAGTCTTTACACAACCTGGGTTCAAATTTTTACTCTTTTTATTGGACTCCAAAGTTCAGGAACTTTTGCATCGGCAAGTGTTACTTTTCCTGAAAATGAACAGTCTTCTTACCAAAAAAGCATCTTGTTATTTTCCATCTGTTGCTCAGGGGTATTTGGCGTAATCTGCATTTTATTTCTTAATAGATTAAGTACATTAATTGCACTTGATAAAGTCATTATAATCTGGATGTTTATTCACAGTTTTGGCGCTTACTGCATATCTCTCTTTAACAATCGTTTCATTTTCACAAAGCAAGCTCAACGAAACTTCGCTATATCCATTTCCGTATGTCTCGTGACAACATTTCTTTCGCTGCTTTTTGTTTTAATTATATTTGAAAGTAATCGCTCTTTTGGCAGGATTTTAGGTCTTGCAATCCCGAATATCATCATCGGATTGGCATTAGCTATTCCTTTACTATTTAGACGAGATGCACATTTCGATATTAAATACTGGAAATTCTGTCTCCCTTTATGTATTCCAATAGTTTTCCATTCACTAGGTCAAATTGTTCTGGGTCAAACAGATCGAATAATGCTGCAGTGGATTGGAGGAGGTTTAGCAGTTGTAGGAATCTATAGCCTCGGAGCAACCATCGCACAAATACTTTCTATTATTTATGGAGCACTCAATAATGCTTTTGTTCCCTTCTTCTACGAAGATTTAAAAAATAGAAATAAAAGTAACTTAAATATGCGATTTAATCGCTACATCAAGATGTTCACACTCGGTACTTTACTTTTTATTATGATCTCTCCGGAAATCATCTTGTTAATGTCGGGAGAAGAATACTGGAACGCAACTCTAGTGACTCCTATTTTGATCGTTGGCTACTATCTAGTTTTTTGCTATAGCTTTCCGGTTAATTATGAGTTTTACCTTAGAAGGACAAAAAGCATCGCAATTGGTACACTTTCCGCTGCAGTGCTCAATATCATCCTGAATCTAGCATTGATTCCAGTTTTGGGGCTTATTGGAGCAGGCTTAGCTACATTGATAGCCTATGGGATGCTTTTTCTCTTCCACTCAATAATGGTGAATCGTATGGATAGAAACAATGGTCTCCCTTACGCAAAACTATTAGTAGGGATGTTGGTTGTTTTAGTTTTTGCATTTTTGGCGACATTATTAAGAGACATAACGTGGCTACGCCTCGGTATCGGATTCGTAATAGCTATACTATTAGCAAGGCAACTGCTTAAAGAAAAAGCATTCTTCTAAATAAGAGATAGTATAATAATCATCCGAATAGCTAGTTGGCGCAGAAACGACAAAGGAGACGCGGTGCTTGATAATAAAACCATCCTTATAACCGGCGGTACAGGATCTTTCGGAAATGCCTTTACGAAATATATACTAGATAATTATTCTCCAAAGAAAATCATTATCTACTCTCGCGATGAATATAAGCAGTTTGTAATGAGAAACAAATTCTTAAAGTATGACGAGAAACTCAGATTTTTATTGGAGACGTGCGAGATGAATCCCGCCTTCGTAGAGCATTGAAGGATGTCGATTGCATTGTCCATGCTGCCGCGTTGAAACAAGTACCCGCATGCGAATACAACCCAATGGAAGCCGTTAAAACAAACATTGAAGGAGCTATGAACATTGTCAACGCAGCATTAGACTCTGGCGTTGAAAAAGTTGTTGCGCTTTCCACTGATAAAGCAGTCAACCCAGTTAATCTTTATGGTGGAACCAAATTAGTGTCAGATAAGCTTTTTATTGCCGCTAATGCATACAGAGGCCAATCTGGAACTACTTTTTCTGTTGTAAGGTACGGAAACGTTGCAGGCTCTCGCGGCTCCGTAATCCCATTTTCAATAATTTGATCAAAAACGGTGCAAACGAGCTGCCAATCACGGACTTCAGAATGACGCGATTTTGGATCTCACTTGAAGAAGGAATCCAGCTTGTTATCAAGGCTCTCAAAGAATCTCGCGGCGGCGAAACCTTCATTTCCAAGATTCCATCATTTAAAGTAACCGATCTTGCTACCGCCATGGCACCCAACGTAAAACAAGTTGAAGTTGGCATCCGAGAAGGCGAAAAATTACACGAGTGCATGGTTCCAGCAGCAGACAGTCTTACAACTTTTGAATACGAAAAGAACTTTGTGATTTTTCCTCACATGGAATGGTGTAATCTTTCTGAACTCGATTATGGATCTGGGAAAAAGTTCCTAGTGGATTCATTTATGATTCAGGAACAAATACTGAATGGCTTTCAGTGGAAGAATTGCGTGAGCTTATTTCAAAAATGGAAATCAAATACTAGGAGTCTAGATGAATAGCTTAGCTATTGATGGAGGCACTCCCGTTTCAGATCATTTAATTGGTTACGGGCATCAATATATTGATGATGATGATATCAACGCTGTTGTAGATACCTTAAAAAGCGACTACTTAACTTGTGGACCAAAAACCAAGCTTTTTGAAAAAACATTGAGCCAGAAGACGGGAGCAAAATACGTTACTGCAGTTGCAAACGGAACTGCAGCATTACATATTGCATGCCTTGCCGCCGGAATAACCAAAGGCGATGAAGTTATTGTCTCTTCTATAACATTTGCCGCTTCTGCCAACTGTGTTTTGTATTGTGGCGCAAAACCTATTTTTGCTGATATCGATCCTGATAGCTGGAATATATCCCCTTCTTCTGTAGAAAAACTAATTACTTCAAAAACTAAAGCCATTATTGCTGTTGATTTTGGTGGGGTCCCCGTTGACGCAACTGAAATTAGACGAATATGCAATGAGAATAACTTACTTTTTATTGAAGATGCAGCTCATTCTCTAGGTTCCTACTACAACAATACTCCAATCGGAAGTGTTGCAGATATTACCACGTTTAGCTTCCATCCCGTTAAGACAATCACAACCGGTGAAGGTGGAGCCATAGCAACAAATGATAAAACATTAGCAAAACAAATTGAGTTGTTTTCAAAACACGGTATCACTAGAGATCGCTCGCTTATGCAAAATACAAGTGAGGGAGATTGGTACTATGAGCAGATTTTATTAGGATACAATTACCGTATTAGCGACCTACAAGCCGCTCTTGGAATATCTCAGATCTCGAAGCTTAATCACTTTATTTCCAAACGACAGCAAATAGTTGATATATATAATCAAGCGTTTAAAAAAGTGCCTTGTGTATCCTTTCAATATGACTCAAACCCCAAAAAAACAGCTAGGCATTTATATTGTTTAAGATTCGATTTGAATGCTCTCGATACGTCAAAAAAATTCTTATATGATGCTTTTCTTGCCGAAGGAATAGGTGTCAATGTACACTATCTCCCCGTTTATCGACTTCCCTTTTACCGAGATCTTGGATATTCCTTTGATATCTGTCCTGAAGCAAATAAATACTACGAGGAATCTCTTACTCTCCCACTTCATTACTGTTTAACTGAAAATGAAGTAGCTTCAGTCATTGAAGCAACAGAAAAAATAGTTAAATATTGTTTGTCAAAGTGAGTGACCTTTATGAATTGTCTATACACTAAAAAGGAATTACGAGAGTTATTAACTAAGCAACTCTCTAATTTCTTTTTTTTAGATAGCCACGAAACTTCGCTGATTGAAAAAAATGTTGATCATGCTCTCGTTCGTTGCGAAAGATGTTTCAAGCATGTTAAAAATAAATATTATCAAAAAGATCAGACTACCTATTTAACCCGCTACATGGATGTCAATACTCGCTTTTTCTTTACTATTTAGCTAATAGTATTTTTGATAAAGAAAACGCAAGAGAGCTATGCGACAAGATATATTTGCTATCAAAAATACTCTCGGGTGCTGACCTTTACTATGAAATAAATCTCCCAAATGTCGTTACTTTCGATCACCCCCTAGGAACGATTATGGGACGCGCTGAGTATTCTGATTTTTTTTCCTTTTCCCAAGGATGCACAGTCGGAAACAATAAAGGCATTTATCCTACATTCGGAACCTCAGTTTTTATGCTTTCGAATTCCAAAGTCATCGGAGATTGCGTCATCGGAGATAATGTCATTATTTCTGCAGGAACATATATAAAAGATGCATCTATTCCAAGCAATTCTTTAGTTTTCGGAGAAAGCCCAAATTTAATTATCAAAGAGAATAGAGAAGATTACGTTAAAGCCTATGCTGAAAAGGTCTTTCGTTATGAGTAGCAATGCAATAGCGATTATTACAGCTCGCGGAGGTTCAAAAAGAATCCCTAGAAAAAATATCAAGTCATTTTGCGGAAAACCAATTCTTGCTTACTCGATAGAAGCAGCATTGAATTCTAATCTTTTTGAGGAGGTGATGGTATCTACAGATGACTCCGAAATCGCCGCCATTGCCAAAGAATATGGTGCTCTTGTCCCGTTTCTGAGAAGTAAAGAAACAAGTGATGATTATTCAAATACTAATGAAGTAATTGCTGAGGTACTTTCCAGATACAAGATAGAAGGTAAGAATTTTGAGTATGTGGTCTGTATATACCCAACCGCTCCGTTCATTACCTCGTCTTTATTGCAAAAGTCGCTTAAGTTACTCGTTGATAACCCTGCAGCTAACTCTGTCCTACCCGTTACAAAGTTCTCGTTTCCTCCACAACGAGGTATGCTAATCAACAATGATTCAACTTTAGAATACTGGATTCCAGAAAATGTAAATGTTCGGAGCCAAGACCTGCCTTCAATTTATCATGACGCTGGACAGTTTTATTGCTGTAAAACTACTGCATTCTTTAAGACCAAGCGACTTGCCTCGGAACCAACAATACCGCTAGTATTACCTGAAACATCCGTTCAAGATATTGACACCATCAGTGATTGGGCAATAGCTGAACTTAAATATCAATCATTAATTAGAGGAACAGATGACTAACTTAGAAAAAAGAAATTCAAACAATAGCGTCTATATCATTGCCGAAATGTCAGGAAACCACGGGGGTGATCTTTCGAGGGCTATCGACATTGTACATGCAGCAAGCAAAGCCGGAGCTGACTGCCTTAAAATACAAACATATACGCCTGACACTATTACAATCAACTGTCGCAGCGATTATTTTCTGGTTAAAGGCGGTTTATGGGATAAAAAAATTTATACGACCTCTACAGCGAGGCTTATACTCCTTGGGAATGGACCTCACCAATTAAAGAAGAGTGTCAGAATCTTGGCCTTGACTTTCTTTCTACGCCATTTGATTTTTCCTCTGTGGACTTTCTGGAAGAAGCTGGCATTGACTTTTACAAAATAGCCTCTCCTGAAATCATTGACTTACCGCTAATTGAATACATCGCAAAGAAGATGAAGCCTATTTTTCTTTCAACAGGAATGGCTACAGAAGAAGAAATCTCCGATGCTGTTAATACAATTAGGGCTACTGGAAATAATGATTTTTACCTGCTGCAATGCTGTTCTCAATATCCTGCTGATTTCTCAAATATGAACTTATCATTATTAAAAGATATGCAGCAGAGATTTTCATGCAAAACTGGACTTTCGGATCATTCTTTTGGAAGTTTGGGTCCTGTGACTGCTACAACATTGGGGCTTCAGTTATTGAAAAACATTTGTGTTTAAGCAGAAAAGACAAGAGTGCGGACTCAGAATTTCAATGGAACCTGCCGAATTTAAAAAATGGTAGAAGACGTAAGGAATACCGAAGTTATACTAGGTCAACCCATCTACGGTCCAAGTAAAGGAGAAGAACGAGGCCTAAGAAATCGTAGATCCCTTTTTGCAGTAAAGGATATTGCACAAGGAGAAGAACTTACGGCTGAAAATGTCCGTTCTATACGACCAGGGCAAGGTTTACCGCCAAAGTACTACTATCGTGTCATAGGTCAAACTGCCAAAGTTGACATTCCTTTTGGCACACCACTTTCTTGGGATTTGATTTCTTTAGGAGATTAAAATGATTCTTGTAATTGGAGGATCAAGCTTTATTGGAGCCTATACAGTTCGAGCGTTTGGAAGCGGGCCAAAAGGTTGTTGCAACAGGAAGAAATCCACACTTCGAAAAATACTATTCGGATTTAGGTGTACCTTATATTCCTTTAGATCTACGCTCCTCAAAAGACTTCGAGAACTTACCAGAATCTGGAATAGACTGCATTATTCTACTTGCAGCAATGCTTCCTGCAAATTCACACTCAAAATTAATTGACAGCGATAATTCAGAAGAATACATTCTTACAAATACCGTGGGAACAGCCCATGTAAACTTTTGTTTAAAACATGGTATACGAAAGATTATCTCGACCACTTCGTATGCTGATGTCCAGAACAAATGGTCTCAAAGCACTCCAATTACTGAAAACACCGCCCGAGACTTTAAACTTTCAGGTGATCATGCTGCATATATTATTTCCAAGAATGCTGCCACTGATCTCATGCTCTACTACAATGAACAACATCAAATGAGAAATTCGATTTTTAGACTACCCCCAGTATACGGAGTAGGCCCTCACGGATCGCTTCTCGACAATGGCAAAATTAGAAAATCCGGCATCCAGATTTTTATCGACAAGGCAAAAATGCTCGAACCTATTACTGTTTATGGCGACACGAGTGCCTTTCGTGATATTGTATATGTGAAAGACGTTGCTCTAGCTTTCGTAAAAGCTGCTTGCTCCAACAGCGCCATCGGACTATACAATATTGGGTCCGGATCAAAAACATCTTTACTTGAACAAGCTGAAACCATCGCATCAATTTTTCTCCTGAGCCACCAAAGCAAAGTCCCGTAAAGGTTGATCCCTCGAAACCTAATAACCATCGTTTCTTATAGCTTTGACATAAAAAAAGCTCAGGCTGACTTTGGATATACACCCCAATATCCAACTTTCAAAGACATTATGGAAAATTGGAAAAAAGAAGAAAATGGAACTTTTGCATCCCTATTTTCACAATAAAAACGATATAGACCTCTATATTCGCGTGGACGCTAGCCCAAACATCGGGATGGGTCACTTATCCCGATGTTTGGCAATTGCCAAACATGCCAAAAAATCAGGTTTTAATGTCACTTTTCTCTCGGAATCAATCACCGTAACTGAAAGAGCATCCGCTTCTAATTTCCTCTTCAAAAAGCTGAACCGATCTCAGTTTATCGAAGAGGAAATCCCTGAGGTGCGCAAGATTTTAGAAAAAGGCTCTTCTGGAAAGAGAGTTCTACTAATCGACACCTACCAAATTACCGAAGATTACGTTTCCGCTTTTGCTGATATAGCAAAAATTGTTTATCTAGGAAGTAAGCAAATCACTTCTGAATCTATTGATCTACTGATCAATTACAGCTGCACAGCCAAAAAGGATTTTTACACACAGTACTGCCCTAATTCAAAACTGTGCCTTGGAATTCAATATGCACCATTAGGAGAAGAATTTTGGATCAAGCAGAAACCTTGTTTCAACTCTTCTAACCGAATTTTGATTACTGCAGGAGGTTCTGATGCAGTAATATTACATATTCGATACTTGATTCGCTGACAAAAGAAGCAAGACTCTCCTCCTATATATTCGAGGCAATTATAGGACCACTAAATCCTCATAGAACTTTATTGATTGACACATTCAGCAAGAAAAAAAAATATCAAATTAAGAGTTAACGAAAAAGAGATGGCAAAACGAATGGATAATTGCATATGTGCAATTTCTGCGTCTGGAACTACCTTATATGAACTAACAGCAAAAAGAGTTCCCACTATTGCCTTTGCTCTTAATGCAGAGCAAGAACCCGATGCAAAAGGATTTCGAGATTTAGGCTTACTTCACTACTCAGGATCCTTGAACTCATTATCGATAGATTCACTCGTAAACAACATTAAAGAGGACTTGATATTTATTCTTTCAAGCAATGAAGAACTTGAAAAGATAAATAAACGGCAGAGCAAATTACTGCCTGAAAATGGAACCGAAAAAATAATAACCGCCATTAAAAACCTATAGAAAGCAAATCAACAATGAACAGCGTACTCATCTTGGGAGCAGGACCACTTCAGCTCCCCGCGATAAAAACGGCTAAAGAATTAGGCTTTACAGTTTATTGCTGCGACTACGATTCTTCAGCCATAGGCTTAAAATATGCTGATGATTTTAAAGTAATCAGCACAATGGACGAAAAGGCAGTTTTAGACTATGCCTCCGAGATAAATGCAAACTACGTCATCACCTCGGCAAGTGATGGCCCCGTAAGAACAGCCGCGCTGGTATCCGAACAACTCGGCCTTCCTACATCAATTGGATATAATGATGCAAAAGCGGCTACTTATAAAGATGTTATGAGAGAGAGGCTTAAGTATTTCAACATCCCTATGCCGAAATACTTCATATGTAACACACTTGATGATTTCAGTTCCGCTTTGAAAGCTTTTTCATATTACTGCATTATAAAACCAGCAGATAGCGCAGCAAGTCGCGGTGTAAAACTTATCAAATCTTCAGAAGGAATCGATGAAGAAGCCCTCTTTAATGAAACATTGAGTTACTCAAACAAAAAAACCATTATGGTAGAAGAAAGAGTTATCGGACCCGAAATTAGCGTAGAAGCAATAACTATTGATAGAGAGACAAAAATCATTGCCTTAACAGACAAAGTAAAAACCGAACCTCCCTACTTTGTCGAAATCGGGCACTCTGAGCCTTCTAACCTTCCAGAAGCTATTCAAGAACAAATTAAACTTCTAACTAAGCGTGTTATTGAAGCCATTGGATTAATCAACGGGCCTTCTCACACTGAAATAATAGTCACAGATGAAGGTCCAAAAGTCATTGAAACAGCTGCGCGATTAGGTGGCGATTTCATCACTGCAAAACTCGTCCCACTCTCAACTGGGGTCAATTTGGCAGAAGAATCAATAAAACTCGCTCTAGGAAACAGTTCCTCCTTTGAAAAGACCAAGAAAGCATCTAGTGCAATTTCTTATACTGCCACAACGCCGGGGTATATTACCTCAATCGAGGTTGATGGCAATATCAAAAAATAAAAGGGCTAATTGAATATTCTATCTATAAATCTGTAGGTGAACATATTGATACCCCTCATTCAAGTAACGACAGAATAGGCCATATCATTTGCTCAACTCAGATAAAAGAGAATGCATTTCATTTAGCTCAGCAAGCTGCTTCATACATACGCTTCGGCATTAAAGCAGATCGGAATGCAGAATAAACGGTACTACCTATTTTGAAGATTTGCTTTGATATTGTTAAGCAAACGACCTATTTAATAACTGAGCAATTGATTAATCAACCGAGACAAAGATAATCCATAATTAGGATCTGAAGCCCACTTTCCATTGCCTAAATCCTCTACGCAAGGAGCAGTTCCACGTGCAACATAATTAAATCGCGTATCATACAAGGGACCATTGACTGGCTCAAATGAAGCATACGCTTTCAAATGCTGAGCTTGAGCTCTTAATCCTATTTGTACAGATGGGAAAGCATTCCCTTGAGCTCCATTATCAGTTGCCCCTAAACCGCCAAAGTTGCATTGCTCAGGCTTCACATCTCCCCAAACTGAAGCCATCCCGTCTCCCACATTACCTGAGAAAAGAGAACCTCAGCTCTAACTCCCTCTGCATTCGCTTGTTCATAAATAGCAGTACAAAATTCGTTTATAGTAGAAGCCCCTTTGGAGGAATAAACACTTTCAGGATAAACTTTTCCTGAAGCATTAAAGCATCTAACCATTTGATCGATCGAAACATTCGATGTCCCCATGATTGAATATCCTGGAAGTTTTGCCTTGACCAAATCCTCTTCGGTATAACTAGACCATTTCCCATCAACATAGGCCTGAACCAAGACTGATACTCTTTTCCATTGGCAAGACCGGTAACAGTATAAGTTGTTCCAGTGCAGTTAAGT
>ENA-OQDF01001118-OQDF01001118.1-human-gut-metagenome-genome-assembly--contig:-NODE-1118-length-11052-cov-1.262883_pt1 | contig 11052 bp, 23 predicted proteins | sample MGYA00242769_ERZ504597 | MGnify/ENA primary metagenome ERZ504597 (study PRJEB26092, sample SAMD00036305) | human gut metagenome | host: Homo sapiens | study: EMG produced TPA metagenomics assembly of...
TTTATTTTTATTATATAAAATTATTCCTGATCAAAATGTAGAATTTTTAGATACAATTAAAGGAACAGTCGTTGCAACATTATTGATTGAATTGATTATAGGTATTTTATCTATTTATTTTTCTATTGTTGATTATAGCAACGTTTATGGTCCGTTAGCGGCGTTGGTTATGTTGATGTTTTCGATTGCTGTATGTTCAGAAGCTATTTATTTTGGTATGTATGTTATTTTTGAATGTCATATTCGAAGATTAGTAAAAAAATTATAAAGGAGAAAAGTAATGTATCCTTATATCAATTTTGAAAAAACAGGCAAACAAATACAAAAGTATATGAATCAAGGTGGCTATTGTGTTCAAGATATTCAGACTTATCTAGGACTTTCTTGTAAACAAAGTGTTTATAAATGGCTAAAAGGAAAGTCATTACCTAATTTAGAACATTTATGTGCTTTAAGTTATTTGTTTCATTGTACGCTAGATGATTTAGTTGTTACACAAATGAATTATTATGTAATCAAAGAAACAATATGTCAGTATTCATTAGGAGATTGTTAATGATTTATTTAGTAATAATAAATGTATTAGGCTTTTTGATAATGGGTCTTGATAAAGCAAAAGCAAAAAAACAAAAATATCGTATTTCTGAAAATACTTTGCTTTTTGTGGCTTTGATGGGTGGAAGTTTAGGAAGCTATTTAGGTATGTATTGTTTTCATCATAAAACGAAACATGTGAAATTTTATATAGGTATGCCGTTGATTTTATTTATACAAATCTTGATTTATTGTTTTTATTTTATACAAAATTCTAGACAAGAATTTTGTATATGCTATAATACAAATGTATTAAGCGAATGCTTTGATCCACATTGTTAGGGAAAAAACAGTGTGGTTTTTTTATGGAGGAATTTATGAAAACAAATAAAAAGATATTATCAGTATATTACTTGGAAATACGTTACTTGCACTTGCGGTTATTTTATTTATTGTTCCAGGGCATTTATTAAGTGGAGGGACAACAGGTATTTCTTTATTTTTAAATCATTATTTTCATTTACCTATTTCAATATTTACTTTTATTTTAATTTTATTGTTTTTATTATTGGTTGCACTTTATTTTAGGAAAGAAATTTGCTTTACAAACACTTATTTCAACTTCTATTATCCATTTATTTTAGGTGTGTTTGAATTTTCTTTTCAAGGTTTTTATTTAACCGATGATATTTTAATTAATACACTTTTGCGGGCGTTTAGTTGGGGTTGCTATTGCTATTGTTATTAAAGCAGGGGCTTCAACAGGAGGTATGGATATTCCACCCCTTATTTTAAATAAATTATTTAAATTCCTGTTTCTATTTCAATGTATGTTTTTGATACATTAATTGTGTTAGTACAATTTGGTTTTTCTGATGTTAGACAATGTCTTTATGGAATCGTGTTAATTTTTATTTATACAATGGTTATTGATAAGATTTTAGTAATGGGTGCTCAAAAATCGAAGTTAAAATTATTTCTTCGAAATATGAAGAAATTAGAAAGGCTATTTTAACGAACGTTGATCGTGGAGTAACAATGCTTCATGGTCAAACAGGCTATTTATTAGAAAATACAGAAGTTTTAATTAATGTTATTTCGACAAGAGAACTTGTTCAAGTTGAAAGACTTGTAAAATCTATTGATGAAGATGCGTTTATGATTATTTCAAATGTTCATGAAGTTCAAGGTAGAGGCTTTAACTTGGAAAAGGAATATATTGAAAAATAAGATGTTTCATTTGGCTTTGTATTTTGATGAAAAAACAAATCAAAGTTTTCTTTTTAAAATAAAAGTCGAAAAAGAACTACATCAAAATTATTTAGAAAATCATCATATTCCTTTTCATCTAACAATTGCGACTTATAAAGAAATAGAGGAAAAGAAATTTATTGAACAGGCAAATCAGCTTTTTGAAAAAGAAAGTAGTCAAGAGCTCTATTTTGTTTCGTTAGGTTGTTTTCAAAAATTCGACGCTTTATTTATTACCTGTATATAATGAATTTTTTAAATCAACTAATTTTAAAAATCTATCAAACTTTGATGAATATGTATCTATTTCACAAAAAAATCGTTATTTACCGTACCACTTGTACCTCATGTTTCTATAAGTAGAAAGTTAAATGAACAACAAACCAATCAAGCGTTTAAGATATTGAATCATTATTTTGAACCTTTTTATGGGAAAGTCATACAGGTTGCATTAGTAAAGACAAATCCGTATCAAGAAATAAAGATCTGGAATCTATAATGCTTGCAAGGCATGATAAGAAGCTAAAAAGAAGCAATTTTACACAAAATGTTTCTTTTTTATAATGAAGACAAGGGTAGAAATGAAAATGTTTTCAAATAAAGAATTAAGAAGTATGATCATTACTTTGTTTTTTGAACAATTACTGGTTATGCTTGTTGGAATTGTTGATACTTTTGTTGTAAGTAGCTGTGGGGAAGCGGCTGTTTCGGGAGTATCACTAGTTAACCAATTTAATACAATTTTTATCTATTTATTTACAGCACTTGCTTCAGGAGGAGCAATCATTGTCAGTCAATATATTGGTAATAAAGATGAAAAAAGAACGGTTTTATCATCAAGTCAGTTATTGATGTTTTCCATTGTTTTTTCAATTGTTTTATCAATTCTTGTATTGATTTTTAATAAACTACTTTAGGATTACTATTTGGTAAAGTTGAATCAGATGTTATGAAGGCGTGTGTAACTTATTTACGTATTTCAGCATATTCTTATCCAGCACTTGCTATTTATAATGCAGGAGCAGCGTTATATCGTTCGATGGCTAAAACAAAAGTAACGATGTATATTTCTTTTGTTGCTAATATCATCAATGTTATTGGAAATATTATCGGTGTCTATGTTTTAAAGGCAGGAGTTGCAGGGGTTGTGTATCCTTCACTTATTTCTCGTGTTTTTCAGCAATTATTATCACTATTTTATGTTTTAATAAAAATTGGAAGCTTACTATGATTCAAAAGATATCTTTAAATTCGATGGTAAGATGCTCAAACGTATTTTAAATATAGCAATTCCTAATGGGGTCGAAAATGGAATTTTCCAACTTGTAAAAGTGGCTTTAAGCTCAATTGTAGCGATGTTTGGAACCTATCAAATTGCAGCCAACGGGGTTGCACAAAGTATTTGGTCATTAGCGGCACTTATTGGTTCAGCAATGGGACCAGTCTTTATTACCGTTATTGGACAATGTATGGGAGCAAAGGATGTTGATCAAGCAAAATTCTATTTCTCTAAACTTATTAAATGGTCGCTTGCTTTTTCAATTGTATTGGAATGTACTTGTTTTAGCGATGACACCATTTATCTTACAATTCTATAATCTTGCGAATGAAACAAAACATTTAATTATTATTCTTGTTATTATTCATAATATTGCCAACACCGTTGTCTTCCCACTTTCTGGACCATTATCTCAAGGATTAAGAGCTACAGGAGATGTCAAATTTACGATGATTGTTTCAATTGCTTCAACAGTGGGTGGAAGACTTGTCTTATCTATTATTCTTGCTTTAGGACTTCATTTAGGTGTTATTGGAATTGCTCTTGCAATGTGCGGCGATTGGACAATTCGTGCGATTATTTTCTATTATCGTTATAAATCAAATGCTTGGACAAAATTTGAAGTTATTTAAAAAGAGGATTTTATGATATAATGTTTTCAAACTAAGAAAGGAGTATTTATGGCAATTGATATTAAAGAAATACTTGCAAATGGTTTGTTAGATTTATGCCACAAAAAAGACTTATCTCAAATAACAGTTAAAGATCTTCTGGAAGCAACAGGAGTCAGTAGACAAACATTTTATAATCATTTCTTAGACAAAAATGATTTAATCCAATATATTTATAATCATAAAATTATTAATCATTTTAATGGACAAAATCAAAATCTTAATTTTTATGAATCACTTATAGAATCTTTTGAACATATGAAACAATATCAAACCTTTTTAAAACAAGCATGTCTAATTGAAGGACAAAATTGTTTAAAAGATTATATTCCTAAACATTGCGAAGACTTTGATTTAAAATGGCATCAACAACTTTATGGTGAAAAACCAATGCCTGATGCGTTAAGATTCGCCACTATTTATCATGCTAATGCTTCAAGTGCAATGACTTTATCATGGATTCTATCTGATATGAAAGTCCCTGTGGAAGAAATGGCAAAAATGATTACCCAAATGCGAGGGCTGGGAATGGATGATTTATTTCAAGGAAGTGATTGTACAACAAATCCTTATAAATTGACAAATAATCTTTTTTTGTCAATTTGTTGACAGAGTAATTTAATTATAAATTACTCTTTTTTATAAGCATGTTACAATAAAAGTGAAAGAAGGGAATTGTATGAAAAAGACACTTTATTTAATGCGACATGGACAAACATTATTCAATTTACAACATAAGATTCAAGGGTGGTGTGATTCGCCACTTACAGAATTAGGGATCAAACAAGCGAAGTTGCGGGAAAATGGTTTAAAGATCACGATATTACTTTTGATCATGCTTATTCAAGTACGAGTGAAAGATGTTGTGATACATTAGAACTTGTGACAGATATGCCTTATGTACGTACTAAAGGTTTAAAAGAAAATTATTATGGGGAGTTAGAAGGAGAAAGTGAAAGATTAAATTCTCATTTAACACCTAAAGATTGTGAAACATTCTATTTACAATATAAAGGAGAATCCTCTAATACGACAAGAGACCGTATGGTAAAAACTTTAACAGAAATTATGAATAAAGAAGACCATCATAGTGTTTTAGCCGTGAGTCACAGTGGCTTGTTTTAACTTTTTAAGAGCTTTTCAAGATCCAATGGAAGAATTAAAAAAGGATTTGGAAATTGTTGTATTTTTATTTATGAATTTGATAATGGAACATTTACATTAAAAGATGTGATTAGACATCAAATCTAGGAGGAAATATGGAATACGTTAATTTAGGTAAGACAGATATTAAAGTTTCAAAAGTATGTTTAGGATGTATGGGATTTGGTGATCCACAAGCAGGAATGCATTCTTGGACACTTCCTTATGAAGAATCTAAAAAAATCATTAAGCATGCCCTTGATCAAGGAATCAACTTTTTGATACTGCTATGGGATATCAAGGAGGAACATCAGAAGAATATTTAGGACGTGCCATCAAAGAATTTTCAAAAAGAGAAGATGTTGTTATTGCGACTAAATTTATGCCACGTAGCCAAGAACAAATTAATCAAGATATTAGTGCAAGAGAACATATTGAAACATGCTTAAATAATAGTTTAAAAAGATTACAAATGGATTATGTAGATCTTTATATTCTTCATCGTTGGGATAATATAACTCCTATTGAAGAAACAATGGAAATCTTAAATGATCTTGTTAAATCAAAAAGGTAAGAGCTATTGGGGTTTCTAATTGCTTTGCTTGGCAAATTGCTAGAGCTAATGAAATTGCTAAAAACAATGGATGGGCAACCTTCCAATCAATTCAAGGACATTACAATCTTATTTTTAGAGAAGAAGAAAGAGAAATGAAACCTTATTGTGATTTAATGGGGGTTTCGATGACACCATACAGTTCACTTGCTTCGGGAAGACTTTCTAGACATCCAGGAGAAACATCTAAAAGATTAAAAGAAGATGCCTATGCTAAAGGAAAATATGATGAAAGTGAAAAAGAAGATCTTGTCATCATTCAAAGAGTTGAAGAACTTGCTAAAAAAAGAAATTGTTCGATGTCAGAAATTTCTTTAGCATGGTTAATGTCTAAAGTAACTTCACCAGTTGTTGGTGCGACAAAACTTAGTCATATTGATACGGCTTGTAAGGCTTGTGATTTAAAATTAACAGTTGAGGAAATAAAATATTTAGAAGAATGTTATAAACCACATCCATTAGTGGGTGTCATGAAAGAAAATAATCAATAAAAACAAGAAAGATTTCTTTTCTTGTTTTTATTTTTGTTATATTATAAAAGATGAACAAGAAAGAGAGTAGATAATATGGGTATTGTAGTAATTGGAGCAGTTTTTGTAGATATTAAAGGATTTCCACTAGATGCATATATTCCAACTGGAAGAAATGCAGGACATATTAAATATATTCATGGCGGTGTAAGTAGAAATGTGGTAGAAGATATAGCAAACATTGAATTACGTCCAACATTTTTATCAATTGTTGATGATAGTGCTTTGGGAGAAGATGTTATTCGTAAATTACAAAGACATAAAGTTAATACAGAATATGTTCAAAAAATTCCTGAAGGAATGGGAACATGGCTAGCTGTATTTGATAATGATGGTGATTTGGCAGGTTCTATTTCTCAACGTCCAAATTTAATGCCAATTTTGGATTTAATTAATGAAAAGGGCGATGAAATATTCAAAGATTGTGATTCAATTGTTTTAGAAGCTGATATTGATCCTGAAATTATAAAAACTGTTTTAGATTATTCAAAAAAATATAACAAAAAAGTATTTGGTGTTATTTCGAATATGACACTTGCAGTTGAAAGAAGAGACTTATTACAACAATTTGATTGTTTGGTATGCAATGAATTAGAGGCAGGTATTTTCTTTGCTGAAAATTATAGTAAAAAAGTCCAAAAGATTTATGTGAAATCATTTATCAAAAAGTTTCTGCAGGAGCTATTAAATCAATGGTTGTTACAATGGGAAGCAAAGGAAGTATTTATGCCGACCATTTAGGAAATAAAGGAATCTGTCTTGCTAAAAAAGTAACTGTTAGAGATACAACAGGTGCTGGTGATGCTTTTTGTGCAGGGTTAACAATAGGACTTACTTATGGAAAAGAACTTCTGATGCAGTTGAAATTGGAACAAAATTAGCAGCTTCTGTTATTACATCATCAGAAAATGTATGTCCACGTTTTTACCACGTGAATTGGGATTGGATATGGATGTATCTGATTGTTAAAAATATCCTAGAGGATTAGGATATTTTTGACAGTCTATAAATAAAGTTATAGAATATGTGCAAGTAGGTGAATTTTATGGATTTAAAGAAAATAAAAATAACAAAACAAGCTAAAATATGTTTGAGTCTCCTTATAGCCATTATCATGCTTCTTTTTATCATTATTATTTTGTATAATGATAATTTTATCCAAATACCTCAATAGGTGGAATAGATGTTTCAAATATGACTTTGTCAGAAGCTAAAAATGCTGTTCAAACGGATTTGAAAAATCATGTTCTTGTTATTAAAGGCAGAAATAATGCAAAATATGAATTAAGAGGCGCGGATATTGATTTGAATGCTAATTATGAAAAACAAGTAGAAGATTGCTTTTAAAAAGACACATGGATTATTTTTCGTTTTATAAAATAATTTCAGGTGAAGATTTTGATGTTTCTTATAATAAAGAGGCCTTTAAAAATAATCTTTCTCAATCATTTTTAATAACAGGAGATAATTATAAAATTACAGCACCAGTAGATGCACATGTGGAATATGATAAGACTGCTAAAAGTGGTAAAGTTATTAAAGAAAAACAAGGAAATCAATTAGATCAAGACAAGTTTTATAGTTATGTTGAAAAGTCTATTCAACAATTAAGACAAGAGTCAATTTAGATAAGGCAAATGTTTATTTAAAACCAAAATATGTACAACTGATAAAGAGGTACTAAATGAGCTAAGCCAGTATAATAATTACTTATGTCGTTGGGTTCGTTTTGATATGGGTGAAAAACACTATGAAACAATTTCCCCTAAAGAAATTAAAGATTGGATAGTTATTGGTGATGACGCTTCTGTTTCAATTGATCAAGAAAAAATGGCACAATGGTTGAAAAATTCTGTTTGAAATACAAAACAGTAGGAAAAACAAGAAAATTCAAGTCACATACTGGTGAAGTATTAGAAGTATCTGGTGGAGATTATGGATGGCAAATTGATTATAGTCAAACTGTTGATCAAGTTTATAAAGCGTTGACAGAAAATAATACGCAAAGTGATGTAGATGCATATGTAAAAAAATAAAAAGTAATACAAACAAGAAAAAACTACTTAAGAAGTTAGAACCTATTTATAAAAATAAAGCTTACAAAATGAACTTTGAAAATCCAACAGAAGATTATAATACTCAAACATATAGCGAAGTGGATATTTCAGAGCAAATGGTTTATGTCTTCCAAAATGGACAAGTTGTTTATAGTGCAAAATGTGTAACAGGACTTCCAAGTGATGTAACACGTTCTACTAAAACAGGATGCTGGTATATAAAAGATAAAAAACTCGAATATACTTAACAGGTGCGGATTATACAACACCAACTAAATATTGGGTTCGTATTACATGGACTGGAACAGGATATCATTATATGAATCGAAGTGATTGGGATAAATGGTCGCCTGAATTATATAAAACAAGAGGTTCTCATGGATGTATTAATTTACAATTAGAAGATGTTAAAAATATTTACAATCTTGTTTCTATGAGAGACATGGTATTTATACATGATTAGAAACCATCGAAAGATGGTTTTTTAATTTGCAAATGAATTGCATATTTATTGACATAATAAAAGAGGAATGCTAGAATCTAGGAAAATGCAAATGAATTGCAAATAAGAGGTGGTAATATGCGTTATAAAAACGAAAACTTTCAATTGATTGAAAATTACTTGAAAACGTGTTGTGATAAATGCTTTCGAGCACATGATGTTTACGATTATATCGTAGCAAATGAAATGAAAGTAAATATCTCAACTGTTTATAGGAATTTAGAACAGTTTGTTGATGCAGGACAATTAATTAAATATAAATCGGGGAATAATGATGTTTGGATGTATCGTCTCAATCAACAGTTTAGTCAATGTCATGAACATCTTCATTTACAATGTAAAGAATGTGGAAAAATTATTCATATAAAAAAAGAATCGATGGATTCTATCATCACAATGCTAGAAAAAGATTATAAATTCTTTTTAGACTGTGATATTTCTACTATTGGTGGTTTATGCAAAACATGTATGATGAAAAAGGAGTTAAAATGAACAAATTATTAAAATACACATTTATGTTATTATGCTGTTTTTTGCTGATGGGATGTTTACCTTTAGATAAAGAAACAGATAAAAAAGTATTGTTTGTACAACGTATGCCCAATATAATTGGTTACAAGAAATTATTGGGGAGAATAATTCAACATTTGAACTTACTTTACTTATTAAAGATGGAGCTGATTTACATAGTTATCAGCCAACAATTAAAGATTTAGCAAAGGTATCATCTGCTGACTTATTTGTATATGTTGGTGGAGAATCCGAACAATGGGTAAGTGATGCGTTAAAAGAAGCAAAAAATAAAAATATGTTAGTTGTTGATATGATGGATGTTTTAAAAGAGAGAATCAAGGAAGAAGAACATGTGGAAGGAATGAAAGAAGATCACGACGAAAATGAAGATGAAAGTGAATATGATGAACATGTTTGGCTTTCACTTATTAATGCACATGAAGTGGTTCGCTATCTATCAAATGAAGTGCAAAAATTAGATGATGTCCACAAAAAAACATATGAAGAAAATACGATACGCTATTTAAATGATATTGATGATTTAAATCATCAATATGAACAAGTGGTAGAAAATGCCACTACTAAAACATTACTTTTTGCAGATCGTTTTCCATTTAGATATTTACTGGATGATTATGATCTTAATTATTATGCGGCTTTTCCTGGATGTTCTGCAGATGTCGAAGCAAGTTTTTATACGATTACTTTTCTAGACAAATAAAATAGATCAATTGGATTTAAAAGTATTTTTGTTATTGATCAAACAAATTTAAAAATTGCACAAACAGTTAAAGATAATACAAAAAAAGAAAAATCAAAAATGCAATAACATATACCAGAAAAGAAACATGCCACCCATAAGCAAGTAACATTCCTGCTACATAAGTCGTTAAAAAACTACCTAATCCTCCAATTGATCCTTGTAGTCCAATCATTTGACTTTCTTTCTTTTCCATCAAATAAACTTACAATCATAATTAATAAATTAGAATTAATCATTCCTACCCCAAAACCAAAAATAGCTCTTGAAATAAGCATGATATATACTTCTTTAATAAAATAAGGAATAATTCCACCTATCCCACAAATAAGCAATCCTATTAAAAGGGATGTCTTACGATTCATTCTTTTTGCTAAAAAGCCACTCAATAAAATAGCAAGCATTACAAATAACGAAGGAATTGTTGTCATTAGCTCAATCGTAGATAAAGCAACATTTTTAAAATTATCTGCTATAGCTGGAATATTTCCAGCAATTGCATTTTGACTTGCTGTTACTAAGCAACAACTCAATATAGCTATTTTTAATATCATTTTTTATTCATATTTTCACCTCACTAGCATTATATCAAGAACCTAATGATTAAAATTAATCAGTTAAATAGACTATTTTTAATATATAATAGATATGGTGATAAAAATGATAAATAAACTAATACAATTTGATTTAGATGAAAAACTCTTTAGAGAATATTACTATTTAGAAAAAACAGCTAAAAACATTCAAGACTTCAAACTAAAAGTATCAAGATGATGCTTATAATTTAAATATTGTTCTAAATCCTGAAATTCTTCAAACTCATAGTTAGAAGAGGATTATTTTGAAAAAAATCAAGATATAATTATTTTAAAACATCCCCGTTACATTCCTTTTTTTATTCATGATCATGATTATTTTGAAATCATATATATCCTAAAAGGAAATGCCATTCAAACGATAGAAGATAAAGTAGTTGAATTACAAGCTGGTCATCTTTTCTTACTAGCCCCTCAAATAAAACACGGTATTAAAGTTTTTAATGATGAAACAGTCCTATTAAATATTTTAATTAGAAAAAGTACATTTCTAGATACATTTTCTGATTACATGAAAGAACATGATATAACTTTTGATTTCTTTTTAAGTCATTACTATACAAAAGATAAAATTAGTTATCTTCATTTTCATAGTCAAGAAGA
>ENA-OQDF01001119-OQDF01001119.1-human-gut-metagenome-genome-assembly--contig:-NODE-1119-length-11046-cov-1.937540_pt1 | contig 11046 bp, 17 predicted proteins | sample MGYA00242769_ERZ504597 | MGnify/ENA primary metagenome ERZ504597 (study PRJEB26092, sample SAMD00036305) | human gut metagenome | host: Homo sapiens | study: EMG produced TPA metagenomics assembly of...
GTTTTGGGCATCGACCCCGGCTACGCATCGTGGCTGGGGCGTGGTGGATTACGCAGCAACCGGTTTGCGCCGGTGGACTTCGGTGCGGTGTGCACGACGCGGGCGTGCCGTTCGAGCGCCGTCTGGACGAGGTGTATGCAGGCATCAAAGAGGTGATCGAGCGCACCCGGCCCGAGGTGCTTGCCATCGAAAAGCTGTTCTACCAGCACAATCAGACCACGGTCATCGGCGTGGCAGAAGCCCGCGGCGTGATCCTGCTGGCGGCAGCGCAGGCAGGCCTGCCCATCTACGAGTACACCCCCATGCAGGTAAAGCAGGCTGTTACCGGTTACGGCAAGGCCGTGAAAAAGCAGGTGCAGGAGATGACCCGCGTGCTGCTGCATCTGCCCGCCGTGCCAAAGCCGGACGATACCGCCGATGCGCTGGCAATGGCCATCACCTTCTGCCACACCAACGGCAACCAGCTCAACCGCTTTGTCCGCCGTGTGGCCGGGCCGATCTGACCCTCTCACCGGTTCCGTCCGCCTGCAGCGGCGCGGCACCGGAGCTCTCCCGAAGGGCGAGCTGAACAGAGGAAAGTTGGCCGACACAGAAACTGAGAGGGCTTTAAATGATCTACTGTCTGACAGGAAAAATCGTCAAAAAAAGCATGAACGCGGTGGTGCTCAGCTGCGGCGGTGTAGGCTACTATGCCAGTGCCCGGCCAGCGTGGCCGGGGCTTGCCCGGCGTGGGCAAGGAAGCCACCATTATACCGTGATGAGCGTCACCGAGAACGACGTGAGCCTTTACGGCTTTGCCACCGAGGAGCAGCAGGCCTGCTTTGAGATGCTGACCGCCGTGTCCGGCGTGGGGCCTAAGGTGGGTCTTGCCATCCTGAGTGTGATGGAGCCGGACCGCGTGGCACTGGCAATCTCGGCGGGGGACCACAAGGCGTTCAAGGCGGCTTCCGGCGTGGGGCCGAAGCTTGCACAGCGCATCGTGCTGGAGCTGAAGGACAAGGTCGCCAAGGGCTTTGTGGACGGCATCTCGCTGGAGGATGTGGCAGGCGCTTCCGCCGACACACAGGCTTCTCAGGGCAGCAGTCAGGCCATTGCGGCGCTGGTGTCGCTGGGGTACAGCCAGAGCGAAGCAGCGCTTGCCGTTTCCAAGATCGACGCGGCATTGCCCGTGGAAGAGATCATCAAACTGGCCTTGCGCAGCATGGCAGGCAGGAGGTAAAGAATGCAGGACGAAACTGCGCTGTACGGCGCAAAAATGATGCAGCCCGGCATGACAGCGGCGGACAGCGAGGAAAACAACCTCCGCCCGCAGCATCTGGAAGACTATATCGGGCAGGAAAAGGTCAAGCAGAACCTGAAAATTTACTTGGAAGCTGCCAAGCGGCGCGGCGAACCGATGGACCATATCCTGCTCTACGGTCCGCCGGGCTTGGCAAGACCACACTGGCAGGCATCATTGCCAATGAAATGGGCGTACAGATCCGTATTACCAGCGGCCCGGCCATTGAAAAGCCCGGCGACCTTGCTGCCCTGCTCACCAATCTGCAGGAGGGCGATGTACTGTTCATCGACGAGATCCACCGCCTGTCCCGTCAGGTGGAAGAGGTGCTGTATCCGGCACTGGAAGACTATGCGCTGGATATCATGATCGGCAAAGGCCCCAGCGCCCAGAGCATCCGCATCAACCTGCCGCGGTTCACGCTGGTGGGTGCCACCACCCGTGCAGGCCAGATCACCGGCCCCCTGCGCGACCGCTTTGGCGTGCTGCTCAAGCTGGAGCTGTACAGCCCGGATGAACTGAGCAAGATCATCCAGCGCTCGGCAGGCATCCTCGACCAGCCCATCACGCCGGAAGGTGCTTACGAGCTGGCCAAGCGCAGCCGCGGCACGCCCCGCGTGGCAAACCGCTTTTTGAAGCGCATCCGCGACTTTGCCACCGTGCTGGGCGACGGCATCATTGACCGGGATGTGGCCCTGATGGGCCTCAAGCGGATGGACGTGGACGCACTGGGTCTGGACGAACTGGACCGCAGTATGCTGCGTGCGATCATTGAAATGTACAACGGCGGCCCGGTGGGTCTGGAAACGCTGGCGGCGGCCCTCGGCGAGGAATCCGTCACGCTGGAAGACCTGTGTGAGCCGTATCTGATGCAGATGGGCTTTCTGACCCGGACGCCCCGGGGCCGCTGCGCAACGCGGCTGGCCTACGAACATCTGGGCTTGAAAGCGCCGGAGGCCGCTGCGCCCGAGGACAACGGGCAGCAGAGTTTGTTCTGAGATAAACGGGCTTGCCCTCTCAGTCTCACTTCGTTCGACAGCTCTCCCAAAGGGAGAGGTGGCATCGCGCAGCGATGACGGAGAGGGCGAGGATGCTTACAATATTAAAACTTGCTTCTTTCTATAGAAGTGGGGTATTATTATGGGAAAATATTTTGGAACCGATGGTGTGCGCGGTGTTGCAGGCGCAGACCTGACCTGTGAGCTGGCAATGAAGATCGGCCGCGGCGCTGCTGCGGTGCTGACCGGCAGCACCGGCCACCGTCCGCGCATCCTGATCGGCAAGGACACCCGCCAGTCCGGCGATATGCTGGAAGCAGCCCTGACCGCCGGTCTGTGCAGCGTGGGTGCGGATGTGGAAGTCTGGGCGTTCTGCCACGCCCGCTGTGGCCTATCTGGTGGGCAAGTACAATGCCGATGCCGGCATCGTGATCTCTGCCTCCCACAACCCGATGGAGTTCAACGGCATCAAGATCTTTGCCGGTACCGGCTATAAGCTGCCGGACGAGGTGGAGAATGAGATCGAGGTCTACATTGACAACGACTGCGCGGGCATTGAGCTGAAGACCGGTGCGAGGTGGGCCGTGTGTACCGCCGCGATGACGGCCTGCAGGACTATGTGGATCACCTGTATGAGTCCATCCACGGCGACCTGACCGGCCTGAGGGTCTGCATCGACTGCGCAAACGGCGCTTCGGCTGCCGTGGCACAGAAGCTGTTCCCCCGTCTGGGCGCAGACTGCACCTTCATCGGCATTGAGCCTGACGGCCAGAACATCAACAAGGGCGTAGGCAGCACCCACCTCGACAATTTGAAAAAGGCTGTTGTAGAGGGCGGCTTCGACTGCGGCATTGCCTTTGACGGCGATGCGACCGCTGCCTTGGCTGCGACGAAAAGGGTCAGGAGATGGACGGCGACAAGATCATTGCCCTGCTGGCCATGACCATGAAGGAAAAAGGCCGTCTGGACGGCGACACCGCCGTGGTTACGGTCATGTCCAATCTGGGCTTCATCAAATATATGGAGAGTCAGGGCATCAACACCGAAAAGACCGCCGTGGGCGACCGCTACGTGCTGGAAAACATGCGCGAGAACGGCTTTGCCATCGGCGGCGAGCAGAGCGGCCATGTCATCCTGCTGCACCATGCCACCACCGGCGACGGTGAGCTGACCGCCGGCAAGCTGCTCAAGCTGCTGGCTGAAAGCGGAAAGAAGATGAGCGAGCTGAACGGCATCTACGCCCAGTACCCGCAGGTGCTGGTGAATGTGACTGCCAACGCCGCTCAGAAAAAAGCCTACAAAGAGGACGAAGTTCTGGCCGGTTTCATTGAGAACGAGCAGCAGAAGCTTATGGGCATGGGCCGCGTGCTGGTGCGGGTGTCCGGCACCGAGCCGAAGATCCGCGTGATGGTGGAGGGCCAGGATCTGGACGCCATCCACCGCTGCGCCGACCGCATCGTGGATAAGATCAACAAGCGCATTCTGGCCAGTAAGAAACGGATAAAAGAGAAGGGAGGACGCTATGCGCCCTGCAGATACCTGGAAAGACTATGAACTGCTGGATGCCACCGACGGCAACCGTCTGGAGCGCTGGGGTGAGACCATCCTCATCCGCCCGGACCCGCAGGTGGTGTGGAAAACGCCCAAGCAGAGCCGCTGTGGGCAAAGGCAGATGCTGTTTATCACCGCTCCAATCAGCGGCGGCGAGTGGGAGTACAAGCGCCGTCTGCCCGAAAAGTGGAAGATCAGCTGCGGCGAGGGCGAGGATAAGCTCACCCTCATCGTCAGCCCCACCGGCTTCAAGCACACCGGCGTGTTCCCGGAACAGGCTGTCAACTGGGCATGGTACGCCAAAAAGATCCGTGCCGCAGGCCGCCCGGTAAAGGTGCTGAACCTGTTCGGCTACACCGGCGGTGCCACGCTGGCCTGTGCGGCGGCAGGTGCACCGTCTGCCATGTGGATGCCTCCAAGGGCATCGTGGCGTGGGGCAAGGACAATGCTGCGGCAAGCGGCCTTGCCGACCGGCCCATCCGCTGGCTGGTGGACGACTGTGCCAAGTTCGTTGCCCGCGAAAAACGCCGCGGCAACACCTACGACGGCATCATCATGGACCCGCCCAGCTACGGGCGCGGCCCCGGCGGTGAGATCTGGAAGCTGGAGGACTGCATCTACGACCTCATCAGCCAGTGCGAAGAGGTGCTGAGCGATACGCCGCTGTTTTTTGCAGTGAACAGCTACACCACCGGCCTGTCCCCGGCGGTCATGGAATATATGCTCAAGACCACGCTGGTGCCCCGCTTTGGCGGCGAGACCTCCTGCGACGAGATCGGCCTGCCGGTCTCTGCCACCGGCGGCGTGGTACCCTGCGGCGCAACCGCCATCTGGGAAGAATAAGGAAAGAACCCTCTCAGTCGCCTTGCGGCGACAGCTCCCCCGAAAGGGGGAGCTTTATAAGAGCTTACGGTAAGATGATTAAAAGCCCTCCCTGAGAGGAAAGACTTCCCCCGCTCCGGGGGAAGATGTCACCGCAGGTGACAAAAAGGGGAATCTGGCACGGCGTCAGCCGTGACTGAGAGGGTTATACGATTCAAGAATGGGGTACAGCCCCTTTCAGAGGGGCGCACCACCAGAAAGAGAAACACAAATGGAAGAGACGATTTTAACAGCACAAAATCTGAAATTCCGCTACGACAGCGACCAGCCGGTTTACGCACTGGACGGTGTCTCAACGGAAGTAAAGCGCGGCGAATTCGTGGCCGTGCTGGGTGCCAACGGCTGCGGCAAGTCCACGCTGGCAAAGCACTTCAACGCTATCCTGCTGCCGGAGAGCGGCAAGGTCTACGTGGAGGACATGGACACCGCAGACGACGACAAGCTCTATGATATCCGCCAGACCGTGGGCATGGTGTTCCAGAACCCGGACAATCAGATCGTTGCCACCGTGGTGGAGGAAGACGTTGCCTTTGCACTGGAAAACCTCGGTGTGCCGCCCGAAGAGATGCGCCGCCGCGTGGACGACTCCATGAAGATGGCTGGCATCTATGAGTACCGCGAGCGCGCACCCCACAACCTTTCCGGCGGCCAGAAGCAGCGCGTTGCCATTGCAGGCGTTGTTGCCATGCGGCCGGACTGCCTGATATTAGACGAAGCCACCGCCATGCTGGACCCCCGGGGCCGTGAGCAGGTGATGCAGACCATCCACTACCTGAACAGGAATATGGGCATCACCGTGGTGTCCATCACCCACTACATGGAGGAAGCTGCGCAGGCAGACCGTGTGCTGGTGATGAGCAAGGGCCATGTGGTGATGGAGGGCACCCCCAAAGAGGTGTTCAGCCAGACCGAGAAGGTGCGCTCCCTGCATCTGGATGTGCCGCAGGCTGCAGAGCTGAGGGACGAGCTGGTGAAGGCCGGCATCCCGATGCCGGAGGGCATCATCGACACCGGCGAATGCGCACAGGCTCTGTACGAGCTTTTGCAGTAAGGGGGGCAGACGCAAATGGCAGATATCATCAAAGTAGAACATCTGAGCTACGTCTACAACCCCGGCATGCCCAATGCGGTCACTGCGCTGGACGATGTGAGCTTTACGGTGGAAGAGGGCGACTTTGTGGGCATCATCGGGGCCACCGGCTCCGGCAAGAGCACCCTCATTACCCACATGAACGGCCTGAACAAGCTACCAGCGGCAAAATTTATATCGATGGCCGCGACCTGTGGGAAGATCCGGAGAAGATCCGGGACTTCCGCTTCCTCACCGGTCTGGTGTTCCAGTACCCGGAGTACCAGCTGTTCGAGGAGACCTGTTATAAAGATATCGCGTTCGGCCCCAAGAACATGGGTCTGAACGAAGCCGAGATCGACCGCCGCGTGCATGAAGCCGCCGATTTTGTCGGCCTTGACCCGGCCCTGCTGGAGCGCAGTCCCTTTGAGCTTTCCGGCGGCCAGAAGCGCCGGGTGGCCGTGGCGGGCGTATGGCCATGAAGCCCCGCATCCTTGTGCTGGACGAGCCTGCTGCGGGCCTTGACCCGGAGGGACGGGACGACATCCTCAGCGAAGTAAAGGAATACCACAAAAAGACCGGAACCACCGTGCTGCTGGTGTCCCACAGCATGGAGACATTGCCAAGTACGCCAACCGTGTTCTGGTGATGAGCAATAAGAAAATTGCCATGTACGACACGGTGGAAAAAGTCTTTGCCCGCGCTCCGGAGCTGCTGGAGCTGGGGCTTTCCGTGCCGCAGGTGACGAAGATCTTCCTCAAGCTGCGGGAGATGGGCGTGGATGTGCCCGCTGATGTGTACACCATCCCCTATGCGGTCAAGATGATCCTGGAGCCAAGCGCCGCCGGGAGGCGGGCGAGAGCCTTGTGCTCCCGCGGGAAGCAAAGAAGGAAGGAGCGCTGCCGGATGCTGAGAGATATCACCATTGGCCAGCACTTCCCGGGCGACAGTCTGGTGCACCGGTTCGACCCGCGCTTGAAACTGGTGCTGACCATCGCCTATATCGTGCTGCTGTTTGCAGCTTCCAATCCGCTGGGCCTTGCCCTTTCCATTCTGTTCCTTGCAGCAATGTACAAGGTGGCAAAAATTCCCGGCAAAATGATCCTGAAGAGCTTAAAGCCCATCCTGCCCATCGTGATCTTCACAGCGGTGCTGAACCTGTTCTTTGTGTCAGGCGAGGGCGAACCGCTGGTGCACATCTGGTTTTTGACCATTTATGCCGAGGGTGTGCGCTATGCTGTGCTGATGGCAGTGCGCGTCATGGCACTCATCGCGGGCACCAGCCTGCTCACCTACACCACCAGCCCCATCGTGCTCACGGATGCCATCGAGCAGCTGCTCAAGCCCTTGGGCAAACTGCACTTCCCGGTGCACGAGCTGGCGATGATGATGAGCATTGCCCTGCGCTTCATCCCCACCCTCATTGAGGAGACGGATAAAATTATGAACGCCCAGAAGGCCCGCGGTGCCCAGCTGGACACCGGCAAGATGACCGACCGGGTAAAAGCCTTGGTGCCGGTGCTCATCCCGCTGTTCATTTCGGCCTTCCGCCGCGCGGACGAGCTGGCCATGGCCATGGAATGCCGCTGCTACCGGGGCGGCGACGGCCGCACCCGCCTGAAGGTGCTGCGCTGCGAAAAGCAGGATTATATCGACCTTGCCGTGTGCATCGCCTGCTTTGCAGTGATCCTTGCCTCCCGGCTGGTGTTCCCGAATTTTTAAAACTCCCCCAGTCGCCTTCGGCGACAGCCCCCCTCGAGGAGGGGGCCTTATAGCCTCCCTCTTTGAGGGAGGTGGCACGGCAAAGCCGTGACGGAAGGAGTTCCATGCAGAACTTTTTACTTACCCTTGCCTACGACGGCACGAACTACTGCGGCTTTCAGGTGCAGCCCAATGGCCGCAGCGTGGCCCAAACCTTTCAGGATGCGCTGCAGGCCGTGCTGGGCAGCCGCCCCGATATCAAGGGCTGCAGCCGCACCGATGCAGGGGTGCACGCGTTGGGCTTCAAGCTCAACTTCCACGCCGATACCCGCATCCCGGCGGCAAAGCTCCCGCTGGCGCTCAACCAGCATCTGCCGCCGGACATCCGGGTGCTGGACGCGCAGGTGGTGCCGGAGGATTTCCATGCCCGGTACGCGGCCCATACCAAAACCTACCTCTACCGCATCCACAACCACCCCATCGACTCGCCTTTTGACGCGGCTTATTACACCCGGGTGCCCCGGCATCTGGACGAAGCAGGATGCAGGCGGCGGCGCAGCAGTTCGTGGCAGGCACGATTTTCTGGCCCTGTGCGAGGCGGGCTCTTCCGCTGCAGCCCATGGCGATACCGTGCGCACCATCACGGACTGTCATGTTACCCGCAAGGGGGACGAGATCGACATTGAAGTGACCGCCGATGGCTACCTGTACAACATGGTGCGCATTCTGGCGGGCACTTTGTGCGAAGCGGGCGCAGGCCGGCTGGACCCGGCGGAAATTCCCGCCATTCTGGAAAGCCGTGACCGCAGCCGCGCCGGGCCGACCCTGCCCGCCAAGGGCCTGTTTTTGAAGTGTGTGGAGTATGATCTGTAAGGAGAACCATTCATGAGCAAAATTCGCCGCGGCGGACATTCCGCCGAAGGGGAGCCGCTTTCTGCCGGGCGCGTCGAATATCTGGAAGCCGCCCGGGCCCGGGTGCGCACACGGCGCATCCGCCGCACTGTCATCATCGTAGCGGTGCTGACCATCCTTGTCCTGTTTGCCACCGGCGCAGTGGGGTCTTCCATTGCGCGCGCAAAGACCTTGTGGATACTGCCGTCATCGCGCTGGCACCAGCCGCAGGCTGGCCGCAGCAGACCGGCATTACCGACCCGGATGCGGTGGCGCAGATGTCTGGCAGCTTTGTGGAGATGGGCGGCGACAGCTGCGTGGTATACAGTCTTGGCGGCACCCGCCTGAACAGCATCCAGAGCGGCTATGCCCGCCCGGCCATTGCTGCAGGCAAGACCCGCTTTGTGCTGTACAACCGCTCCGGCAATGAGCTTCGGGTGGAAAGCCGCACCCAGAACCTTTATACAAAACCATGGACAGCACCATCTCGCTGTGCGCCGTGGCAGATGCCGGACAGGTGGCTGTTGTGACCGACAGCACCGACAGCGTGGCAAAACTGACCGTTTACAATTCCAGTATGCAGCAGCAGCTGGTGTGGAACCTGACCAGTGAGCAGGGCACCCCGCTGCGCACGGCCTTTGCGCCGGACAGCCGCCGCCTTGCCGTGGCCGCTGTATCGGCGGTGGGTGGCCAGCTGACCACGAACCTTTATGTACTGCCTCTCTCGCAGGGCGACCCGGTATGCCTTGGCTCTGAGAACAGTGTGCCCCAGTGGATGGGCTGGATGTCCAACGGCTTTTTGCTGGTGCTTTATGAGAACCGCGCCGTGCTGTACAACACGAGCGGCGGCAGCGCAGGCGAACGCGCCAGCTACGATTTGGCGGCAGCACCCTCGTCAGCGTGTCCAACACCGGTAACGGTGCGGCCTTGCTGCTGAGCAATGGCCAGACCAGCACGGCGGTGCTGCTGGACGGGGAGCTGACCGTGGGTTACAGCGGCAGCGTGCTCTCGGCCAGCCAGATCATCCGGGCAAAGAACGACGGCTTCTATCTGCTCACCGACAGCACGGTGGAACGCTTCAACAATGTGGGCGAGTTCCAGTGGAGCCAGCCGCTTTCGGCCCGGCCCCGGGCGCTGATCGAGTAGGCAGATCATGGTGTTCACCGGCAACACGGTGCAGGTGGTCACACCGCCGGAGCAGACAGCTTCCAGCGGACAGTGATTTTTGGGTGAGAAGATCATGCGTAAATAGCACTCTTGCGGGGAAAGTGATAAAAATAACAGGGAAAACAAGGTATGTTCAAGAATCCGTCATTTCTTTTTGATATCATATGCACGGCAGCATGGATCATTCTGGTGGTGCGCTATGCGCGCAAGGGCTTTCTTTCGTCCATTGTGCAGCTGGTGGGCAACCTGTTCAGTCTGCTGGGGGCCAAGGAGCTTTCCGCTGCCTGCGCCGGCTGGGTGTTCGAACACATGCTGGCAGGCGGCTTCCGCACCCAGATCGCAGCAAACATTGCTGCGGGCGGTGCGGTAGACCTTTCCGGCATTGCGGAAAGTATGCGGGCTTCCTGCCTGCTTCTTTCCGCGCTTCCATCGTGGCAGCCTGCGAGCGCTCCATTGGCGCTGTGCTGGCCGATAACGCGGTGGTGCTGGCCGATTCCATTGTGGAAACGTGCTGCAGCCGCTGCTCACACCGGTGATCACGCTGGTGCTGTTCTTCTTGTTCTACGCGCTTTTGCGCCTGCTGGTCAGTATGCTGGTCACGGTGCTGGGCCTTGTGAACAAGCTGCCGGTCATTGGCACGGTAAACCGCGGCCTTGGCTGGCTTGTGGGCGGTGCCACGGCGCTGCTGGATATCTATTTGGTGCTGTGCATCCTGTGGGGCATCATCGTCATCACAGGCGGCAACCTGAATGTGCTCAACGATACGGTGATGAGCAGCAGTCTTTACTACAAAATCTTCAATCTCTTCAACCTTTCCTGTAAAGGGTTTTGCATAAAGGAGGAACTATGGTCTGTATTCGATGCCAGAAACGTCCGGCGATCATCTTCATCCAGCGGATGGACAATGGTCAGATGAAGCAGGAGGGCTACTGCCTGCACTGCGCCCGTGAGCTGCACATCAAGCCGGTGGACGATCTGATGAAGCAGTTCGGCATGTCGGATCAGGATCTTGATAACATGGAGAACCGCATGGAAAGCATGATGGAGGAGATGGGCGATGCAAACCCGCTCTCCATGATGATGAACATGGCGAACGGCGGCGAGGATGCTGACCCGGACAGCATGGACGAAGATCTGATCCCCGGCAGCAATGCCACCTTCCCACTGGGCTTTACCAGCAGCGAGAAGAAGGATGGCGACAAGAAGGCCGACCGCAAAAACGGCAAAAAGCCGCCTAAGCGCAAATTTCTGGACACCTATTGCGAGAATCTGACCCGCAAGGCCCGGAAGGCAAGCTGGACGATATCATTGGCCGCGACCGCGAAATTTACCGCACCATCCAGATTTTGAGCCGCCGCCAGAAGAACAACCCCTGCCTCATCGGCGAAGCGGTGTGGGCAAGACCGCCATTGCCGAAGGTATTGCGGAGCGCATTGCCAAGGGGAATGTGCCCATCGGCCTGAAGGATAAGGAGATCTATCTGCTGGACCTCACCAGCCTTGTGGCAG
>ENA-OQDF01001120-OQDF01001120.1-human-gut-metagenome-genome-assembly--contig:-NODE-1120-length-11044-cov-2.683246_pt1 | contig 11044 bp, 17 predicted proteins | sample MGYA00242769_ERZ504597 | MGnify/ENA primary metagenome ERZ504597 (study PRJEB26092, sample SAMD00036305) | human gut metagenome | host: Homo sapiens | study: EMG produced TPA metagenomics assembly of...
GAATTTTCAAGTATAACAGCCTGCGGAACTCACGCTCCTCGCCATCTCGAAATCTACGATTTTCTCGCTGGTTGGCATTTCCAATGCAACCCACACAGTTCGTTCAAAAGCACTTGCCGAGTAAACTCGCCATTGCTCCTGAACAAACTGTTATGGCTCGTCGCTGTTAAATACTATATATCCAAATTTTGTACGTATTTTGCGTTTTCTTCGATAAATTCTCTTCGTGGTTCTACTTTATCTCCCATCAGTGTGGTAAAAGTAAGGTCGAGTTCGGAGGAAGTTTCATCATCCATCGTAACTCTGAGAAGGATTCTATGTTCAGGATCCATGGTCGTATCCCAAAGCTGCTCGGCATCCATCTCACCAAGACCTTTGTATCGCTGATTTATTATTATTATCTCTTCCAACTTCTGTCAGGATCTGATTCAGTTCTTCATCACTGTATGCATACCATACTTTTTTATTTTTCTCCAGCTTATACAGCGGAGGCTGTGCAAGATATACATATCCTTCTTTGATAAGATCAGGCATAAACCGATACATAAATGTCAATAATAATGTACTGATATGGGCACCGTCTACATCGGCATCTGTCATGATAATGATCTTATGATATCTCAGTTTTGAAATATCAAAATCATCATGGATACCTGTTCCGAATGCAGTGATCATTGCCTTGATCTCCGCATTTCCGTAAATTTTATCCAGACGTGCTTTTTCCACGTTCAGAATTTTTCCTCTCAACGGAAGAATTGCCTGCGTTGCACGGTCTCTGGCCGTCTTCGCTGAACCGCCGGCAGAATCTCCCTCAACGATATAAATCTCACATTTGGAAGGATCTTTATCTGAACAGTCTGCCAGTTTTCCCGGAAGAGACATTCCCTCCAGCAGATTTTCTTCTCGTAAGGTCTCTTGCCTTTCTTGCCGCTTCCCTTGCACGCTGTGCCATCATGGATTTATCAATCGTCAGCTTTGCGACACTCGGATTCTGCTCTAAAAAGATCTCAAGCTGGGTACGCACGATATTATCAACCGCTCCCCTTGCTTCACTGTTACCGAGTTTCTGCTTGGTCTGTCCTTCAAACTGTGGATCTTCGATCTTGACACTGATGATTGCCGTCAATCCTTCACGGATATCATCGCCCGAAAGCTGTTCGCTTTCTTTGAGCAGTTTATTTTTCTTTGCATAATCATTAAATGTCTTCGTTAATGCGCTTCTGAATCCTGCAATATGCGTTCCGCCTTCCGGTGTTGTAATATTATTTACAAAACCATATGTCGTCTCATTGTAAGAATCGTTATGCTGCATTGCAACCTCAACATAAACGTTATCTTTCATTCCCTCGCAGTAAATAATCTGGTCATAAAGAGGAGTCTTGCTTTTATTCAGGTAAGTAACAAACTCTTTAATCCCACCTTCATAGTGGAATGTATGCTCATGGACTTCCTCTTCCCGAAGATCCCGCAACTGGATCTTCAGTCCCTTGGTCAGAAATGCCATTTCACGGAAACGTTGTTTTAACGTATTATAATCAAAAACCGTCTCCTCAAAAATCTCTTTATCCGGAAGGAATGTTACTTTTGTCCCTGTCAGCTCTGGATCACAGTCTCCCTCGATCCGCAGCTTATAACATACCTTTCCCCGTTCATAACGCTGCTTATAAATTTTTCCTTCATGCAGATTTCTACTTCCAGCCATTCTGAGAGGGCATTTACAACAGATGCACCAACTCCATGAAGACCACCGGATACCTTATAGCCTCCACCGCCGAATTTACCGCCGGCATGAAGGATGGTAAATACAACTTCCACCGCTGGAAGACCCGCCTTATGGTTGATACCTACAGGAATACCACGTCCATTATCTGTAACTGTGATCGAATTATCCTTGTTGATATCCACAACAATCTTATCGCAATATCCTGCCAAAGCCTCATCCACCGCATTGTCCACGATCTCATAGACAAGATGATGGAGTCCTCTGACAGAGGTGCTGCCTATATACATTCCGGGTCTTTTCCTTACGGCTTCCAAGCCTTCCAATATCTGAATCTGATCCGCTCCATATTCAGCGTCAAATTCTGTACCTGATGCACCCATTCTCCAACCTCCTAGTTTTCTTTTGCTACCGTTCCATCCTGGATATGGAACACTTTATTGATTGAAAATCTATGATTCACAAATTCATCCAGTCCCGTACACGTTACTACAGTCTGAATATCATGAATACTGTCCAATAAATAGTTTTGCCTGCTTTTATCCAGTTCAGACAACACATCATCCAATAAAAGTACAGGCGTATCTTTTATCATCTGCTTTACCAGCTCGATTTCTGCCAGTTTTAACGATAACGCAGTTGTTCTCTGCTGTCCCTGCGATCCGAACTTCCGGATATCCAGCTCTCCACTCAGGAAACAGATATCATCTCTGTGCGGTCCGACAGAAGTACTCTTCATCCGAAGATCTCTGTCGCGGTTCCTCTTCAAAGCTTCTTCCAGTGAACGTCCGCCTGTTCCCGATTCATATGACAGACAGATTCGTTCCTTTCCACCGGTCAGGCGATAATGAATATCTGAAATAATCCCGTTTACCTGTTCAATAAACTGCTGGCGTCTTTCCAGTACTCTTGTACCATATTCCGCAAGCTGCATATCCCATATATCCAGTGTCTCCGCAAGATTCTGATGATTATAAATATCTTTCAGCAACGCATTGCGTTGATTGATGATCCGGTTATAATTCGTCAGATTACTCAAATAAATCTTATCAAGCTGCGAAAGCTCAAGATCGATAAATCTTCGTCTTCCCGCCGGTCCCTCTTTGATGATGTTCAGATCTTCCGGCGAAAAAAATACAAAATGTACGATTCCGAATAATTCACTTGCCTTGCGGATCGGAATACGGTCGATTGCAATTCCTTTTGGACTGTTCTTTTTCAAATGCATATCGATCTGAAAAGTAAGCCCCTTTTTTTCAACGACCATCTCAAGATGTGCTTCATCATGCCCGAACTGGATCATATCCCGGTCTTTTGTTCCCCTGTGGGATTTTGTCGTTCCCGACAAATACAAAGCCTCTAAAATATTCGTCTTTCCCTGTGCATTATCGCCATACAGGATATTCGTCTTAGGATCAAAGGACATATCCAGCAGATCATAATTTCTATAATTTTTTAATCTTAAAGATCTGATAACCATATCTGTCCCACTACCGCTAAATAGCATCCCTGAGACAGACTCTCATATGCTATTTTACACGTTTTCCAACTATTTTTCAATTTTTATTTCATTTCCATCAAAGTTGCTGTATCGCCCGGATACAGCTTTCTGCCACGTCTTGTATCAATCTCACCATTGACAGCTACCAGTCCGTTTTGTATGACCTCTTTTGCTTCCACACCATTTTCTACCAGTCCGGCAGCTTTCAGTACCTGTCCAAGTTTGATAAATTCATCACTTTCACGAAGTTTAAATTGTTCCATTTTTCTCTCCTAAACTGCCGCATTAAAATTAACCGGCAAAATCAGATAAATATAACTTTGTTCCTCATCCTTGATAAAGCATGGAGCTTTTGCATTCATGAAATAAAGATCTACTTCTTCATCATCAATGACTCTCAGTGCATCGATCAGGAATTTCGGGTTAAATCCGATCATCAGATCTTTTCCGTCTTTTGTACAGAGAATTACCTCATCCATGGAACCGATCTGTGATTTGATCATCATCTGCATTGCATCATCCTTGATATCAATGATGATCGGCTTCTTGTCTCCTTCTTTGATCAGAAGTGTCGCACGGTCGATACAATCCAGTAATTCTCTTTTATTTACCCGGACTTTTGTCTCGTAGTCACTGGAAAGCATCTGATCAATTCTGAAATATTCTCCCTCAATCAGTCTTGATACAACAACTGTTCTGTCAAATTCAAATACAATATGGTTCTTTGTAAATGAAATCTGGACCTCTGCTTCAGCTTCTCCTCCAATGATCTTACTGATCTCCTGCAGAGTTTTTCCTGGAACAATGACTTTTCTTGGTTCATAAAAATCTTTCAGTTCAATCTTTCTGATTGAGATTCTGTGACCATCAAGAGATACCACTTTCAGAACATTCTCTGTGATCTCGAACAGTTCTCCGGTCATCATTTTGTTCGTATCATTATCAGCGATAGAGAAAATGGTCTGACGGATTGCTTCTTTCAATGTAAATTCAGACACCGTGATAAAATCATTACTTTCGATTGCAGGTAAATAGGAGAAGTCATCTCCTGACTGAGCTGCAATGCTGAATTTTGCTTTTCACAGGTAATCAGAGCCTGGTTATCGGATTCTGTCTCGATCGTAACTTCATTGTCCGGAAGTTTTCTTACGATTTCAGAAAAGATTTTTGCGTTCAGGGCAATAATACCACGTTCAACAATGTCGCCATCCATAGATGTCTCAATGCCAAGTTCCATATCGTTTGCTGTCAGCTTTACAACATCTGTAGTAGCATCAATAAGAATACATTCAAGGATTGGCATGGTCGTCTTAGATGGAACAGCTTTTGAAACAATACTGACTCCTTTTACAAGATTTGATTTCGTACAAATAATTTTCATATGATGATAACTCCTTTCGGGTTCGTACCGGGTTTGTGGATAAAATTCCGGAGCGGCTTTTATAGATATATAAATGAAAAAAATTCCGTCTTATCAGTAATAGGGGCTGTGGATAAGTGAAAAACTACTTTCAGCCCTTATAAATTAAGGCTTTTCGCATATGGATAACTCTGTAGATATCAAAATAATTTCTTGTGGAAACTGTGGGGATAAAAATCTGTTGAAAATCAACGGTAAACTTATCCATATCTTTTCCACATAAGAATCTACAGTTTATCTACATAGTTATCAACATAATAGTTTACTGTTAAGGGAATAAAAGGCAGATACAATTCCTGTTAAATAGGATTGATCTTCTTCCTGATAATATTAATAGTATTATTTAAAGCTTCATCTGTCTTCATATCCTGTTCGATCTTTTTAACTCCATGGCTGATGGATGCATGATCCTTTCCACCAAGTAATGCACCAATGGATTTTAACGGTGTATCAGTCATATTTCTGCAAAGATACATGACAATCTGGCGTGGAAGTACGATTTCAGCGTTCCTTTTTTTGCCTTTCAGTTCAGCAACAGGTACATTAAAGTGTTCGGAAACGACTTCAATGATCAATTCCGGTGAAACGGCACGGTTATCATCCGGTGAAATCATATCTTTCAATGCTTCGGCAGCAAGAGGAATGTCGATCGGTTTATTTTCAAGATTAGAAGTGCAATCAGTTTATTCAGAGATCCCTCCAACTCACGGATATTGGATTTAATATTATTGGCGATATACTGCATAACTTCATCTGGAATATGGTATTTTTCCAGTCCGTCCAGTTCTTCTTTTTTACGCAGGATCGCCATTCTTGTCTCATAATCAGGTGAGGAAATATCTGCGATCATACCCCATTCAAAACGGGTACGAAGTCTGGCCTCCAGTGTTTCCATATCTTTTGGAGGTTTATCACTGGAGATGATGATCTGCTTTCCGGCAAGGTGCAGATTATTAAAGGTATGGAAAAACTCTTCCTGTGTACTTTCCTTACCTATAATAAACTGGATATCGTCGATGAGAAGCACATCGTTGTTCCGGTACTTTTCACGAAAGCTGGTCATAGCCATTTCATTTCCATTTTTACCGACTTTCAGAGCTTCGATCAGTTCATTCGTAAAGGTCTCACTGGTTACATAAAGTACCTTTTTAGACGGATCGTGCTTTAAAATATAATGGGCAACCGAGTGCATCAGATGAGTCTTTCCAAGTCCTACACCTCCATATAAGAAAAGAGGATTGTAGCTTTCGCCCGGAGATTCAGCAACCGCAACAGAAGCAGCATGTGCAAAACGGTTGTTGCTTCCGACAACAAAGGTATCAAATGTATATTTCGGATTCAGATTTGCTTTTTCATAAATTGCATTAACACGGGTATTTTTAACTGCAATGTCCTTTTTTCCTGAATTACGGCGGTATTTTCCGTAACAAAGGCAACTTCATATTCTACACCGGTAATCTCAGCGATGCAGACTTTAAAAGGAAGCAGATATTTTTCTTCAATATGTTCAAGACTTGCCTTTAATTTGACAAGAATGTATACAGTATTATCTTTGACTTCATAGACAGTCAAAGGTGCAACCCAGGTATTATAGGCAATATTTGACGAACAGTATTCCTGCTTCATCTTATTTAATATCTGATTCCAATTTTTTCTACAATGTTCATCGAAAGTAACTCCTAATCAATATAATAGAGAGAAATTTGGGTAGACTCTCTCCACTACATTTTACATCAAAAAAGCTTCATAAGCAATGAAAAATCAATGTGTATAACTTTATAAACAGTTTCCACACCGCAAAAATCGAGGAAATACAAGGTTTTCCGACATTATTTTATAGTTTTCTACACAATATTTAGTTGTTATACACGGTTTTTCCACAAGTTATCCACATATGTTGATAACTTTGTGGATAACTCATGGATAAGGGTGGGATAAATGTGTGGAGAAACTATTGTAATGCCGATAAAATAAGGCTTTGCGGGATTTTTAATTTTATCCACGTTTATGTGGGAAAATTAAAAATCAAAAAAATTTAAAAGTTTACAGGTGAAAATTGCAACAGAATGCTTGACTTTAGGGCATTTTCCAATTATAATTTAGAGCGATGTCTTCTCGAATGGAGACAGTAGAAGAGTTAATATTGTGAATACTTTATTATATAAGGTATATCAGGTAAAGGGAGGTGTAAGAAAATGAAAATGACATTTCAGCCAAAAAAGAGATCAAGATCTAAAGTTCACGGATTCAGAGCAAGAATGAGTACAGCAGGCGGAAGAAAAGTCTGGCAGCTAGAAGAGCAAAAGGAAGAAAGCAGTTATCAGCATAGGCCGCATATATGTGGCCTTTTCTTCTATTTAAAAAAGCTTAAATGCATGAAAAGCAGTGAAGAGGGTATTGATGAAATTTTCCGAATCTTTAAAGAAAAACAGGGATTTTCAGTATGTCTATAAGAATGGAAAGTCCTATGCAAATAAATGTCTTGTAATGTATATTATCCCCAATGAACAAAATAAGAACCGAGTCGGTATATCAGTCAGTAAAAAGGTAGGGAACAGTGTGGTCAGACATCATCTTACGCGGCTGATCAGAGAAAGCTACCGGTTATCGGAAGAACATTTCCAGTGTGGATATGACATTGTAGTCATTGCGAGAACAAGTGCGAAGGAAAAGTCTTACCATGAGATTGAGAATGCACTGATCCATCTTGGAAAGCTTCATCACATCTATATCTGAAACGATCATTGAAAGGGAAGTGGCGCATATGAAACGCATCCTTTTATGGATGATTCGCTTTTACAGAAAGTATTTATCCAAAATGAAAAGATATAATACGTGTAAATATTATCCAACTTGTTCTCAGTACGCACTTGAAGCAATCGAAAAATACGGTGCTTTAAAGGGCGGTGTGCTGGCAATATGGAGAGTCCTGCGCTGCAATCCTTTTTCAAAAGGCGGATATGATCCGGTACCTTAAGGAGGATAAGTAATGGAAGTTTATGGACTTTTAGCTTCAGGCTATGGAGACTGGCCTATTATCAAGCAGATTGCCTGGCTGCTGGGTCAGGTAATGAATGGGATCTTTAATGTTCTGAGTGCGATCGGAATTGAGAACATTGGTGTATGTATCATCATTTTCACGATCATCGTTTATACTCTGATGATCCCACTTACAATCAAACAACAGAAATTTTCAAAAATGTCGGCTGTAATGCAGCCTGAGATCAAAAAGATCCAGAAGAAATACGAAGGAAAGAAAGATCAGGCTTCAATGATGAAGCAGCAGGAAGAAATCAATATGGTTTATGAGAAGTACGGAACTTCCATGAGCGGCGGATGTCTTCCAATGTTGATCCAGATGCCGATTCTTTTTGCTTTGTATCCTGTAATCAGAGACATTCCGACCTACGTTAAGGGTGTGAAGAATGTCTATATGCCTGTAACAGAAGCCATCATGAATACAGATGGATTCCAGAAGATCATGGAGAAGATCGGAGAAGCAAGCCCGGTTCTCATGAGTGCAAAGACAAATGATTATTCTCAGGTAGATACAATCGTAAATGTACTTTATAAATTTCAGGATTCCACATGGGATAAGCTGTTAGATAAGATCCCGAGTATTTCGGATCTTGCTCATCAGACGATGAACCAGGTAACTCACCTGAACAGTTTCCTTGGAATCAATATCGGTGAGCAGCCACTCACTCAGTTGACAACAGCACTTCATAACGGTTCTATCGTCGGAGTGATCCTTGCAGTACTGATTCCTGTTCTTGCAGGTCTGACTCAGTTTATCAGTGTGAAGCTTCAGCCAAATGCAGCTTCAGCAGATAAGGACAACCCGATGGCAGGTTCTATGAATGCCATGACATATACGATGCCGCTGATCTCAGTCGTAATGGGATTCACACTTCCGGCAGGTCTTGGTCTTTACTGGGCAGCAAGTGCAATTGTAAGATGCATACAGCAGCTTGCAATCAATAAGTACCTTAGTACAAAGTCTCTGGATGAAATGATCGCAGAGAATCAGAAAAAAGCTCAGAAGAAGAGAGAGAAGCATGGTGCTCCGGCAAAAGAGATCAATAAGATGGCTACAACAAGTACAAGAAATGCCGGAAAAGTGACAAAAGGACAGTCAGGATCAGTGAATCCGAAAGAGATTCAAAGATTCAGGAGGCTCAGGCAAGGGCTCAGAAAGCAAAGCCGGGCAGCCTTACTTCAAAGGCAAATCTTGTAAGCAGATATAATCAGGGACTTGAGACCGCAGAACCAAAGGTGGAAAGTGCGGAAAAGGATTCTAAAAAGAAAAAGAGAAAATAAAGATAAAGAGTTGTCTGTCCTGATCAGATCGGTAAAGTATCTGAGTATGAGAAAGGAAGGAATCGAGATGAATGGTAGTATCAGAGTATCAGCTAAGACAGTAGATGACGCTATTACAGAGGCAATGATTCAGTTAGGCGTAACAAGCGACAGACTGGAATATGAAGTAATTGAAAAGGGAAGTTCCGGATTCCTTGGAATCGGTATGAAGCAGGCAGTGATCGAGGCAAGAAGAAAGCCTGAATCAGAACCAGAAGTTGTTGAGAAAGAACCGTTTGCACCGGTTGAAGAAATCAGGGAAGAAAAAGCAGAAGAAATTGCAGAGCCGGTAAAAGCAGAAGTAAAAGAAGAGGCTCCTGTGGTTGAGAAGCAGGAAGAGAGGCCGGCAGAAGAGCCGAAGAAAGCAAGAGAACTTGCAGAGGTTCAGCCACAGACAGTTGAAGCAGTAAAGACTTTCCTTGCAGATACAATGAAGGCAATGAATATGGAAGTTGAGATCGAAATTTCTATCGATGAAGATGGAGCACTTTGTGCAGACCTGCGTGGTGAGCATATGGGAATCCTGATCGGTAAGAGAGGTCAGACGCTGGATTCTCTTCAGTATCTTGCAAACCGTGTTGCGAACAAGCATCAGGATGGTTATGTAAGAGTAAAGCTTGATACAGAAAATTATCGGGCAAGAAGAGAAGAGACGTTGAAGCATCTTGCAAAGAACATTGCACATAAAGTAAAAAGGAACAGAAGACCGGTTGCACTTGAGCCAATGAATCCGTATGAAAGAAGGATCATTCACTCAGCACTTCAGTCAGATCCTTATGTAACAACGCACAGTGAAGGAGAAGAGCCTTACAGAAAAGTTGTTATAACATTAAAGAGATAATCATTTGAAGCGAAAGGACGTTTACGCTTCACGGATACTTTCGTGAGGTTGTGAAACGTCCTTTTTTCAGCTTTAGAAAGGCAGTGTGAATATGAAAAAGGATACGATCGCAGCTATTTCCACCGGGATGACCAATTCAGGAATTGGAATCGTCAGACTGAGCGGAAACGAGGCTCTGGAAATAGCAGATAAAGTATACAGGGGAAAAGAAAAGATTACAGAAGTGCCGAGCCATACAATTCATTATGGACATATTGCAGACGGAGAAGAGACGGTGGATGAAGTCCTTATGATGGTCATGCATGGACCACGGACATTTACCGGAGAGGATACAGTAGAAATTAATTGTCACGGTGGAACGTATGTAGTGAGCAGGGTGTTGGAAACGGTTTTGAAATACGGTGCAAGAGCAGCAGAACCGGGAGAATTTACTAAACGAGCTTTCCTGAACGGGAAATGGATCTGTCACAGGCAGAGGCGGTGATCGACCTGATCAATTCTGAAAATGAATATGCCTGCAGAGTTCTGTCAGTCAGTTGAAGGGCAGTGTGAAATCAGCCATCAATGAACTGCGGAGTAAGATTCTTTATCATACTGCATTTATCGAAACGGCACTGGATGACCCGGAACATATCAGTGTGGATGGATATGGAGAAATATTGAAAGGCGTGTCAGAAGAGATCATTGAAAAATTACAGAAACTGATTGACTCTGCGGATGATGGAAGAATCATGAAAGAGGGGATTCAGACTGTAATTGTGGGGAAACCGAATGCCGGGAAGTCTTCTCTTTTAAACCTGCTTGCAGGGCATGAGCGGGCGATCGTAACTGATATTGCAGGAACGACCAGGGATGTCCTGGAGGAACAGATCAGACTGCAGGGACTGAATCTGAATGTGATCGATACTGCGGGAATCCGTCAGACCGAGGATTTAGTAGAAAAATGGGTGTAGATAAAGCAAAAGAATATGCTCAGAAAGCCGATCTGATTATTTATGTGGTGGATGCATCAAAAAAACTGGATGAAAATGATGAAAAAATCATGAGATTGATTTATGATAAGAAAGCAATTATACTTTGAATAAATCAGACCTGGAGACGGTGGTTGATGAAAACCTCATCCGTGAAAAAATTTCTAATCTGAAAAAAGAAGCAGAGCAGACAGAAAAATCAGAAGGTCAGAGGTATCAAGTATCAGAAAAT